>Ga0160428_1001091_pt1 | contig 22657 bp, 17 predicted proteins | sample SolpanmetagenomM_FD_108198 | JGI IMG/M metagenome (GOLD analysis project Ga0160428, IMG submission 108198) | Solar panel surface microbial communities from Lawrence Berkeley National Laboratory, California, USA - M | ecosystem: Engineered > Built environment > Solar panel > Unclassified ... | reverse complement strand
CAACCCCGACATCATCGCCACCAAGGGCGCGGTCGCAGCCGCCGCAAGCACCGGTGCCGCCCCCGCACGCCTGCTCCCCGACGCCGAGATCCCGGTGGAGACCTTCAAGAACTTCAACGCCGACGTCCGCTACAAAGTCGCGGTGGTCCGCTCGAAGAACGTCCCCGTCTCGAACATCGACCTGACGCTGTCGCTCAAGGACAGTCTGCTCAAACTGTCCCCGCTGACCTTCGTCATGGCACGCGGCAATGTCGCATCGGACATCACGATCGACGCACGCCGCCGCCCAGCGCACGACACTTACGACGTCCGCCTCGCCCCCACCCCGATGGCGCGGCTGCTCGCAGGCTATGGCGTCGCCGAGGCAGGCACCAGCGGCGTCATCAAGGGCCGGATCCGGCTCGAGGGCGACGGCGACTCGCTCCACGATTCGCTTGCGACCTCGCACGGCCGGATCGCGTTCGTCATGCCCGGCGGCGCGTTCTGGACCCGCAACGTGCAATTGTCCGAACTCGACATCGGCACGTTCGCGCAGAAGCTGTTCCAGGGGAAGCTCAAGGAACCCGTCAGAATCAACTGCGGCCTGATCGGCTTCACCGTCCGGAACGGCGTCGCCGCCGCCGACCCGATCCTCATCGATACCGCCAAGAACGTCATCGTCGGGCGCGGCGGGTTCAGCTTCAAGTCCGAGGCGCTCGACCTCGTGGTCCGCGCGGACGGCAAGAAGTTCAGCTTCCTGTCGGCACAGTCGCCGATCGGGCTCAACGGCAGCTTCGCCAAGCCCGGCTACAGCATCGTCAGCCCGCAACTGGTCGGGCGCGCGGGCGCGGCGCTCGGGCTGAGCCTCGTCGGTACGCCGGTCGCGGGGCTGCTCGCCTTCGTCGACGTCGGCGATGCGAAGGCAGCGCAATGCGGCCCGGTCCTCGCCGCCGCGCCGGCGACCGCGCAGCGCACCACCAAGGGTGAACGCCGCGACGACGTCGGCCACGGCACCACCGCCAAGGCCGAGGACGGCAAGAAGACCGCGGGGGAGCGGTCGGGGCAGCGCAAGAAGTTCCTCGGGATCTTCTGAGCTCGAAGGCAAGGCGGCAAAGGCCACGCCGCTAAACCTTTAACCGCGTCACCCTGAACTGGTTGCAGGGTCCACCGCGCCGCAAATCCGGTCCGCGCCTGCTGCACGGTGGATGCTGAAACGAGTTCAGCATGACGGCGGCTGGATAGGCCCGGTCAAAAATCACTCCGAGCCGGGCCTTCAGCAAAAGCCTCGCGAAGGCCGGGCTGACGCCGGAGCTATTCCCCGCGTCAATGCCCCCCGCGGCACGCCAGCGCCTCGAGGATCTCCTCGATCCGCGCCGGATCCCCCGCCGCGACGACTTCGCCGATGCTGTCCGCGGTCAGCGGGTCGCCCGCCCAGTCGCACATCCGCCCGCCCGCACCCTCGACGATCGGCACCAGCGCGGCAAAGTCGTGCAGCTTGAGCTCCGCCTCGACCACCACGTCGAGCCACCCGCTCGCAACGCAGCCGTAATTATAGCAATCCCCGCCAAGCACCGTGCTGCGCACCTTGGCATCGAGATGCTCGAACGCATGCAACTGGTCGTCGGTAAACAACGCCGGCGACGTCGTCGCGAGCAGAGCCTCCCCCAGATCGGCGCACCGCCGCGTCACTGCGGGCTTGCCGTTGAACAGCGTCGGCTTCCCCGTCGTCCCCACCCAGCGTTCGCCGATGATCGGCTGGTCGAGCACCCCCAGCATCGGCCACCCCTCGACCACCAGCGCGATCAGCGTCCCGAAGATCGGCCGCCCCGAGATGAACGCGCGAGTCCCGTCGATCGGGTCGAGCACCCATGCGCGCCCCGAAGTCCCCTCGCGCACGCCATATTCCTCGCCGATGATTGCATCGTCGGGGAAGGTCCGCTCGATCAGCGCGCGCATCGCGGCCTCCGCCGCACGGTCGGCGAGCGTGACGGGCGACGCATCGCCCTTCATCTCGAGCCCCTGCTCGCTGCGCCAATAGGGACGGATCGCGGCACCCGCGGCATCGGCGAGCGCGGTGGCAAGGGCTAAATCGGAGTCGGTAATTCGCATCCCGCCTGCGTAATCGCGCTGGTATCAAATCGCCAGTCCATGCGATGTGACGAAGTGGGGTGAACGGGGAGAAAACGAACAAATGATGATGCGAATCATTGGGTTTGGCGGTGGCATGCTGATCGCCGGTCTCGCCACGCCGGCGGCGGCGCAGCTCCGCCCGCTGCTCGATCCCCCCGCCAGCGCGGATGCCGCGCGCGCCGGGGTCGAGGTGTTCGTCCTCAACGAAACCGCCACCGCGCAACCCGCGCAAGGCCCCGCCGAGATCGAGACGGTCGCGCGCGACGGCACCCGGCTCCGGCTCATCGCCGCGCCGGACGAACCCGCGACAGTCGCGCCGGGGGGATTCGCCCGGCTGCGCTACCGGCTTGCCGCCTCCTACCCGCTCGCCGCCGCCGCCGCGCCAGCGCCGCTGTCCGAAGCGACCGCCGCCGCGTCGCCTGCCGGTGCGCCCGCGAAGGGCGAGACGATCGTCGTTACCTCGCGCGGCGGGTCCGGCGCATTCCTCGACCGGCTGCATCCCTTCGCCCCGATCTATGCGGTGATGGGCGCAGGCAATTCCGGCTCGAAGCTCTCGGTCAGTTTCGATTTCCGCGTGCTTGGCCGCGACGACGGCCCGCGGCTCGATTTCGCATATACCCACACCTTCTTCCTCGCGACCGACAAGCCGTCCGCGCCGGTCTCCGCGCAGGGCTTCGCCCCCGAAGTGTTCCTCGACGTGCCGGTCGACCGCACGCTCATCATCGGCGGCGGCTATCGCCATGATTCGAACGGTGGCGGCGTCACCAACTCGATCGACGTCAACCGCTTCTTCCTCCGCGCGAACAAAACCGTCGCCCTGGGCAAGGGCTGGAACCTCGGCATCGCGCCGATGGTGTGGGGCTATTTCGGCGATCAGGGAATCGCGCCCGATCTCGACCGCTATTGGGGCTATACGTCGCTCGGCCTGTCGATCGGGCAACGCGACGGGCTCAAGGTCGCGGTGACCGGCCGGGGCAATCCGGGGACCGGCAAGGGCAGCGCGGAGAGCTTCGTCTCCTACCCGCTCGCGCGGATCGACCAGCGCCTGCCGCACCTCTATCTGTTCGGGGATTTCTACACCGGTTATGCCGAAACGCTGATCGCGTACAACCGGATCGTCAACCACGCCCGCTTCGGTATCGCGCTGACGCGATGAGCGGCGGGTACCGCTATCGTTACGCTTTCGGTCACTGTATTTTAGCAGTTTCGGCCTAGCACCGCCCCAGGACGAGGGTCGCTATGGCGTGACCGGGATCAGGGGGCGGGTTTTACCGATGGCGACGGCAAGGGAGGCACGACGGGTTGCGACCGACAACCGCGCCGACCCGGTGTTCGACCGGATCGGGCTGTTCCTCGCCCAGCACCGGCTGAGCCCGGATCCGCTCCATTATGCGTTCGCACACCGGGTGGTTTCCAACCCCGCGGGCATCCTCGCGCAATCGGTCGCGGCGCTGACCGAAGGCGGGATCCGGCTGACCGCGCGCGACATCGAGAAGCTCGGCGGGAAAGTCGTCAGCTCCGGCCCGCAACCCGAGGCGGCGGAACCGCCCAGCCCCACCGACGGCCTCGTCGCGCAGACGCAGATGCAGGTCGAGGGTTTCGCCGACATGATGCACGCGATCCGCGCCGAGACGCAGGATTTCGGGCGCGACCTCGCGGCGAGCGCGGATGCGATGCGATCGTCCGACCGTGCCGAGGATATCGCCCGGCTGACCACCGTGATGCTCGATCGCGTCCAGTCCGCCGAGGCACGGCTTGCGGCGGCGACGCACGAGGCCGAGGAATTGCGCCTCAAGCTCGAGGAAGCCCGCGACAATGCGCGTCGCGACCCTTTGACCGATCTCCCCAACCGGCGCGCGTTCGAGGAGAGCTTCGCCGCACACATGGTCGCCGGGGAACAGGTCTGCCTCGCGGTGTGCGACGTCGACCGGTTCAAGCGAGTCAACGATCGCTTCGGCCATTCGGTCGGCGACCGCGTGCTCCGCGCGATCGCGGAGGCGCTCACCGCTGCCTGCCCGGGGCAACTCGTCGCGCGCTATGGCGGCGAGGAATTCACCGTGCTGTTCGCCGGCGTCACGATCGACCAGGCGCATGCGACGCTCGACGAGGCACGCTGCGTCGTCGCCGCCAAACGCTATCGCCTGCGCGAATCGGATGAACCGCTCGGCGCGGTGACCTTCTCCGCCGGGATCACCGAATCGCAGCCCGGCGAGTTCCTCGGCGCGGTCTTCGGGCGCGCCGACAAGATGCTGTACGCCGCCAAGGACAACGGCCGGAACAGGATCCACCGCGCGTAGCAAAACGTCCCAAGATTTGGCGCGGATCACCGGGCGGCCGATGATGCCGATCGGTCATTATTTGTTAAAGCCACGGTATTGCGACCTATTTCGTGTCTGGCACGGTCCCTGCAAAACCTGAAACGTCGGCGACGGAATGGTCCGGATCGCCACGCTACAGGGAGTTGTCTTTATGTTCGCTCGTTTTGAAGCCATCCAGCGCGTCGCCGTTTCGCTTGCCGCTGCGCTCATCCTCACCACCGTTCTTGCGTCGACCGCGGTATCGGTCACCCCGATCGCCTGAGACACGCCTTGCAAGGCGCTGCCATACCGTACTTTTGCCGAAGACAACGGCAATGCGACGCGCTAGCCTCGGGGTTCGAGGTGGCACATGAGCCGGGTATTTCGCAGCGTTTCGATACTGACCATCACCGCGCTGCTCTCCGCCTGTAGCGGGGGCGGCGGTGGATCGGGCGCGGCGACCGGTGTCGTCGCCGCGTCGGCCCCAACCCCCACACCGACCCCGACCGCAGCCGCCGTCAGTTGCACGCTGCGCGACCGGCAGGACTGGGCGGCGGCGCAATTGCGCGAATGGTATCTGTTCCCCGAAACGCTCCCCGCCGCGCTCGACCCGACCCCCTATGCAACGGTCGACGCCTATATCGACGCGCTTACCGCCACCGCGCGGGCGCAGCGCAAGGATCGCTATTTCACCTATCGCACCTCGATCGCTTCCGAGGACGCCTTTTACGACACCGGCGCGAGCGCGGGGTTCGGGTTCCGGCTGTCCTATGACACCACGGCGCGGCGCGTCTTCGTGTCGGAAAGCTTCGAGGGCACCGCCGCGCTCGCCGCGGGGATCGATCGTGGCGCGGAGATCGTCGCGATCGGGACCAGCGACGCGGATCTGCGCACGGTCGACTCGATCATCGCGGCCGAGGGGACCGCGGGCGTCACCAATGCGCTCGGGCCCGGCACTGCGGGAACCACCCGACGGCTGCGGATCACCGATTCGCAGGGGACTCGCACCGTTTCGCTTGCCAAGACCGAGTATGCGCTGACCCCGGTCTCGAACCGCTATGGCGCACAGGTCCTGACCGACGGCGGGCGGCAGGTCGGCTATCTCAACCTGCGCAGTTTCATCTCGACCGCCGACCCCGCGCTCCGCAGCGCCTTCGCGCGATTCAAGGCGGCGGGCATCACCAATGTCATCATCGACGTCCGCTACAATGGCGGGGGGCTGGTCTCGATCGCCGAACTGATGGCCAATCTGCTCGGCGGCGCACGCAGCACCAACGACGTGATCGACTATACCACCTTCCGCCCCGAGAAGGCCGCGAGCAACGTCACCGCCTATTTTGCCCGCCAGCCCGAATCGATCGCGCCGACCCGAATCGCGTTCATCGGCACCGGCAGCAGCGCGTCGGCAAGCGAACTGGTAATCGCGCAGGCGATTCCCTATTTTCATTCCGACGTCGGTTTGATCGGCGCCAACACCTTCGGCAAGCCGGTGGGGCAAATCGCGCTAAACCGGCCACAATGCGACGACAGACTGCGCGTAATCGCGTTCGCGTTGCAGAATTCCGCGCGAAAAGGGGACTATTACGACGGTCTTGCGGGCCTCGTGGAAGCAAGTTGCAAGGCTGGCGACGACCTCACCCATCCGCTCGGCGACCCGCAGGAAGCGTCGACCCGTGCGGCGCTCGACTACCTCGGCGGCAAGAGCTGCACGCCGATCACCGCCTCGGGGACACAAGGGACGCTGTCGCTGCGGACCCAGGCTAACCGCCTGGAATTGTTGAGTCCGGATCAACCCGACACCGTCCAGCGCGAGGTTCCCGGCGCATTCTGACCAATGCGGGAGTAGCGGGGATGGACGATGCCCATCCCCGCGTAATTAAAAGATTATTCGGCTGAAGTTGCCACTTCTGCCTTCGCGTTGGTCTTGCTCGTCGCCATCTGCGTCAGCTTGTCGTCAGTGGCATATTCCTCATCGAGCGTTTCCTGCAGGATCGCCGCAATCTGGTCCCGCCCGAGCTGCTTCGACCAGGCAATCAACGTGCCATACCGCGTAATCTCATAATGCTCGACCGCCTGCGCCGAAGCGATCAGCGCCGCGTCCAGCACCGCCTTGTCGGCGATTTCGCTAGCGACTTCATTGGCTTCCTTGATGATGCCTTCGATCGCCGGGCACGTCGCGCCCTTCGGCTGCTCGCCCAACAGGTCAAATACCTGCTCGAGCCGGCGGATCTGGACCTGAGTCTCGGTCAGATGCGTCTGGAAGCCGCTCTTGAGGCTGGCGTCGGTCGCCTTGTCGATCATCTTGGGCAGCGCCTTGGTGATCTGATTCTCGGCGTAATAGACGTCCTGGAGCTGATGCAGGAAGAGGTCCTCGAAGGTCGCAATATCCTTGGTGAACAAGCCCATGTCGTGTCTCCTCGAGTGCGGTTCAGGAAAAGGGGGTAGCCGGACGCGAGGGGTGGCACGTCCGGCTTGTGGTTCTAACGGACCGGGTTGCGGGTGGTTGCGTCCGCTTCGGTCAAATCTGGTTAACCTCGGTCAACCGCGCCATGCGCGCGCCAGACCGAAATGATGCCGGTGCATCAGCGATTTGGCGCTACAAGCAACCGGGGCCTCCTGCCTCCGAAGGTATGTCCGATGGCAAAGAGCCAGAAGAAATCGAACAAGGAAACGCGCAAGCCCAAGGCCGAAAAGGCCCCAAAGGCAAACGCTTCTAACCCGACCACCAAGGGCCAGCCGGTCGCAATGGTCAACATCAAGGGGTGAACATGGCCGAGGGGGACAGCGACGCGTTCGTCTATGACGAGGCAAGCGGCGAGTGGATCAGCGCGAGCGACGCCGCCGCCAGGAGCGACGCCGATGGCGACGCGGTAGTCGTCCGAGATTCGGTCGGCAACGTGCTCGTCGACGGCGATCAAGTGACGTTGATCAAGGACTTGACCGTCAAGGGCGCGGGCCAGACGCTCAAGCGGGGCACTTTGATCAAGGCGATCCGCCTGACCGGCGACGCGCAGGAGATCGATTGCCGGTTCGACGGCATCAAGGGCCTCGTCCTGCGCGCCGAGTTCGTCAAGAAACGCTGAGCTTCCGGCAGCTTACACCAACTGGTTGCGGCGGATCAGTTCGCGATACCAGGCCGCGCTCAGCTGCGGAGTGCGGACCTGGGTCGCGAAATCGACGTGATGGATCCCGAAGCGCTTCGTATACCCATCCGCCCATTCAAAATTGTCCATCAGGCTCCACAGGAAATACCCCTTGAGCGGATAGCCCTCGGCGGTAGCGCGATGAAATTCCGCGAGATAATTCCGCAGATACATGATCCGGTCGCTGTCATCGATCCGCCCGTCGACCATTACGTCGTCCGCGGACGTGCCGTTTTCCGAAATATAGATGGCCTTGGGTTTCCACAGCTCCGAAACAGTGCGCACCCCCCAATAGGCGACCTCTGGTCCGACATAGAGCCACGGCGACGCCATCCGCGGCGATGACGGCAGATGCGGCAGGATCCTGTAACCGCCCGGCCCCGCATCGGCGCGAACGTAATTCGGCGCATAGATGTTGAGCGCGACGAAATCGAGCGGACTGCCGATCGCCGCCATGTCCCCGCTGGCGACGCGCGGCGCATTCGCACCCTCCCGCGCGAGATAGCCGTCGGTATAGCGCCCCTCCAGCACCGCGGTCAGGAACATCGCGTTTTCTTCGCGAACCGCTTGTCTTGCGGCGGCAATATGCTCTGGCGTCTCGATCACGGGGACATAGAAGTTGCTGTTGTCCGCGAGCCCGACCTGCGTGCCACTGCGAGCGTTTGCCCGGATCGCCTGGACGCCGAGCCCGTGCGCGAGCACGCCGTGATGCCGCACCTGGTTCCCGGCTGCCGGCGGGAGCTGGAGTCCGGGCGCATGGCGACCCTCGACATGGCCGATGTCGGTGAAGCAGCGGAGTTCGTTGACGGTCATGAAATGCCCGACGCGATCCGACAGCTTTCCCGCCATGAAGCCGGCATAGTCGGCGAACGCGGATGCGGTGTCGCGCGATTGCCAGCCCCCCGGCAACGCTTCGGGAAGGTCCCAGTGGAACATCGTGACATAGGGCGCTATTCCAGCGGCGAGCAGCGCGTCGATCAGTCTGTTGTAATAGTCCACGCCCTTGCGGTTGGGCGTGCCGCGTCCGTCGGGGAAGATCCGCGACCAGGCGAGCGACAGGCGATACGCCTTGACCCCCAACCCCTTGAGCAACGCGATATCTTCCGCATAACGATGGTAGCTGTCGCACGCCACGTCACCGGTATCGCCATTGGCGACGCGGCCCTTGCTATGCGCGAACACATCCCAATTGGTGCGCCCGCGTCCGTCCTCGGCGACCGCACCCTCGATCTGATAAGACGCGGTCGCGCACCCCCACAGGAAATCGTCGGGAAAGGACTGCGGACCGACCGGCGGGTACGGAACCGCTGCCGCCAGCACGCCGCCTGATGCTTGCGCCACGGCCGCGCCGATCACGCCGGACCTGATGAAGTCGCGCCGATCCATAATCTGCTCCCGCCCAATCACTTGCTGCCTGCCGACCGGGTTGACATCGTTGTCAACGATCGGTGCCGAACGTCTCACCCCGGCCTCCGTGGAGCCGGGGGGACGCCGTCACGCGATCCCCCCGCCACGATTATGGAGGGTTCAGAACCGGAACCGTGCTCCGACCAGATACCGTGCCGACCCTTCCTGCATGAAGAAGATCTGGTTCGGTGAACGGCCATAGACTTTCAGGCCATCCTCGAAGATGTTGATCCCCTCAAGCGACACGGCGATCTGCGGGGTCACGTCATAGCTGACGTTGAAGTCGACCTGACTATGCGCGGCGGTGAAGCGCGGGCTGTGGAAGGTGTCGGCGTTGACCCCTGACAGGAACTTGTCGCGCCAATTGTACGACAAACGGGCCGAGATGCCGTATTTGTCGTAGATCAGCGTAGCGTTGGCGGTGTCCGACAGCCCGACCAGCGCGAACTGGTCCTCGTTGATCGGCGCGCCGACGTCGATCCCGACATCGCCTTTCACATGGGTATATTGCGCCGCAATTCCGATCCCGGTCTGGCCGAAGAAATACTGTCCGGCAAGTTCAAAGCCATAGATCTCGGCATCCTTGTTATTGATCGGCGTGCTGACGTTGAAGGTGAACAGCGGATCGTTCGCATCCGCGATGATGTCGCCCAAGCCAAGCACCTTGTCGACGAACGACTGTGGCAAGGAACGGGTGGTGGGATCATAGGCTGCCAGGAACGCCGTGGTCGCCGCGGCCGCGTTGCCACCGTTGACCTCGAGCAATTGCGTGTACGTGTAGAGATTGACGTTGGTGACGTCGGCCTTGATCGCCTGAAGCTGCGCCTTTGCCGTGCCGGACCGGCCCGAAACGCCCGACGAGGGATCGCGCAGACCATAGAGCTGCTTCGGAACGACCGAGGTGCCGATGAAATTGTGGACACGCTTGTCGAAGAACCCGACCGAGAAATAACTCCCCGGTTTGAAATACCATTCGAGTGCGACATCGAAATTGTCGGAAACGAGCGGTTTTAGATTGGGATTGCCGGAATTGCCGCCGGTCTGCCCGCCCACCGCGGTCGCGTCATTGGGGTTCCCCACACTCGCCGACGTGAACAGATTGTTGTAGTTCGGCCGTGCGATCGTCCGGCTTGCCGAGAAGCGACCGATCAGGTTGTGCTTGAAATTGAACTGGAAATCCATCGAGGGGAGCAGGTTGTTATACTCGCCGCGCCCCGACGTCTGTTGCAGATATTTGGCGTCGAAGATCAAATCCTGCGTGAAATCATTGTCGGATTGCCAGCGGATATCCGCCGGGGCGTAAAGGGTGCCTGCCGCACGAACCTTGGTCTGTTCGTAGCGCGCGCCCGCGACAAGCGCGGCGTCGTGTCCACCAAGCTGGCCCTTCCACGTGATCTGGCCGTAAGCTGCCCAGATCTCTTCCTTGACGCGGTCGTTGCCATAGCCGTTCACGCCGTTCGCGTGGCCGGGCTGATTGGCGTAAGCACTGCTCAGCGCGTTGTAGAGCTTGGTCGCATCCTCGGTCCGGAACGCGACCAGCCCGTCCCCGCTCGCCTTCGGGTCGAAATGTTCGTATTTGCAGACCAGGCAGAATTGCTGGATCTGCCCGGGAGCGATCTTCTCGACGTCGCCCGGGAAGGCGTTGCCCCAGTCGCCAAGCGTCTGATAATAGGTCGTCTGGGTCGAAAGCGTATCGGTCTTGCGGTAATCACCGCCGAAATCGAAACGGCTCCCCCCACCCAGATCCCATCCGGCGTCGATCCGGCCCTCCCGGATCGTCTGGCGCAAGTTGGTCGCGATCTGCCGCCCGACTTGGCTGCCGACATCGGCGACATCGAGCTTGCCATTGCCATTCCCCTTGATCACCGAATTGCCCGGTGCGGGGGTCGCGGGATCGCTGAACCGGACCGTCTGGACCGGGAACCCGTTGTTCGAATAGTCCCACGAATGTTCCGCCAGCAGCGGGATCGACAAGGCGATCAGCGTCGAACTCATGCCGTTGGGGTTGTCCGGCGTGCTCTTGGAAAGCCCGATATGCCCGTCGGCGGTGACCGTGAACGTGTCGGTCACGTCCCATTTAACGTTGCCACCGAAATCCTGCAGCCGGTTCTTCTGTGCGCGATATTGCTGTTCCTGCCCGGAATCCTTCTGCGCGCCGCCATTGGTCTCGTGCAGATAGGTCGCGGTAGCGACCTTCTGGCCCTTGTCGAAGGTGATCTCGTCAAACAGTCCGGCGAACCAGTTCGCTTCGTCCGACCGACGCTCCGACGCGCGATTTTGGGCATAGAGTCCGTCGGCGGTCAGTGTCAGCCGGTCGGTCGGTTTGAACTGCAGCGAGCCCTGAAAATTGAGCCGTTCGTTGCTCGTCTCGGCAAAGTGGTAGCGGGCATCATCCGGTCGTGCGACGAGCGTGTTGCGGTCGCTCGGCAAATTGTTGAGCTTCGTCGCCGCGTTCACATGACTCCCGCTCGGATCCAGCAGCGCCGCCAGCGTGCTGATGTTCCAGCCGTTGACCGATGCCGCCATCGACGAGAAATTGCGCTTCTGATAGCTGCCGAACAATGACGCGCCGAACGTGCGATCCGGGTTGGACCAGCTGATCAGGCCCGACCCCTGGGGCGTGACATGGCTGCCGCAGTCGATGCAGGCGTCCGAACTCGTGTCATAATCTGCCTTCCCCCCGAACGATCCGTTAAAGCCGCTTTCGCGTGCATCGAGCGGTCGACGCGTGACGACGTTGATCGCGGCACCGATCCCGCCCGAGGGAATCGCAGCGCGCCCGGTCTTGTAGACCTCCAGCGTCTTCACGCCTTCCGATGCGAGGTTGGAGAAATCGAACGAGCGACCGGTGCTGCGCGTGAAGTCGTTATTACCGCCGACCGAAGTCTGGTCTGATGCGGCGAGCTGGCGACCATTGAGCGTCACCATGTTGTAATCAGGGCCGAACCCGCGAACGGTAACTTGCGCGCCCTCGCCGTTGCGGCGGTTGATCGATACGCCTGGGATGCGCTGGAGCGATTCCGCAAGGTTGGTATCCGGGAACTTGCCGATATCCTGCGCCGAGATCGCATCGACGATGCCGAACGAGTTGCGCTTGATATCGATCGAGCGCTCGAGCGAGGCGCGGATGCCGGTGACAACGATGTCGTCGGAGATCGGCGGTGGCGTCGTGGCCGGATCCTGCGTGACGGGCTGTGCATTGGTCGCTTCCGCGCCGGCGGCGGGCGCTGTCTGCGCGAAGCCGTGCGCCGGAAGGGCAAGCCCGATGGCAAGTGCGATGGTCGATGTGGTGCGGGCAAGCGTACTCGCCGGGTAAAAACCCTTCATGATAATCCCCTCCCTGGCCGCGATCCCTGTTTCGCGGACGGCCGTCATCCATTTTGAACGACTTACCGTATTGGTAGCGGTAGCAAATTGTCTTACGTTGTCAATTGAAGATTTGATATGACTGGAAGACGAACGAAAAAGCGTTGCTATTCCGGGTATTTGACGAAAACATTGTAAAAACCGAAGGCTGATCCGACAACGTTGTCTGTGCCGTCGTGAACGTTTCGGGCTAAACAATTAAGGAGCGATTCCCTGTCGCGCGAGATCAAACGCACAACGATTGTCGATGTCGGACGCCATGCAGGCGTCTCGACCAAGACGGTATCACGCGTGTTCAACGACGAGCCACATGTCAGCGACGCGGTCAAACAACGTGTACGGGAAGCTGCCAGTGCGCTGAATTACCATCCCAACGTGTTTGCCCAGTCGTTGGTGCGCCGCCGCTCACACCTGATCGGGCTCGTCTATGAAAAACCCAGTGCTAGCTATGTCGTCGAACTTCAGGAGGGGGTGCTCGAACGGCTGGAAGGGGAAGGCTACCGGCTGATCGTGATCCCGGTGCAATCGGTCCAGCAGAATGCAGCGGATATCGTCGGACTGTTGCGCGCGGCAGCGCTCGACGGAGTGGTGCTCGCGCCGCCTGCGTCCGATCACCCGCTGATCCTTTCACAACTCGATGCGGCAGGGATCCGGTACGCGCGGATCGCACCGACGCGTCAGCTCGAATCGGGTTCGTCGACGCTGCTCGACGATGTCGCGGGCGCGCGCGCAGTCGCGGCGCATCTGCTTGCGCTCGGCCACCGCGACATCGGGATCATCAAGGGCGACCCGGATCATGCCGCGACCGACGCACGGCTGATCGGCTACGGTCAGGCGTTCCGTGATGCGGGTTGCAGCATGCGGCTTGACCGGATCGAGACCGGACTGTTCACCTTCGACGGAGGACATGCCGCGGGGCGACGCCTGCTCGCCGGCCGGGACCGCCCGACGGCGATCCTGGCGCAGAATGATGAAATGGCGGTCGGCGTCATGCTTGCCGCGCGCGAGCTCGGACTCTCGCTGCCCGACGACCTTTCGATCGCCGGGTTCGACGATGCGGAGGTCTCCCGGATTGCATGGCCACGGCTCACCACGGTGCGCCAGCCGGTGTTTGAAATGGCAATTGCTGCGACAGACATGCTGATCGCCGACCTCGAGGGTCGCGCAACGCGGCGGCAGACACAGCACACGAACACGTTGCAGATCCGCGATTCGACCGCGGCAGGGCCAAACCCGACCGTACCAGGCGACCCGGCGGCATGATTTCTCGTCGGGAACGCTGGAGCTATGCCGCCGGCGATCTCGGCTTCAACTTCGTGTGGCAATCGGTCGAACTCTATCTGCTCTTCTATTACATCCGCACGCTCGGCATCGCGCCCGCGGTCGCCTCGACGATCTTTCTCGTGGGTGCGGTGGTCGACTGGGGAATCGATCCGCTTGTCGGCGCGGTTGCGGATCGCGCAGCACCGCGCGTTCCACTGCGGCTGTGGGTCCTGGCGGGCGGGCCGCTGTCGGTGCTGCTGCTGGCACTGGCGTTCGCGCCGTTGCCCGTACCGGACGCATGGACTCCGCTTGTCGCGCTTGCGGTCTATCTCGCGCTGCGCATTGCTTACGGCATCGGCAACATTCCGTATGGCGCACTGACCGCGCGAATTTCGTCTGACCCGGCCGACCATCTCGCATTGACCAGCGCGCGAATGCAGGGCGCCGCGATTGGCGGACTGATCGCAGCGCTCGTGTTCGCGCTGCTGCCGACTGCGGAGGGATCGACCGACTTCCGCAGCGGTGCGATCCTGCTCGCGATCCTCGCGCTTCCTGCCTTTCTGGCGACGTTTTTCGGCGTCTGCGAACGTATCACCCCGCCAGCACGTTCGCGGCGGATCGACAGGCAGGGCAGCGGCGCGTGGCACGCCGCATCCGAGACTGCGGGGCTGTTAAAGCAGTCCCCTGCCCTGCGGCGGCTGCTTGCGACAATCCTTTCGGCAGGATTGGCAATCACGGTAATCAACAAATCGCTCCTTTTTCTGTTCGAGGAGATCGGTGCGCCCCGGCTTGGACTTTTCGTCGCACTCGCCCCGGCGACCGCGTTGCTGGTGACGACGCCGGGATGGGCGGTGTTCGGCGTGCGGAACGGACGACCATCGACCTTGCTTGCAGGGGCATTGCTTCAGGTCGTGGCGACCGTTCTGACCTGTGTTCTGCGGGACAACGTCGTAGCGGTCATCATACTGACCTGCGTTGCGATCGTCGCCGGTTGCGGCATATCGGTGATGTTCTGGTCGCTCGTCCCCGCCGCCGTTGCCGAATGCGAACGGGCGGTGGAAGGCGGAGGCTATGCCGGGCGTGTTTATGCGCTTGCCAATATTGCGCGCAAGCTCGGACAGGCGCTGGCCCCTACGGTGATCGCATTCACGCTCGCCGGGTCGCCGGGGGCAATACTCGCCGGGATGGTCGGCTGCGCAAGCGTCGCGCTGCTGGTCGTACTGCTGTACCGGCCGAGGTCCGCCGACATCCAACGCTTCAAAGCTGGCTCGTTTGGCTTACGCGACGGGCAACCCACTCGGAACAAGCGCAGCGATGCCCGCTGATCCGGCAATGATCTCGCGGGATTACCCTGTCCACGGACCCCGGCAATATCCCGAGGTATTCCGACCACCCCTCCGATATCGCAAAATGGAAATAGCGTGATCCGGGTATGCCGGGCTCCAGAAGGGGCAGTGCAGAAGCTACTTCAAGACGTTTCCCGGGCGAGTGTGACGCTTGTGCAACGCCCTCTCTCCCCACGAGATCGCGGCTTCCTCGGACAGTTTGGAAATTTCGTTCTACTTCACTGCCTATATACAGTATTACCAAGACTATTTGAGCTATAGAATGTCGGTATACTGAAGTTTAATACCGCTTCGGGTGAAATAATATGGTATAGGCAGTATTATTAACATCCATTATACGGAATTTTGAGCTAATATTGTAAAACGTGCACTATTAATTTTTGTTTTTACTATGTTTGTTGGATTTATGACGCGAAAGTGATTGATAGGGATCGTCTTTGTTACAGCCGGTGTAACAATGATGACCTAATCGCTCTGTAGCGGGCGCTGGACCGGGATGAGACACGTCTCAGGGTTCAGGGGAATTCACAATGACTGTTCGATCGGGCTTGCGCCTGCAGTTGCTTCTGGGTGGCGCGATGCTGGCCCTCACCGCCGCGCCCGCCGTAGCGCAGACCACGACCGCCGCCGATGCCGCACAGACGCCCGCTGGCGACGTTGCGCCAACCGCACCCGCTGCGACCGACACGACCGACCAGCAGGGGATCGGCGATATCGTCGTCACCGCGACTCGCCGCGAAACCAACCTGCAGAAGACGCCGATCTCGATCAGCGTGCTGAGCAGCCAGGGCATCACGGATCGCCACGTCCAGAGCCTGTTCAACCTCGCCGACGGCTCGATCCCGTCGCTCCGCGTCGCGACCTTCGAGGCGCGCCAGTCGGCGCTGACCATCGGTATCCGCGGCATCGTCCCGTACGACCAGAACCAGACTGCACGCGATGGCGGCGTCGGGGTCTATATCGACGGCGTCGCGCTCGGGAAAACGCAGGGCCTCAACGCCGCGCTATTCGACATCGAGCGGATCGAAGTTCTCAAGGGCCCGCAGGGCACGCTGTTCGGCCGTAACACCGAAGGCGGCGCGCTGTCGCTCGTCTCCAAGGCGCCGACCGGCATCCTCGGCGGTCGCGTGACCGCGGGCGTCGGCAATTACGGCAGCCACAACGCTGATCTCCACCTCGACCTGCCGAGCTTCTACAACATCTCGCTAAAGTTCGACGGCGTCTATCAGCATCAGGATCCGACCGTGAAGGACCCGCTCACGGGCTCGACCGGCTGGAACTATTACGACCGCAAGGGCGGACGCGCCGCCGCGCGCTGGCAGCCGATCGACGGCTTCACCGCTGACTTCGCCTATGATTATGCGAAGGACGAGAACACCCCGCAGTTCAGCCAGCTGCTCAACTATAACCCCAACCCGAACAACTACCCCGTCGGCACGTATAATGCGGCAGGCGCGCTGCTGCTCAACGGCGTCGCTTGCGGCGGCACCATCAACGCCGGCAGCACCAAGCCGATCTGCATCGCACCGAAGGGCCCGCTCGTCGGCGTTCACCCCGATCGCCAGACCGTCGCCGACGTTGGCGTCCCGCAACAGCCGAGCGTCGACATCACGCACGGTTTCTCGGCCAATCTGAAGTACAAACTCGCACCCTGGATCGAACTTCGCTCGATCACCGCATGGCGCGGCGTCAGCACCGACCAGTGGGACAACTCGGGCGGACCGGAGCGCAGCACCTTCGCACCGTTCGTGCCCAACACCGCCAACCCGACCGCGATCAACACGACCGGCACGTTCAGCCGCTACAGCCTGTCGTTCCTGCGCCAGCATCAGTTCAGCCAGGAAGTCCAGGCGGTCGGCAGCATCCCGCAGTTCGATTATGTCGTCGGTGGCTATTACTACACCGAGCAGGCATCCGAATATGCCGCGACCCCGCTGACCAACCAGTGGAACGGCGACGGCACAGCCTACACCATCCGTTCCGCGATCCCGGGGAATTCGTCGGCGATCACCGGCGCGAACTCGGGCTATCAGCAGTATGACCCGTCGTGCAACAACGGGCTGGCGAACACCGCGCCGCAATTCCGCAACAGCTGCCAGTTCATCACCCGCGCCAGCGCGGCGACGGACCACAACTACTCGGTGTTCGGCAACCTGACCTTCACGCCGGAAGCGCTTGGCAACGTGGTTCACATCACGGCAGGCGGGCGCTGGACCAAGGACGATCGTCACGGGATGCTTTATGTCGTCAACAACCGGACCGATCTGAACCCCGTCACCACGGTCGCCAACAGCACCGCGACGCCGTTCACGTTCAAGAACAACATCAGCCGCTTCGACCCGATGATCAACGTCGCGTTCGATGCGACCCCGGACGTCCACCTCTACGCAAAGTACGCAACGGGCTTCCGCGCTGGCGGCGCGAACGACCGTTCGCTCCAGTTCAACGCTTTCGGTCCGGAAGCGGTCAAGTCGTATGAAATCGGCGCGAAGATGGACTTCCTCCAGCACCGCGCGCGTCTGAACCTCGCCGGCTACATCATGGATCGCAAGAACACGCAGTTCGACTTCGATTATTTCGATACGAACGGTTCGAGCATCACCAACGGCAGCCACATCGAGCAGACCGTCAACGCCGGAAACAGCAAGATCCGCGGCATCGAAGCCGATCTGACGGTGAAGCCGTTCCCGCAGCTGACGCTGACTGGCTCCTATGCCTATACCTACTGGAAGGCGCCGTCGGCGATCAGCCCGCTGGGTGGTGGCCTGCAACAGCTGTACATCGTCTACACGCCGAACAACGCGGCATCGGGTGCGATCGACTATGTCACGCCCATCCGTATCGCCGATGCCAGCGTCCGCCTGCATCTCGACGGCAACTATGCGAGCAGCCAGTACAGCTTCCAGCTCGAGCCGACCAAGACCGATGCGAGCTTCGTGATGAACGGTCGCCTCGCGCTCGCCGACATCTCGGTGAACGATCATAACAAGGTCACCGTCTCGGTGTGGGCGCGCAACCTGCTTGATACGACCTACGTCTACCGTCGTTCGGCAGCGAACTCCGGGCCGGTCCAGAACATCGGTGCCAACGGTCAGTTGATCTCCACCAACTACGGCGGCATCCTTGGCGATTACGGCAACTTCAACCCGCCGCGGACCTGGGGCCTGGAGCTCTCGGCCAAGTTCTGATCGTTCCGATCACGACACGCTTCTGATGACCCGGCCCGAGCCTATGCTCGGGCCGGGTTTTTCATGCCACCGCGGGAAGCGTGACCACCGCGCGCAGCCCGGGTGCCGCGTCCTCCAGCCGCAACAGTCCGCCGTGGAGCCGCGCAATCGCATCGACCAGCGTCAGCCCGAGACCGTGCCCCGGGCGGTCCTCGGCGGACTCAAGCCGGCCGAAACGCAGGATGACGGTGGCATGCGCCTCGAGCGGGATGCCGGGGCCATCGTCCGCAACGCAGATTTCGACCCGACTAGCATCGTGCCGTACGTCGATCGCGATCAACGCCCCCTCGGGAGTATGCCGGATCGCGTTCTCGACGAGGTTGACGACCATCTGGCGCAGCAGCCGCACGTCGCCGCGTACCGGCGCAGCCCCGACCGCGCTGACCGTCAGCCGGTCGGCACGATCCTCCGCCACCGGGCGCAACGTCTCGCCGACCTCGCGGCAGAGCTGCGCCAGATCGACGACGTCGAACCGCCCCCGGCGCTCCCCGCCCTCGATCTCCCACAGCCGCATCAGGCTGGCGAACAGTTCGAGCAGTTCGTCGGTCTCGGCGAGGATCGCCGCGCTATCCGCCCCGAACCGCGTATCCCGCGCGTGCCGCTCAAGCCCCGCGACCCGGTTGCGCAACCGCGCGAGGGGGCTTTTCAACTCGTGCGCGACGTCGCGCGCGGCATGCTTGACGTTCGCCATCAGCGCATCGATCCGGTCGAGCATCGCGTTGAAAGCGGTCGCTTGCCGGTCAAATTCGCTGCCCGACCCATCGACCGGAACACGGCTGGCGAGGTTTCCCGCCATCACCGAATTGACCGTATGTTGCATCGCGCGGAGGCGTCGGCTGACTTCCCACACGATTGCCGCCGCGCCGCCCGCAAACACCAGCAACGCGACCGCGAGGCTCGCGAGTTGCACCTGCAACAACAGTGCGTCGAACCCGTCAACGACATCATTGTCGGAAACGATCGTCAGGCTTGCCCCGTTGGTCACCCGCTCGACCAGCGCGCGTCCGTGCGCGACGCCATCGACCCCGGCAATATCGCCGAAATCCGAAAAACCTGTAGTTGGCGGTGTCGGAAGCCGGAGCGCCCCCGCTACCGGGCGTCCCGCCGGATCACGCAGCAGGAAGAGCAGATCGGCGGTTTCGTGCGCGGTCTGCTTTGCGGCGATCCGCTGCGTCATCGTGGCGATCGCGGCATCGCGCGCGGGACCCGCGATATCGCGCAGCTCTTCCTCGAGCCGCCGATCGACTGCGCGGTTGAGGGCGTCGTGGACGATCACGGAGTTGGTCGTGCGGACCGCCAGCAGCGCGACGAAGATCACCCCCACATACACCACGACAATCGCGCGGAGCGAGCGCGGGTGGAACCTCATCCCTGGTCGACGAGCATATAGCCCACCCCGCGGATCGTCACGATCGGGTCAGGTTCGTCCGCCGCGCACAATTGCGCGCGGACCCGCCGGATATAGGATTCGACGATGTTGGTGGCGGGCTCGAAGTCGTAGTCCCACACCGTCTTGTAGAACATCTGCCGGGTGACGACGCTGTTCTTGTTACGGATCAGTTCGCACAACATGTCGAACTCAAGCTTCGGCAGGCTCAGCACGCGGCCGCCGCGCACCGCGCGGTGCTTGACCTCGTTGACCTCGATATCCCCGGCCCGCATCAGCCCGCTGTCGTTTGCACGCGCAGTACGGCGCAGGATCGCGCGGATCCGTGCCTCGATCTCGACCGGCGCGGCGGGTTTCACGAGGTAATCGTCCGCGCCGGCGTCAAGCCCGGCAAGGCGCTGTTCGAGGTCGCCGAGCGCGGTGAGCATCACGATCGGAACGCTCACCCCGCGTTCGCGTAAAGCGGTCGCCACGCCAACCCCGTCGACATGCGGGAGCATCACATCGAGCAGCACCGCATCGAATGGATCCTCGGTCGCGCGCAGCAAGGCAATGCGCCCGTCCTCTGCCACCACGCTATCATGCCCGAGCTCGGCCAGGTCGCTGACCAGCATTCGTGCCGCGCGGGCATCATCCTCGACGACCAGAAGACGCATGATGGGTGGTTCCCTGACGCAGAATCGCGTCAGAGCCATCGCCTGTTCGGGCGGACGTTACAAATGCAATCGCACCGCCTGTCGTGGCTCAGGAACCAGGGCCCGCAGGCAGCAATGCCGCAGTTCGCCAGCTTTCGAGCGCATCATGCCCGGGCAAGCCCGGAATCGAGTCAATCCAGAAATCATCGGCATGGCAGCCCGGAACCGGCACCGTACGCAGGAAGGCGCCGGGATCGCACAGAACGGTAAGACAGTCCTCGAGCGACGGAGCATCGGGGGGGCCGATCGTCTCGTGGACCATCTCGTCGGTCGTCGTACCGTCCGCGAGCAGCCGCTGTCGCGCCGCGGACCATAAGGCGATCGCATCGTCCAGCACGAAGGTAAGCGTGACCCGGAACTGTGGTTGCGGACCAATGGGAACGGTCTGACCGTCCGATGTGCTGGCGAAGGTGTGATGATCGAATGCGTACATCGTACATCCTACAAAACAGGCCGTTCAACGACACGATGGGTATAAGCCCACACACTGTGTCAGGATATACTGGGCAACTACTGATGTCTGCATACTTACTGTAGCGCGTGACGAGGATATACTTTCGGATCGGCGCGACCATGCGCCAGAATCAGGCACAATTCGGCGAACAGGCAATCCCACAGCGTGCAGGGAATCCATAACGGCTGTCCGGTCCGATCGGTCTCGACCTCGATCCGGCTGACCGGTTCGCTTACCAGGCGAAGCGTGGCGCTCAGGGTGCCGAAAATGCGTTCGTCGGGCAGCGCGCCCGGAACCGCGAGCCGTGCGGACATCAGGAACCCCCACAGCACCTCAGCGCCATGCAGATCGAGCGTTGCCTGCGGTTGCCCGGCGACGTCGGGCCGCTGGACCATGATCCGCGCGCCGGCCGGGTGGCGCTCCGCGTGCAGCCGCAGCCGCAGGCCAAGCGCGTCGACGATCTCTCTGACCCGGGGAAAGCCATCTTGCTGCATAGGCTATAGTAAGACGCCGCCGTCAGCGCCGGACGCGCGTGCACACCTAATTCCGCCCCAGACGGGAGACGGGCGCGCGCAGCTTGCTGCACGCACCCGTCGAGGAAGCCGACTGCTGTCGGGAGGGGGCGGAACCGCGCCTGTCAGAACGGGAACAGCGCGTCGTAGATCTGCTGTCCCCAGCGCGCCTGTTGCGCATCCGACAATTGCCCGCGCCCGCCATAGCTGATCCGCGCCTCGGCGATCTGCGAATGGAGCACAGAATTGTCGCGCGCGATGTCCTGCGGGCGGACGAAGCCGGTCACGATCAGCTCGCGCAGCTCGTTGTTGACGCGGACTTCCTGTCGGCCGCGCACCGCCAGGTTGCCGTTGGGCAGGACGTCGGTGACGATCGCGGACATCGTCATGTTGATCGTCTCCGAGCGGCTGATGTTGCCGCCGCCCGCGGATTGCGACTTGCTGCTGGTGCTCGCGAGGTTGGTCGGGTCGATGCTCCTGGGCAGCAGCTTCTGCAGGCCGAGCAGGCTGCCGACGCTCGCGTTCTCGGAGCCGGTGCGGTTGCGGGTGGTGTTGTTGCCGACCTCGGCCTTGTCGGCGATGTTGATCCGGATCGTCAGGATGTCGCCGGTCCGCGTAGCACGCTGGTCGGCAAGGAAGGCGGCGGCGCCCGCGCGGAACAGCGAGGCGGTGACCGGGCCCTGCGTCGATGCGAGGCGGGCGCTGCCGATCCCGTCCCCCATGCCGGGCGTGCGCGCTTCACGGCGCAGCGTTGCGCCCGCCTGACCAAGCGATGGTTCGACCGCGACCGTCTCGGTCACTTGCGGGGGCGACAATTTGGGGGCCTTGCCGATCGTCTGCAGCCGCCCGACCGCGCCGCAACCCGACAGCAGCAAAGCGCCGCCTGCGATCGCAAAGATTGTCTTCATCGCACATATTCCCCTTGGTTGGATTTCGGGGCTTCATCCCCAGTAACGTCTATCTTTCAGATACTTACGGCCCGACCAGCACCAGCCCGCTCGCCGCCGCCACCCCGTCCAGCGTCCGCGCGGTCGAGGCCGCGACGACACGGACCGGCTCGCCCGAACCGGCGCTGGCGAGCGCGCGGCCGCTGGTGGTGATGAGCAGGCCGCGGCTGCGATAGGCGATCAGTACGGGCTCGCCGCGACGGACCAACCGGGGCGCGACCACGTCGGTGATCCGCACGACGCTGCCCGGCGCAAGGCTGCGAACCGCTTCCTTGCCGACCGCATCGGCTGGATCGAGCGCGCCACGGGCCTGGCCAATGGCGCGATCCTCGTAGGCAAAGTCCTCAGTGGAAAGGGTTTTCCCCTGCCCGACCGGATGCGCGAGCACCGCGACCTGAACCGTCGCGGGCCGCGTAACCGGGCGGACCTGCGCCCCCGCCGGACCGGCGACCGCGCCCAGCAACAGCAGCGCGAACCGCGCGTTCATCGCAGCTGGCTCGTCGT
>Ga0160428_1001090_pt1 | contig 22667 bp, 15 predicted proteins | sample SolpanmetagenomM_FD_108198 | JGI IMG/M metagenome (GOLD analysis project Ga0160428, IMG submission 108198) | Solar panel surface microbial communities from Lawrence Berkeley National Laboratory, California, USA - M | ecosystem: Engineered > Built environment > Solar panel > Unclassified ... | reverse complement strand
GGTAGACATCCCGGACAACAAGCGCGGCGAAATCGCCCTGACTTACATTTTCGGCATTGGCCGGAGCAACTCGGTTAAAATCCTCACCAAAGCTGGCATTGATGTCAACAAAAAGGTGAAAGATTGGACTGAAGCTGAAGCTGGTGAGGTTCGCGCCATCATCGCTGCTGAGCATAAAACCGAAGGCGTTCTGCGCTCGGAAATTCAGCTCAACATTAAGCGTCTGATGGACATTGGCTGCTACCGTGGCCTCCGTCACCGTAAGGGCTTGCCCGTTCGTGGTCAGCACACCAAAAACAACTCGCGTACCCGTAAAGGCAAGCGCAAGACTGTTGCTGGTAAGAAGAAAGCAACGAAATAATTCATAGCGGCAATCGGGTTTTCAATTATCAATTATCAGTAAACAGATATCGACTATAGTTGACTGGACTGATTACTATTTATTGATAATTAATGGCTTACAACTCAACACCTGCCGTATTTCAGCGATAACCAAATGGCACAAAAAAGAAAAGACAAAGCCAAAAAGCGACTTGTCGTAGTGGAGCAGGTGGGCCAAGTCCACATCCGCGCCTCTTTCAACAACATCATTATCTCGGTAACCAACTCGAACGGCCAAGTTATCTCTTGGGCCTCAGCAGGTAAAATGGGCTTCCGGGGTTCGAAGAAAAACACGCCTTATGCTGCTCAAATGGCAGCTAGCGACTGCGGCAAAGTAGCCCACGACTTGGGTATGCGCAAAGCTGAAGTGTTCGTAAAAGGTCCGGGTGCTGGCCGTGAGTCGGCCATCCGTGCTCTGGGTAACATTGGTATCGAAGTGACGACCATCCGCGACGTGACGCCGCTGCCGCACAACGGCTGCCGCCCGCCTAAGCGTCGCCGCGTTTGATTTTTTATTTCTGATAGTAGCAATATCCCATGGCACGTTATACTGGCCCTACCGCCAAAATTGCCCGTCGCTTTTCGGAGCCGATTTTTGGCCCGAGCAAAGCGCTCAATAAGAAGAACTATCCCCCTGGCCAGCATGGCCGTGGCCGCCGTAAGAAGCAGTCGGAATACGCTGTTCAGTTGATGGAAAAGCAGAAAGTGAAGTACCTGTACGGTGTACTGGAGAAATACTTCGAAAACCTGTTCCACAAGGCTGCGGTGTTGCCTGGTATTACCGGTGATAACCTGCTCGGTTTGCTAGAGTCACGTCTTGACAACGTGGTGTACCGCTTTGGCATCGCTAGTACTCGTCGGGCAGCTCGCCAGCTAGTTTCGCACAAGCACATTACGGTGAACGGTGAAGTAGTAAACATTCCTTCGTACAAGTTGCGTGCTGGTGACCAAGTAGGTGTACGTGAGAAGTCGAAGTCGCTCGAAGCTATTACTACTAGCCTGACGGTACGCAATTCACGCCAGTTTTCGTGGTTGGAGTGGGACGGCAAAGAGATGGTGGGCAAATTCACCAACATGCCGTCGCGTGATCTGATTCCGGAAAAAATCTCGGAGCAGCTCATTGTCGAACTTTATTCGAAGTAATAGTTGGCACAGCAGTGCGGCCTGGACTTGGTTCGGGCCGCACTTGTGCTAAGCCGGTGCCTGTTTTGCTAATCCAGTTACCAACTGAGTTGCTACGGCACCAAAATAACCTTGATGTGGTTATGGCTGGCTACCAAGTACTAAGGCAAGCTTCCAGCTTGCTTTTCCTGTTACATAATTAATTGCCCCATATATGTCAATCTTAGCTTTTCAGATGCCGGAGAAAGTGGTGATGGAGAAATCCGACGACTTCACTGGTTCGTTTGAATTCAAGCCTCTGGAGAAGGGCTACGGCGTCACAATCGGAAACGCATTGCGTCGCATCCTGTTGTCGTCGCTGGAGGGCTTCGCCATCACGTCGGTGCGCACGACTTCGGTGCTGCACGAGTTCTCGACGATTGAAGGGGTGATTGAGGACATGTCCGAAATCATTCTAAATCTCAAGCAGGTGCGCTTTAGGAAAATTAGCGATGCCATTGAGGATAAGATCACGGTGCGCGTGAGTGGGCAGGATATGTTCACCGCTGGCGACATCGGCAAGTTTGCTGTAGGCTTCCAGATTCTGAATCCAAAGCTGGTTATCTGCAACCTTGACCCCGCTAAGGAGCTGGAGTTTGAGTTGACAATTGCTCGTGGCCGTGGCTACGTACCGGCTGATGAGAATAAGCCCGCCGACCAAGTCTTCGGTCAGATTGCAATCGACGCTATTTACACGCCTATTAAGAACGTGAAGTATAGCATTGAGAACACGCGCGTAGAGCAGAAGACCGACTACGAGCGGTTGCTAATTGAAATTCAGACCGACGGTTCAATTCATCCGGAGGAAGCGCTGAAAGGTGCGGCAAACATCCTCATTCAACACTTCATGTTGTTCTCAGACAGCACGATTCAGTTGAGTGGCAATCGCCCAGCGGTAGCTGAGCCGATTGATGAGGAGACATTAGCTATGCGTAAGATCTTGAAAACTTCGCTTGGTGAGATGGACCTTTCGGTAAGGGCTTACAACTGTCTGAAGGCGGCTGACATCAAAACCCTAGGCGAGCTAGTGCAGCTTGACATGGCGGACATGATGAAGTTCCGCAACTTTGGTAAGAAGAGCCTGACCGAGCTGGAGAACCTAGTAGAGGAAAAGGGGCTTCATTTCGGTATGGACCTCGGCAAATATCGCCTAGACGAAGATTAATACATGGTGCTTAGCTTTTGGTGCACAGTGCTTGGTTCTTGATACCAAGCACTGTGCACCAAAAGCTAAGCACTAATTTTTTTCACCCGCTACGCCCTAGGAATTAGGGTTCTAATGAGGTTTTAGCGACCCGCCGTGGTCCTGATTCGCAAGCGTAGCATCTAACCAATTTGTCTGATGAGACACGGTAAAAAAATCAACCACTTGGGCCGTACCACTGCCCACCGCCACGCGATGCTGTCGAATATGGCTTCGTCGCTGATTCTCCATAAGCGCGTAACTACGACGGTAGCCAAGGCTAAAGCTCTGCGCCAATACGTAGAGCCGCTGCTGACCAAGGCTAAGGACGACACGACGCACTCGCGCCGGACGGTGTTTGCCAGCTTGCAGAATAAGGAGAGCCTGAAAGAGCTGTACGGCGAGATTGCCGGCCGTATTGCTGATCGCCCCGGTGGCTACACGCGCATTCTGAAGCTGAGCGCTACCCGCGCTGGTGACAATGCTGATATGTGCATTATCGAGTTGGTTGACTTCAACGAGACGTTGCTCGAAGCCAAAAACGCTACCGAAGCCAAATCGACTACCACGCGCCGTTCGCGTCGTCGGGGTGGTAAGGCTGAGGCTGCTGGCAACGAAGCTGGTACCTCGGCTGCTGTGATAGCTGACGCTCCGGCGGCTACTACTACCGAAGAAGCTCCGGCTGATACGGCTACCGATACGTTGACCAATGGCGAAAGCCGTGAGGAAGCTGAGAAGGCCGAGTAGTTAATAACTTAGGTGATGAAGGGGGCGCGCCTGGTGGTGTGTCCCCTTTTTCATTTAGGGCTACTTAGGAAGTGCTGTTACGCACTACCCACGTCAGCTTGCTGGAAATGACCTCCAGGAGAGCAGAAAAAGCCTGTTTCCAGCAAACTGGCTCAGATGCTGCGTAACATCAGTTAGGAAGTGAGCCCGGAGGTGCTAACCCGTCGGCCGAGGTGAGCCCTGGACAAGGCGTAATAATGTCTTGCTCAAAACATACCGTTGATTTCACTATAGCCCCGGTAGGTACGTTCAAAGCCAGCGGACTATCTAGAGTATCCCGGTTAGTTATGAGGTGGCTTACAGCTGAATTCTCCAACTATCGTTCTGTGTACTTAAGCACCAGAAAAAGCAACCGTATTGCTCGCAGGCAGTATGCGTGCACTGGCTAGCAGCGCCCTGTCTACACCGGCTTGCCTGATATCCTACTCACATCTGATTCAATGGAAGAACAGCAACGCCTCGCTACGGCAGCTGATAAGGCAACGCCTTGGAAGAAATTTGGGCCTTACCTCACTGAGAGGCAGTGGGGCACCGTGCGCGAAGATTATAGCCCAGCAGGAAATGCTTGGGATTACGTCACACACGATATGGCTCGCGGGTATGCCTACCGCTGGGGCGAAGAGGGCATTGGGGGGCTGAGCGATGACCAACAGCAGCTGTGTTTCTCGGTAGGCTTGTGGAATGGGGAAGATACCCAGATAAAGGAGCGCCTGTTTGGACTGACTAACGGCCAAGGCAACCACGGTGAGGATGTAAAGGAGCTATACTATTACTTGGATAGTACGCCCACGCATTCGTACATGAAAATGCTTTATAAGTATCCGCAGCAGGCTTTTCCATACAAGGAGCTGGTAGCGGTGAATGCGAAACGTACTCGCTTAGAGCCGGAGTATGAATTGCTGGATACCGGCTTATTCGCTAAGAACCGCTACTTCGATGTGTTTATTGAATATGCTAAAGCGGGGCCGGATGACATACTGATAAAAATCACGGCGCATAATCGGGGGCCGGAAGCGACTAGCTTGCACTTGCTACCGCAGCTATGGTTTCGCAATACCTGGGCGTGGGGCTATGATGCTCGTAAGCCTAGGCTGCACAGCCAGCAGGCTGGGGTAATCGAGGCTAGCCACCACGCGCTGGGAGCGTACCAGTTGTATTGCGACCAAGCTCCTAAGTTGCTATTCTGCGACAATGAAACCAATCCGAAGCTGCTGAAGCAGCGCCCAACGGGGGGAGCTTATTATAAAGATGGCATCAACAACTACCTGGTAGAAGGTCGGAAGAAGGCCGTTAACCCAGCCCAAGAGGGGACGAAAGCCGCCGCCTACTACTCCTTTACGGTAGCGCCGGGTGAGGCGCAGGTAGTACGCCTGCGCTTGAGTCAGCCGCGCTACGAGCAGCCTTTTGCGGAGTTTGACCAACTGCTGGCCACGCGCCAAGCAGAAGCCGACGTCTTTTATGAAAGCGTGAAAGCGGCGGTGACGGAACCAGATGCGCGCACCGTGCAGCGGCAGGCCTTTGCCGGCATGCTGTGGAGCAAGCAGTACTATTACTACGACGTGAGCCAGTGGCTCGATGGCGACCCCAAGTGGCCGGCCCCGGCGGGCCCGCGGCAACAGGGACGCAACTCGACTTGGCGGCACCTGCACAATGCCGACGTTATCTCGATGCCCGACAAGTGGGAGTATCCGTGGTACGCGGCCTGGGACCTGGCTTTTCACTGCCTGCCGCTCGCGATGGTCGATGCGGACTTTGCCAAGCAGCAGCTGCGGCTGCTGTGCCAGGATGGCTACCTGCACCCCAATGGCCAGATGCCGGCCTACGAGTGGAAGCTTGAGGATGTGAACGCGCCGGTGCACGCCTGGGCTACCTGGCGGGTGTATCAGATGGACCGCAAGCTACACGCCGGTAAGGGTGATGCGCAGTTTCTGGAAGCGGTGTTTCAGAAGCTGGTCATGACGTTTACGTGGTGGGTAAACCGCAAAGACCGGGATGAGCGCAACATCTTTGAGGGCGGCTTTTTGGGGATGGACAATATCGGCATATTTGACCGCTCGGCGCCGCTGCCTACGGGCGGTAAAATCGAGCAGAGCGATGGCACGAGCTGGATGGCCATGTTTGCGCTCAACCTGATGCGCATGGCGTTGGAGCTAGCCAAGACCAACCCCATCTACCAGGAAATGGCGAGCAAATTCTTCGAGCATTTCCTCTATATTGCCGATGCCATGACCAAGGGCGGCGGCGGCAAATTCAACCTTTGGGATGAGCAGGACCAGTTTTACTACGATGTACTGCACGCGCCTGACGACTCGCGCACGCGCCTGCGCATCCGCTCCATGGTGGGACTGATTCCGTTGTTTGCGGTGGAGGTGCTGGATGATGAACTGCTCGATATCATGCCTCAGTTTACGGCGCGGGCGCAGTGGCTGGTGCAGCACCGGCCGCACTTGGCCGACCTTATTTCGCGCTGGCAGGCGCATGGCAAGGGTGCCCGACATCTGCTAAGTCTTATGCGGCGGAGCCGGCTCAAAAAGGTGCTGGCCCGCATGCTCGACGAAACCGAGTTTCTATCGGAGCACGGCATCCGCTCGCTATCGCGCTACCATCTGGAGCACCCGTACGAATACCACACCGAAGAGTCGGAGTTTAAAGTAGCCTACCTGGCCGGCGAGTCCGACTCGGATATGTTTGGCGGCAACTCTAACTGGCGCGGGCCGGTGTGGTTTCCGGTTAATTATCTCATTATTGAGTCGTTGCAGCAATTTCATGCGTATTACGGCGATTCTTTCACGGTGGAATACCCGACTGGCTCGGGCCACCTGCATACCCTAGCCGAAATAGCCGCGGCGCTGGCCGGCCGCTTAGCCAAGCTACTGTTGCGGGATGCGAAGGGGCAGCGCCCCGCCTTTGGCCCCGAGAAGCAGCTACAGGACGACCCGCATTTTCGCGACTATTTACTCTTCCACGAATACTTCGACGGCGACAGTGGGCGTGGCCTGGGCGCTAGCCACCAAACCGGCTGGACGGGCCTCATTGTGCAGCTTTTACAACAGCGCACTGCCCTATAGATAGCGCCGCCCGAGTCAATATATAGCCGCCGGTGCAACCCAGCGCCGGCGGCTATTGTCTGTTAGCTAGTAGTCGGAAAGCCACCGACATTTGCGCCTTACTCCAGCTGAAAAACTGCCCATGGAAGCCGTTGCGTATATCGATATCAATGCCCCGCTGGTAGAGCGGTGCCGCCTCAACGATCGCCAGGCCCAGGCCGAGCTATACCGGCGCTACTCGAAGGCAATGTTTAACGCGGCGCTGCGCATCACGGGCGATTATGCCGAGGCGGAGGATGTGCTTCAGGAATCGTTTCTGAGTGCCTTTCGAGAGCTTAGCGGCTATAAAGGTGACTCATCGTTTGGGGCTTGGCTGAAGCGGATAGTAGTAAATAAAAGCATTAACTGCCTGCGCCAGCGCCGCTTGCAGCTCGTGCCGCTCGAAGACTTTCACCACGAGGCCACGCCGGCCGACGTCATCTCGCCCCACGCCGCCGAGGATGCCGACGAGCAGCAGTACCGGGCCGACGTGCTGCGGCGCTGCATTCAGGAGCTACCCGACGGCTACCGCGTGGTATTGTCACTGTATTTGCTAGAAGGCTACGACCACCTCGAAATCGCGGGTATTCTCGGCATTACGGAGTCAACTTCTAAGTCGCAATATAGCCGGGCCCGCACGCGGCTGCGCGAGCTGGCCCTGGAGCGTGGGCTGAGCTAGCCGGCTACCTATCCGTTACTTACTCTTTCTCTCATTTCTTCCCACCCCTGCTGCCAGCTTTTCTAGCTGGGCAACCGTATTAGCTTTGGTCACTTACTAGGCAGTAGCGGGCCTTATTTTGTTATGGAACCTGTTAATCCTTATTCACTAGAGAAATACGCGGAGCGGCACCGAGCCGACTTCGACTTGCACGAGCCACGGCCCGAGCTGTGGGCTGCTATAGAAAAACAACTGCACTACGATGCGCCTGTCAAGGCCGAGCAGCCTTTAATGAGTATTGCAACGGCTATCCCGGCCGAACCTATGCCAGTGGCCGACTTTATTCCCACACTAGGGCGAGCCCAAGGCCCCCGCTGGCAACGCTACGGCGTGGCCGCGGCCCTGGCCTTGCTAATACTGGCGGCTGGGTTGGGGGAGATGTGGAAGTCGAAACACAGCCAACCGGTGGCCATCCAGAGTAGCCAAGCCGCCCACCGCGCTACTACCGACGCGGCGCTCTATTTAGGACCCGATGCTAACGTGCTGGCCGCTAGCCAAGGCGGCCCCGGCGTGGACGCCCGCCTCGACACCGCCGTACACGGGATGGAGCGCTACTACATTGCCCAGCTCACCGATCGTAAGACGCAGCTTGGCCAGCTAGCGCCCGATGCTGCCGCCGACTGGGCGATGCAGCTGGTGGGCCTCGACTCGAGCTACCAACAACTGAAGCGCGAGCTACCGCACCACCCGCAGCCCGAGGTAGTGCTAACGGCCATGAACCGCAATCTGCAAATCCGCCTCGACATTTTGGACCGGCAGCTTGAGCTGCACGGCGCCGATCAGTCGGCGCTAGCGAGTGGCAGCGCCGGTAGCGAGTACGTGCTGGCCGACAGCCGCGGCATTGCCGATAACGTAGTGCGTCATAATGCGCATTAACCACGCTTGGGTAGTGGTGCTGAGCCTGAGCAGCGGGTTGCTAGGCAACCTGCCAGCGCGCGCGCAGGCCGCGTCCGAGCCGGCTGGCGATCGGCCGGCTGTCACCTACTACATCGCCCCCGGTGCGGGAGGGAGTCAGGGCGGCCAGGACAGCCAGGGCGGGACCAGCCAGCCTGCTACCCAGCCGCAGCCCGAAACTACCCCACCCATTGAGCAGCGCCGTCGTTTTAGCCGCAGCTTTCGGGTGGCGAAGGCGGGGCAGCCTTTTACGCTCGACACGCGCTATGGGCACGTGCGAATAAATGCCTGGAATAAACCCGAGATAAAAGTCGAAGCCGAGCTGATCGCCCGCGCCGAAATGCCCGCCACTGCCGCGCAGCTGCTCGACGGCCTGAGTGTGCAGTGGCTCGACTACGATGCTCGCACGAGCGGCGTAGCCGTGGCCTCCCAGTTTGGGCCGGGGCTGAAAGGCAAATGCAGCGGCGCCGGTTGCCGCTACGAGGTCAATTATACCGTATGGCTACCCAGCACCTCGGCGCTGCGCCTCACGACCTCTTTTGTCGATGTAACGGTGGCTAGCGATTGGCAGGGCCCCGCCCAACTTACCGTCAACTATGGTGCCTTGCACACGGCCCGCCTCAACGGTACGCAAAACAGCGTGCACATTGCCAACGGCGACGCTACGTTACCCTACGCCAAGCAGGCGAGCCTGGAGGCCGACTACGCTCGCCTGCGCCTCGACGCCGGCGAGCAGATTGAACTACGCACCAACTACTCAAATGTGGATATAGGCACGGTGCACGACCTTACGGTGCAGAGCAAATACGGTGATGTGGCCCTGGGTACGGTGCACACGTTGCGCGGCTCATCGGGTTATTCACGCTTTAGTGTGGATAAACTGAGTGATGGCCTCGATATGACCGTGCGCTACTGCCCCGACTTTGAGGTGCGCGACATGGGCGCCAATTTTCGGCAAGTGACGCTTGACGGTGGCTACAGCACCATCCGGTTGGGTTTTGCCGAAGCTACGCCCAGCTTTCGCTTTGACGTGAGTACTGAGCAAGGCCAGCTGCTAGTCGATAAGAAGCAGGTGCGCGTGCTATCGGAAGGCGGCAAAGCCGATGGTATCGCCGATGTAATGGGCGTGTACGGCCGCCGGATGCCCGCGCGCGGGGCCGGCAATGTCAATATCAAGGTGCGCTACGGCACAGTGCGCTTTAGCAAGTAGCCTTGGGCAAGCCCAAACTTACCCGGCCGATGCAGCTTTAAGAAGCATTTCACCGCGGCTACTGACGACTTTCGATCAGGTTTTCTTTAGTGAGCACGTCTACCATGCCGTCTTCGCTCACTACCACCACCAGGCAGGGATAAGGCGAGCTCTCGACGTAGCGCACAGCCGAGTTGTAACGGGCGCCGCGAGTGCTGGTGCCGTGTCCGCTAGCCTTGCCATCCAAAATCACGCCGATGGAATAGCAGTAGCCTTCCGGGTCGAGCAGTATCGCGCCGTCGATGGCCGTGATAAGCTGGGTGATGAGCGGCGTGATCGGCACCGGCTCGATGAGCGTGCATTGCAATTTGAGGCGGTCGGCTTCGGCCAGCGCTTCAGTAGTGATAACCAGCAAGGTACCCTTAGGCTGCTTGCTAGCCTCAATGACGACATCCCAGAGGCGGCGGCCCTTCTCGGGGTTGATCATATCGAAGGTGCGCTTGAGGTCGCGCTTGAAGCGCGCCCGGTTGAGGCGGGGGCGCGGCAGCATGGGCAGGCCGTAGCGCGCGCGCAGCAGTACCTGCCCGGCGTGCTCAAACTCCCAAGTGTAGTGCGTCACGAAGTGGATGACGAACAGGTCTTCCCGGCTAGCATCGTAGTGGCCTACCTGGCGGCCCAGGGCGTACACTTTTTCGCCATCGGCGAGCAGGTGCACGTCGGCGCTTGCCATTTCGAGCAGCTTACGCACGGCGCGGTAGTCGCTCAGCTCGGTGGGGCAGGTGAGCGCAAAAACCTCCTCCAGGTTGGGGTGGCCGCGCCGGGCCAGTAGCAAGCGGCCCACGCCGGCGCCGCCCTCGTAGCGCAGGCTCGAAATGGTGTTGATCGTGTAAAATAGTACCGCCACGGTAGGGTCGGCCCCCAGGGCCTGGGCGGGTGTGTCGAGCAGACTTTTACCGGCGGCGCGCAGCAGCTCGTCGGTTTCGCGGGGGCGGAAAAGCAGGCCCGCGCCCGGCTCCGGCTCACTCAGTGATTTGACGCACTCCTCATTAAACCGAAACAGCGCGCCCTCAACCAGGGAGCTGGCCAGCGGCCGGCCATTGGTGTAGTAGCGGTTGGGCCGCAGTGAAGGGTAGGCCTTCAGCGGCTTACGCTCCAGGCGCACTATCGTCAAGACTAGGTACCCCCCCACCCGTACCGGCCACGACGAAAAATGCTGGTGCAAGCCATCAGCATCTAGCTCGGCCAACGTCTCCTGCACTGCGGCGCGCACCCCACGCGCTTCGAAGCGAAGGCTGAGCATTTCCTGGCTCATACCCTCCCCGAGCAAGGCCACTTCATAGGCATGGTCGTTGAGCAGATGCTTGGTGCGGCCCCGGGCCACGGCGTCGGTAAAGGGTGCCAGGGGCAAATCGGTCTGGGCAGGCTCCAGCACGAGTGGCAGGTCACTCGTCGCATTGTAGGGCAGGGCCAATACCAGCACCTGCGGCTGCAAGTCATCATCAAGCGCGTCGAACAGCGCCTGGGCCGTAGCCTGGGCTTCTTGGCGGTAGCGCACTTGGTGCGGCCAGATGGTGGAGGAACCGGTGGGGGCAAGGACGGAGAGCATAGAATGCGAAGCCTAAACGAGACTAAAGCTGGAATAGAACCGGCAAGGCCATCTTTTGCTTTATTGGCTTGCCCTGGTACAGGGCCGGCTCCCACTTGGGGGCTGCTTTGATGAGGCGCATGGCCTCCTCATCGAGTCCCGAGCCGTGCTTCTGCACCACGCGCATGTCGGTGAGCGAGCCATCGGGCTGCACGATAAACTCGACCTGCACTTTGCCCTGAATGTGGCGCTTGCGGGCCAGGTCGGGGTACTTCTGGTTGGCCGCCATCCAAGTAAAAAACGCCACATTGCCGCCCACTGGCTGGGCTGATTTTTCGGGCCGGATAATGTTGGTGCCGCTCGCCGTAGTGCCCACTACCGAAGTGGTGCCGGGCGCAGCGGCCACGGCGCCGGGGGGCAGCGGCTTGCCAGCCGGGGCGCTAGTGGGAGCGGGCACCTCCACCGTTTCGCCCGAGCCCTCGGCTAGCACAAAGCTCACGGGTATCGTCACGCGCTGACGCACCAACTGGCCCCGGTGGTGGGCCGGCGTCCACTTAGGGCCAGCTTTAATAACGCGAATGGCCTCGGCATCGAGCAGCGGGGCTATGGGCTGGGGTACTTCCACTTCGCCTACGGTGCCGCTGCGCTCCACTACGAAGGTCACCAGCACGGTGCCTTCCTGCTTGGCCTGCATGGCGGCGGTGGGGTAGCGCTGGTTGTTAGCCAGGTAGTCGGCATAGGCGTCGGGGCCACCCTTGGGCACGGCCGGCTGCTCCACGGCGTCGTACACGTGCTTGGGGTCGTCGGCAGGATAAGTAAGCTTAACGGGTTTTTGGGCCAGGGCCGGCGCGGTAGCCAAGGCCAGCAGCAGCAAAAAATAAAACTTCATAAAAGAGATAGCGATAGGAGCAATACGAGGGAAGCAGCAGCAAAAAGCTGGCCGGTAGCCGGCTGGTCCCGCGTAGCCAAGGATAGCTAGCTATTGCAAAACTACTCTTCCTCACGCCGGCCCTTTAGTACGGCTGGGTTCTGAAAAGCCTTACGCCTTCGCAGCCAGCAACTTACTCTAGCCTTCTAACGATGACTGCCGGGTAATTAATTCGCTCGTTACTACGCAGGTGCGTGGTTGTAAATCCTCTTTTGGGGCCATTTGTTCCAGAAAGCGGTCAGCCAAAACAAGCTACCGTTGTGGGGCCGATAACCCCGAAAGCGCTAACCTTTACAACAGAGAAGACCTGCCGGCTTCTACCTTTCGCACCAATGACTTTTAAACTAGCTCACCTGCTGCCCGGCGCCGCGCTGCTCGCCCTCAGCCTAACGGTCCACGGGCAAAGCTCGCCCGTATTTCGCGACCCGGCCCAGCCCTTGCGCGTGCGCGTCAACGACCTCATTGCCCAGCTTTCCCTGGAAGAGAAAGCTGGGCAGATGCTCGATCAGAGCCCAGCTATTCCGCGCCTGGGCATCCCGGCCTACAGTTGGTGGAACGAGGCCCTGCACGGTGTGGGCCGCTCGGCCCCGGCCACGGTGTTTCCCGAGCCCATTGGGCTGGGCGCTACGTTTGACGAGAGCCTGGCCTCGCGCGAAGGCACGGCCATTTCGGACGAGGCGCGGGCCGTGTATAACGCCGCCATTGCCAAAAACCACTACGTGAAGTACGGCGGCCTCACCTTCTGGACGCCCAACATCAACATTTTTCGCGACCCGCGCTGGGGCCGGGGTCAGGAGACGTACGGCGAAGACCCTACCCTAACCAGCCGGCTGGGCGTGGCGCTGGTCAAGGGCTTGCAGGGCGACAACCCCCAGTACCTCAAAGTGGCGGCCTGCGCCAAGCACTACGCCGTGCACAGCGGCCCCGAGCGCCTGCGCCACGAGTTCGACGCCGAGGCCAGCCCCCAGGATCTGCGCGAAACTTACCTGCCCGCTTTCAAGGCCCTGGTGCAGGAAGCCAACGTGGAAGCCGTGATGTGCGCCTACAACAGCACCAACGGCGAGCCTTGCTGCGGCAACCAGTTCTTGCTCAGCCAGGTGCTGCGCAAGGAGTGGGGCTTCCGCGGCCACGTGGTGAGCGACTGCGGTGCCCTCGACGACCTCTACCAAGGCCACAAAACGGTGAAGACTAAGACTGAGGCCGCCGCGCTCGCCCTCCAGCGCGGCGTCGACCTCAACTGCGGCGATACCTATACCAAGCTGCCCGACGCCGTGCGCCAGGGCTTGCTAAAGGAAAGCCAGGTAGATAGCGCGCTGGCCATCTTGCTGCGCACGCGCTTCAAGCTGGGTTTATTTGACCCCCAAAACGCGACGCCCTACGACCGGCTGGGGCCCGCAGTGGTAAACAGCGCCGAGCACCGGGCGCTGGCCAAAGAAGTAGCCCTGAAGTCGATGGTGCTGCTCAAAAATAACGGCGTGCTGCCCCTGCGATCTGACCTGGGCAAGTACTTCGTAACCGGCCCCAACGCTACCAGCGTGGAGGCCTTGCTCGGCAATTACTACGGCGTGAATGGCCAGCTGACGACCATCCTGGAGGGCCTCGTGAGTGCGGTGCAGCCCGGCAGCCAGATCGAGTACAAGCAAGGCGCGTTGCTCGATCGGCCCAACATCAACCCCATCGACTGGACTACCGGCGAGGCCAAAACTACCGACGCCATCATCGTGGTACTGGGTATTACGGGCGTGCTCGAAGGCGAGGAAGGCGAATCCATTGCCTCGTCGCACGCGGGCGACCGCCTCGACTACAACCTGCCCCCAAACCAAATCGACTTCCTCAAAAAGCTGCGCCAGGGCAGCAAAACGCCCATTATCGCCGTCGTGACGGGTGGTAGCCCCATGAACCTGGCCGAGGTGCACGAGCTGGCCGACGCCGTGCTGCTGGCCTGGTACCCCGGCGAGGAAGGCGGGCACGCCGTGGCCGATCTGGTGTTTGGCAAAGCTTCGCCCTCGGGCAAGCTGCCCATCACCTTCCCGCAGAGCCTGGCCCAGCTGCCGGCCTACGAAGACTACCACATGGCGGGCCGTACCTACCGCTACCTCGCCGCCGAGCCGATGTACCCCTTCGGCTACGGCTTGAGCTACGGCAAATTTGCTTATTCCAACCTGAAGCTGACCAAGGCCAAAATTGGCAAAAATGAGTCGGCCGAGGTTATGGCTACCGTTACCAACTCGGGGCCCGTGGTGGCCGACGAAGTGGTGCAGCTTTATCTCACGCACTCGCCCAAGGCTAGCGCCCAGACGCCGCTGTTCGCCCTCAAGAATTTCCGGCGCGTCACGCTGCCGCCGGGAGCTAGCACGCAGGTTAAGTTTGTGCTCACGCCTGCCCAGCTGGCTTTGATCAACAAGGACGGTAACGCGTTTACCCCGAGCGGGCCCGTTACGGTGTGGGTGGGTGGCTCGCTGCCCTCGGCCCGCAGCCTGGCGCTGGGCGCTCCCAAGCCTGCCTCGGCGGTGTTGATAGTCAAATGACCCTTGAAAAACAAGTCCAATAGCCTGACGTTCTTGTTTATCCAACAGCTAGCAGCCAATAGCTAACAGCTTACAGATCAGATTCATGAAATACCTCCTTGGCTACGACATCGGTAGCTCCTCCATCAAAGCCTCCCTGCTCGACATCGCCACCGGGCGCTGCGTGGCCGCCGCCACCTCGCCCAGCACCGAGATGGCAATGGCCGTGCCCCAGCCCGGCTGGGCCGAGCAGCGCCCCGAGCGCTGGTGGCAGGAAGTCATCAACGCCACCCAAAAGCTGCAAGCCAGCTACGGCTTCGACGCCTCGCTGCTGGCGGGCATCGGCATCACGTACCAGATGCACGGGCTGGTGCTGCTCGACAAGGACGGCCACGTGCTGCGCCCGGCCATTATCTGGTGCGACAGTCGCGCCGTCGAAATCGGCAACCAGGCGTTTAGCGAGCTAGGGGAGGAGTTTTGCCTGGCAAATTTCCTGAACTCGCCGGGCAATTTCACCGCCTCCAAGCTGAAGTGGGTGCGCGAAAATGAGCCGGCGGTATACGCCCAAATCCACAAGATTCAGCTGCCCGGCGACTACCTCGCCTACCAGCTCACCGGCCAGATGCAGACGACCGTGTCGGGCTTGTCGGAGGGCGTTTTCTGGAATTTCAGGCGGCAGGCCATCGCCCAGGAGCTGCTCGACTACTACGGCCTCAGCGCCGACCTGCTGCCTGAGGTCGTGGATACCTTCTCGGTGCAAGGCCACCTCACCGCCGAAGCGGCCCACACGTTGGGGCTAGCTGCGGGCACGCCCATCAGCTACCGCGCCGGCGATCAGCCCAATAACGCCTTCTCGCTCAATGTGCTGAATGCGGGCGAAGTCGCCGCTACCGGCGGCACCAGCGGCGTGGTTTACGGCATCAACGAAACCACCACGGCCGATCCGCGCTCGCGCGTCAACTCGTTTGTGCACGTCAACAGCACCCGCGAGCAGCCCAAAAACGGCGTACTCATGTGCCTCAACGGCACGGGCATTCTCAATAGCTGGCTACGCAAAATGGTGGGCAACCTGCCCTACGACCAGATGAACGTGCTGGCTGGCCAGGCGCCCGTCGGCGCCGAGGGCTTGCTCTTCCTGCCTTTCGGCAACGGCGCCGAGCGCATTCTCGAAAACCGGCCGACCGCCGCCAGCCTCCACGGCTTACAGTTCAACGTGCACGGCCAGCCGCACCTTATTCGGGCCGCCCAGGAGGGCATCGTGTACGCCCTCAACTACGGCATGGACATCATGCGCGCCTCGGGCGTGCAGGTGCAAAAAGTGCGCGCCGGCCACGCCAACATGTTCCTAAGCCCCATTTTCCGCGAGGCTTTTGTGAACTGTGGCAACGTAACCCTGGAGCTCTACGACACCGACGCCGCCCAGGGCGCGGCGCGTGGCGCGGGCATCGGGGCCGGCATTTATGCCAGCCCCGCCGAGGCCTTTACTGGCCTGGCGCGCATCAGCACCGTAGAGCCTACGCCGGCTTTGCAAACGCAGTACCAAGAGACTTACGCCAGGTGGCAAGCCCTGCTCACCCGCGAAACCAAGCCCGCGGAATTGCTGCTGGCGTAAGAATTACTTTGTTCATACAACTTGCTGTTTGTCATTGCGAGCGCAACGAAGTGGAGCGCGGCAATCGCCCCCAAACGATTCTGGAACGAGCTGTTCGGCCATCGTGCCGGTGCGATTGCTTCGCAGGCTCGCAATGACAGACGATTTTACTTTCTCTCTACCCCAATTCCCCAATTCCCCCAGCTCATGGCTAACGCTGAATTTTTCCCCGGCATCGACAAGATTACATACGAAGGGCGTGACTCTGATAATCACTTGGCTTTCAAGTGGTATGACGAGAGTCGTGTAGTGGCCGGCAAGACCATGAAGGATCACCTGCGCTTCGCTACGGCTTACTGGCACACGTTTGTGGGCACGGGCGGCGACCCATTTGGCCCTGGTACCAAGAAGTTTGGCTGGGATGCTAAGAGCGACATCGTGGGCCGCGCCAAGGACAAGATGGATGCTGCCTTCGAGTTCTTTACCAAGCTCGGCACGCCGTACTACTGCTTTCACGACATCGACCTTGTGGAGGAGGGCAACTCGCTGAGCGAGTACGAAAGCAACCTGAGCACCCTCGTGGACTACGCCAAGCAGCACCAGCAGGCCAGCGGCGTGAAGCTGCTTTGGGGTACGGCCAACGTGTTTTCGAACCCGCGCTACATGAACGGCGCCAGCACCAACCCTGACTTTGTGGTGGTGGCCCACGCCGCTACGCAGGTCAAGAATGCCATCGACGCAACCATCGCACTGGGCGGCGAAAACTACGTGTTCTGGGGTGGCCGCGAAGGCTACATGACGTTGCTCAATACCAACATGAAGCGCGAGCTGGCGCACATGGCGCAGTTCCTGACCATGGCCCGCGACTACGCCCGCAAGCAGGGCTTTACCGGCAAGTTCTTTATCGAGCCCAAGCCGGCCGAGCCTACCAAGCACCAGTACGACTTCGACGCCGCCACCGTCATCGGCTTTCTGAAAGAGCACGGGTTGGAGAAGGATTTTCAGCTAAACCTGGAAGTAAACCACGCCACCCTGGCCGGCCACACCTTCCAGCACGAGCTGCAAGTAGCGGCCGACGCCGGCATGCTCGGCAGCATGGACGCCAACCGCGGCGACTACCAGAATGGCTGGGACACCGACCAATTCCCGAACAACCTGAACGAGCTGACCGAGTCGATGCTCATCATCCTGGAGCAGGGCGGCATCACGCAGGGCGGCATCAACTTCGACGCTAAAACGCGCCGCAACTCGACCGATTTAGAGGACATTTTTGTGGCGCACATCGCGGGCATGGACACCTTCGCCCGTGCCCTGGTGACGGCCGATGCCATTCTGGAAAAGTCAGCCTACAAAAAATTCCGCGCCGACCGCTACGCTTCGTTCGACGCGGGCCAGGGAGCCGAATTTGCCAAAGGTGGCCTGACGCTGGAAGACCTGCGCAAAATCGCGCACGAGCACGGCGAGCCCACGCCCCGCAGCGGCAAGCAGGAGTGGCTGGAGAGTATTATTAATCAGTACATCTAGCGAAAAATCCGTAGAAGAACGTGGCGTAGTCGTCCCGCGCCGCGTTCCTTTGCGCTATTAATCTTTTTCGCTTGACTAACATGAGCAACCCCAAAGTCTCCATTGACGAACTGAGCGTCAGTACTATCCGTCTGCTGTCGGTAGACATGGTGCAGAAAGCCAACTCGGGCCACCCCGGCCTGCCGCTGGGCGCCGCGCCGATGGCCTACGTGCTGTGGTCGCGCTTCCTGCGCTTCAACCCCCAAGACCCCAAGTGGCCCAACCGCGACCGCTTTATTTTGTCGGCTGGCCATGGTTCGGCACTGCTATACAGCCTGTTGCACCTCTATGGCTACGACCTGTCGCTGGATGATCTGAAGAACTTCCGCCAGATGGGCTCTAAGACGCCGGGCCACCCCGAGTCGCACATCACGCCCGGCATTGAGGTGACGACCGGCCCACTGGGCCAGGGCTTTGCCAACGGCCTGGGCATGGCCATGAGCGAGGCGCACCTTGGGGCCGTGTACAACAAGGAAGGCCACGCGCCGGTGCAGGACCACTACACCTACGTGCTGGTGAGCGACGGCGACCTGATGGAAGGCATGGCCTCGGAGGCGGCTTCGCTGGCCGGCCACTTGCAGCTTGGCAAAATGATTTACCTGTACGACGATAATAAAATATCGCTCGATGGGCCCACCAGCTTCGCCTATACGGAGAACCCCATGCAGCGCTTCGATGCCTACTACTGGCACACGCAGCACGTGCAGGATGGCAACAGCCTCGACGAGATTGAGAACGCCATCCGCGTGGCGCAGTCGGTGAAAGATCGGCCGTCGATTATTGCGGTGCGCACGATTATTGGGTTCGGCTCGCCGCTCGCCGGCACCAGCAAGTCGCACGGCTCGCCGCTGGGCCCCGAGAATGTGAAGGCCACCAAGGCATTCTACGGCTTTAACCCCGACGACTCGTTTCAGGTGCCAGCCGAGGTGTACGAGCACCTCAAGCAGCCCGGCCTCAAGGGTGCTGAGCTGCAAAAGCAGTGGGAAGCTGACTTCGCGACTTACGCCGAAGCCTTTAAGAATGAGGCGAATATGTTCAAGCTCTCCTTCGATGGCAAGCTGCCCGAAGGCTGGGATAAGGACCTGCCGGTGTACACGCCCGCCGATGGCGAGCTAGCCACCCGCCAGGCTTCGGGCAAAGCCCTGGACGCCATCAAGAAATCGGTGCCGTTTATGTTTGGTGGCTCGGCCGACCTGGCTAGCTCGAATGAGATGGACAAGTCGGGCGACGATTCCTTCCAGCCCCTACACCCCGAGCGCCGCAACGTGTGGTTTGGGGTGCGCGAGCACGCTATGGGCGCGGCCATGAACGGCATTGCCCACCACGGCGGCCTGCGCACGTACGGCGGCACGTTCCTCACGTTCTCCGACTATATGCGGGCCGCTATCCGCCTCACGGCCCTCGCCGAGAGCACGGCCACGTTCGTGTTCACCCACGACAGTATCGGGCTGGGCGAAGATGGCCCTACCCATCAGCCAGTCGAGCAGGTATTGGCCCTGCGCTCCATCCCCAACATCGTGGTGCTGCGTCCCGCCGACGCCAACGAAAGCACCGAAGCCTGGCGCATTGCCATGACCACGCCCAAGTCGCCGGTCGTGCTCGTGTTTTCGCGCCAGAAGTTGCCGATTCTAGACCAAACCAAAGTGGGCTCGGCCCGCGAAGGCGTGCGCAAGGGCGCTTACATCCTGAGCGAAGCCGACGGCGGCCAGCCGCAGCTCATCCTCATCGCTACCGGCTCGGAAGTGGCCCTGATTATGGAAGCTCAAAAAGTGCTTCAGCAGGCTGGCACGCCGACTCGCGTAGTGAGCATGCCGAGCTGGGAGCTGTTTGAGCACCAGGATAAGGCCTACCGCGAGCAAGTATTGCCGCCCACAGTGCGCAAGCGCCTGGCCGTCGAGGCGGGCTCGCCCATCGGCTGGCACAAATACACGACCGACGAAGGCGGCATCATTGCCATGAACCGCTTTGGCGAGTCGGCCCCGGCCGAAGAGCTGTTCAAGAAGTTTGGCTTCACGGTGGAGAACGTGGTGAAGCGCGCCCAGGGCGTGCTGGCCGGCCAGCCCGAAGACGAAGGCCAGGAAGAAGAAAAGAAGGAAATAGTAGCCAAAGGCAACTAGCCGGAGCGCGGCGGGTAGTTTTGCGCCCCGCGCCCAAGGGTAATTTCGTGCCCGTAGGTATGCTAGCCACCCTCCTGGCGGAGGTAAGCTTAGCGTGCTTACGGGCATTTTTGTTGCTCGCTCCGCCCGAGAAGGCCCTCATTCTTCAGCCGGAGAATTGCGAGCCGAAGCCAGCTTACTACGAGGTAGTGAAATTTTGATAGGAGCCTCAGACCCTAGCCCCAAGTTGAACGATACTCTTATGCGTGCTATGTTTCGCTGCGTTGCGGTACTGCTGCTTTTGCCACTGCTAGCGGCCGCTCAGCCGGCTAGCCTCCCGATTGGCGCCAGCTACGTGTCGGCCCAAAAAAGCGCCGGTAGCTTCCCGCTGGTGGCGGGCGGCAAGGCCGCCACGCTCTACGCCAGCGAAACCGACTGGCCGGGCGTGCTGCGCACGGTGCGCGATGTGCAGGCCGACATCACCCGCGTGACGGGCCACGAACCCACCTTTCTGACCGACCGGCCCAAGGGCCCGCAGCCGGTGGTGCTCATTGGCACAGTGGGCCACAGCTCGTTGATTGATAAGCTAGTACAAAGTGGTAAGCTCGACGTGGCCAACCTGGCCGGGCGCTGGGAAACCTTTGTGGTGCAGGTCATTGACGACCCAATGCCCGGCGTGGAGCGGGCGCTGGTAGTGGCGGGCAGTGATAAGCGCGGCACCATCTACGGCCTCTACGACCTCTCGCAGCAGATGGGCGTGTCGCCCTGGTACTGGTGGGCCGACGTGCCGGTGAAGCCGCAAAAAAACCTTTACGTGGCCGCGGGCCGCCACACGCTGGGCGAGCCCAAGGTGAAATACCGCGGCATTTTTCTCAATGACGAAGCGCCGGCGCTGAGCGGGTGGGCCAAGGAAAAATTTGGCGGCATCAACTCGAAAATGTACGAGCACGTGTTTGAGCTGCTGCTCCGGCTAAAGGGGAATTACCTCTGGCCGGCCATGTGGGGCAATGCCTTCAACGACGACGATAAAGCCAGCCCTTGGCTAGCCGATACCTACGGCATCGTGATGGGCACCTCGCACTACGAGCCCATGCTGCGCGCCCAGCAGGAATGGAAGCGCTACGGCAAAGGCCCCTGGAACTACCAGACCAACGCGTCGGTGCTGCAAAACTTTTGGCGGCAGGGCATCCGAAACATGGGCAGCCACGAAAGCATCGTGACCATTGGGATGCGCGGCGACGGCGACGAGCCCATGAGCCGGAGCAGCAATAGTGCGCTGCTCGAAAAAATAGTGGCCAACCAGCGCAAAATCCTGGCTGAAGAAACCCACAAGCCCGCCGCCCAGACGCCCCAGCTCTGGGTGCTCTACAAGGAAGTGCAGGATTACTACGACAAAGGCATGCGCGTGCCTGACGACGTGACGCTGCTGCTCTGCGACGATAATTGGGGCAACCTGCGTAAGCTGCCCAAGCTGAGCGACAAGCCCCGGCGCGGTGGCTACGGCATCTACTACCACTTCGACTACGTGGGTGGCCCGCGCAACTACAAGTGGCTTAATACCAACCCGCTGCCACGCATCTGGGAGCAGCTGCACCTGGCGCATTCCTACGGCGCCGACCGCGTATGGATCGCGAACGTCGGCGACCTCAAGCCCATGGAGCTGCCGATTTCGTTCTTCCTCGACTACGCCTGGGACCCCGACGCCATCGCGGCCGATGGGGTAGGGGCCTACACCCAGCGCTGGGCCAGCCAGCAGTTTGGCCCCAAGTATGCGGCCGACATTGCCGACATCCTGGCCAAGTATGCCAAGTACAATGCCCGCCGTAAGCCCGAGCTGCTCGACGCCAATACCTACAGCCTGGCTACCGGCGAGTGGGCTACGGTGGTGGCCGACTACAACGCTTTAGTCGCTCGCGCCGAGGCCATCAACCAAAAGCTGCCCGCGGCCGACCGCAACGCCTACTACGAGCTGGTGCTGCACCCCGTGCAAGCCTGCGCCAACCTCAACGAGCTGTACTACACCGTGGCACTCAACCGCGAGGCCGCCAAAACCAACCAGCCTAACACCAACGAGCTAGCGGCCAAAGCACAAGCGCTTTTTACCAAAGATGCCGAGATCAAATATTATTACCACCTTTTGGCCGGCGGCAAATGGAGCCACCTGATGGACCAGACGCACATCGGCTACACCGACTGGCAGCAGCCGCCCGTGGATAAAATGCCCGAGGTAGTAACCTTGCCGGCTGACAAAATTATGGCGCTCGCGGCGCCAACCACGCCGGCGCCAGTCGTGCAGGATAAATTCGTTTCTATTGAGGCCGAGCACTATACCCAGGCCGTGAATGCCGGCCCCATCACCTGGCAGCACCTGCCCGACCTGGGCCGCACCGCCGGGGCCATGACGACGTTTCCCGTTACGGCCGCGCCCACCGCCGCGCCGGGCGGCGCGAGCCCGCACCTCGAATATCGCCTCGACCTGGCCGTGGCTGGACCCGTGAAGGTAAGCGCCTACCTGGCGCCGACCCTGGATTTTACCAACGCTACCGGCCTGCGCTACGCCGTGTCGCTGGATGACGAGGCGCCGCAGCTCATCAACCTACACACGGGCCTTACCCCTGATAACGGCAACCGGCCCTGGGAGCAGGCGGTGGCCGAAAATATTATCCTCAAAACCTCGCGGCACTCGGTGGCCGCGGCCGGCGCGCACATCCTCAAGTTTTGGCGCGTCGACCCCGGCGTGGTGCTCGAAAAGCTGGTAGTCAGCCAAGGCGACCTGCCCGCTAGCTACCTTGGCCCGCCCGAAACTGCCGCCAAAAGCCATTAGGGTGACCGCTAGCGCTAGCCTTCTAACCACTCAGGCGCCCGAAACAGCACTGTTTTAAGTAGTCAGCCAAAAGTAATCCAGTAGTCAGGGGAGCCAATGTCGTGGATGAGTTGGGTCACGGCTTGGAGCAGGGTATCGGGTGTTTGGTAGGCGGCGGGCGTGAGCCAGTAGTGCT
>Ga0160428_1001088_pt1 | contig 22771 bp, 23 predicted proteins | sample SolpanmetagenomM_FD_108198 | JGI IMG/M metagenome (GOLD analysis project Ga0160428, IMG submission 108198) | Solar panel surface microbial communities from Lawrence Berkeley National Laboratory, California, USA - M | ecosystem: Engineered > Built environment > Solar panel > Unclassified ... | reverse complement strand
TCAGCTGCCGTCGCGGGCATCGGGGACGGGCATGATCTGCGCGCGCCGGTTGGGGGCGTTGGGCACGCTGAAGGTGATGCCGTAGGCGGCGGCCGCGACGACGGCGATGCCCCACCACTCCTGCCCGGTGATCTGGCCGTCGGCCAGGGCGGCGAGGACGGTGCCGCCGGCGGCGGCCACGAGGGTGGAGGCGATGGCCTTGGCCTGGCGGCCGGCCTTCGTCGCCCAGGGCTTCCAGGAGCCGGTGGTGGCGTGCTTGGCCATGGTCAGGCTCCCGTCTTCTTCACGAGGGCGGCGACGCCCTTGACGATGACGTCGAGCTTCCCGTCGGCCCAGAGGGTGAACTGGTCCTGGTAGCCCTTCGTCTTGCCGTCGACGAGGGACACGAGCTGGGTGCCGAGCCCGGACCGGGTGATGATCCCGTCGGTGTTGCGCATCCGGGTCAGCAGCTCGCGCTGCTCGTCGGGGGTCAGAGCGGACAAGAGGTCCTCCTCGGTGTCGGGGTGCAGCGCCGCGACCGCTCGCGCTGCGTCGGCGGGGGTGCCGATGAACTCGAAGTGCATGGGGTCCTTGCGGCCCGAGTAGTCCCCGCCCCACTGCAGCGAGCAGGACGCGGCCATCTGAGAGATGTCGTGCGGCATGTCCGTGCGCAGCGACGTGCCCATCGGGTTCGTGCCAGCGCGGAAGTCGGCGGCGAGCGCCCAGGCGTGGTTGGAGAGGTAGCTCTCGGCGCCGGTGCTGGCGTACTTCAGCTCGTACCCGCGCACGGGGCGCGGGTTGTAGCCGCCGGAGGACTGCATGAAGCCAGCGCCCTTGACGGCGTCGACGCGGGCGATGAGCGCCTCGAAGAGGGGGGCCACCTCGGGGCGGAGGTTGAGCGGGATGCCGGGGCACGGCACCCGCACGGTCGGGGGCTTGAGGGACCAGCCGCGCTGGCTGGCGGTCGTCGCCATGGGGACTCCTCCGTGGTTGGTCAGTCGGCGAGGTCGAGCAGCAGCTCGGGGGGCGGCTCGGGCAGCACCTCGCCGGGCAGGTGGTGCACGCTGTGCTGGCGCAGGGCCCGGATGTAGCGGATCGCCGCGCGCTTCCAGTCGTGCATCCCGTCGAGGTCCCTCTTGGTCTTGTCGAGGTCTTCCTCGGTCTTCCTCGCCCGCCTTTCCAGGTCGTGCAGGCGCCCCTCGTAGGTGCCGACGATGTCCACGAAGGACTGCGTGGAGATGACGCCCGCCTCGATGGACTCCTGCTCGGTGCCTGCCTTGCGGCCTGCACGCACGGCGCTGCGGGTGGCGTAGGCGCCGATGATCGCCACGAGGACCACGGACACGCCGTTGACCCACGCGTCGCCCATCACAGGTCACCTCGTGGGCGCAGGTCCGCGAGGCTCACCCTGGGCTCCGGCCAGCCCGCCGTGATGGTGATGAAGCGGGCAAAGGCCACGTAGACCAGGGCGGAGTAGATGCCTCGCGGGTCCCCGGGCTGGTGGATCAGGTACAGCACCCAGGAGGTGGCGTAAGACCCGGCCTGCAGGGACGGCATGAGGATGAGCGCGGCGTACCCGAGACGGTCACGTCCGGGCTTGCGGGCCCAGGCGAAGGCGACACCGACGACGCCGGCCACGATCCACGCCACCCCCCACCAGGGCGGGGGGACGAGGTCGTGCACGACGTGCACGCCGGGTCGCCGCAGGACGGGGGAGACGACGTAGCCGTAGCCGATGAGGACGAAGGCGGCGCCGGCGAAAATGAGGAACTCTCCTCGCCGACCGACTCGACCGCGCAGGACGCGGCGGGTGAGCGCCATGGGCAACTCCATTCGCTGGTGCAGGTAGAAGTGCCATCCGTGGCGCTTGTGCTCGCTGTCGCCCGTCATCTAGACGATCCGCAGGTAGATCGGGTCGTAGCTGGAGGTCACCGTGATGGAGGACCCGGTGGCCGTCTGGGTGGCCGCCTGGGACGAGGTGGGCCGGTACACCGAGACGCTGCGAGAGCCCGTCCAGCTCAGCGTCACGTTCACCCCGGACGGGTGGACTTCAGTGCGTGCCCCGGTGGTCGCGAAGGTGACGTCGTTCTGCCAGATCTCGTACCACCACTCGCCGTTGGCCTTCTGCAGCTTCAGGACATCGGTACCGGAGTTGGTCCCGGTGATCGTGATCCCAGGCACGTCGACCGGGGTGAAGGTCAGCGCGGCAGGGTCGTTGTCCATCTCGAGCATCTGCGAGTTCCGGATCGCCGTCGCGACCGGCTTCGGGTTGCCGCTGCTGTCGAAGAGCCCGAACGTGGTCTCAACGTCGGTAGCGCCCTGGTCGATGAGCTCGTACTTGTAGACGCGGGCCGCGTACATCTTGCCCGGTAGTCCCAGGAAAGACTTCGACCAGATCCGCAGGTGCTGGTGAGCGAACGGCCCCGTGGGGGGCATCGACTTGCCCTGGTCGCCGTTGGCGCTGGTGGCGAACCCCGTCTCGGTGAAGATCATCGGGATGGGGTCCGTCGAGGCCAGCTTCGCGGTCGAGAAGAAGCTGCGACTGTTCGTGGTCAGGGTGTTCAGGATGGTGCTGTTCATCATGGAGTCACTACCCGGGTAGGGGTGGTGAGTGACTACGTCGACCTGGTCTTGAAGCACCGAGGCCATCGCGTCGTAGGGCGACTTCGGGTTGACCTGCGCCATCGACGGCGTGCCCACCTTGACCCCGGCGGCCTTGAACGCCGCCGCGCGTGGGGCGAAATAGTTCGCCGCTGCGGTGGCGATGCTGTCCCGCTCGTTGGGTCCCTCCACGTACTCCACGAGCGGCATGAGGCCCGTGTTCTGGAACTCCGCCACCTGCGCGGCCGCGGACACTCCGCCCGTCTGCGTGCTGGCGTTGCCAGACCAGTCGTTCGCGTCCAGGACCATGCAGAGCCGAGCGCTGGGGTAGTTGTTGAGCAGGTAGGTGACGATCGACCCGCGGCCTGTACCCCATCCGTCTCGCAGGTGGTTGATGTTGACGTACTGCAGCTTGGCGACGACCTGTGCGAGGTCGGCGTAGGCCGGGTAGGTGAGGTGGGTCGCGACGCCGATGGAGTCCGTCTTCTCCCGAGCTCGACGAACCGGACTGCTCGACGTCGTCATCACCCCGGTGCCGGGCTGGACGGTAGCGGTGCCCCCACCTGAGCCCGTGACCGTCACGGTCGTGGTGGCCGAGGCGTTGTTCGTCTCGTCCGACTCCGTGATCCGGTTGACGTCGTCAACGACAGCGGTCAGCGAGTGTGTGCCGCCCGTCGCTGCCCAGGTCGCGGTACCGTTCGGGCCACCGTTCGCCGTCAGAGTCCGCGAGGCGCCCGCGGCGAGGGCGGTCGCGGATGTGTCCGACCAGCTGACCAGGGTCCCGTCGATGGAGAAGGCCAGGCCCACGACCGTGCCAGCAGGTGTCGCAGCGGTGCCCTGGTTCTTCACCACCCCGGAGAAGGTGACGGCGTCGCCGGCGGTCGGGCTGGTCGGCGAGGAGGAGAGCCCGGTGACGACGAGGTCAGAGGCACCGGCGGTGGCCGACGCCTTCATGTTCGCGGCGTGGGCGGTGAGGGCGGCGCGGCCGGCGGCCTGCTCGCTGTTCTCAGGGGCGTCGGCGTAGAGCTCGTAGCCGTCGCGGTGGGTGCCGACGCCGGCCTTGTTGACCTCCAGCGACCAGAACAGCGACCCGGACACGTTGGGGTCAGCCTCGAGCGCGGCGTGCCACTGCGCGCGGGTGGTGGAGGTGCGCGTCCTGGCCACGTTGTTGTCGGTGTCGGTCCAGTCGTACTCGCCGACGACGTAGGCCTTGCCGGCCGCGCGGGCGGCGGCGGCATCGGTCGCGACCCACGCCAGGTCCATGCGGTGGTCGTCGTAGAAGTGACCGCCGAGGATGTCGGTGTTCGGGTCAGCAAGCCCAGGCATGTCGGCGCCATTGCTGCCGGCAGTGGCCTTGACGTGCATCCCGGACGCTGCGGACCCGTCGGCCACCAGGGCGAGCGGGGCGAGGCTCTTGAGGTGTGCGGTGATGTCGACGTGCCACGCGACGGGCGCGTCGTAGACCTCGTTGCCCGTCTCCCAGGTGATGGCGGGGTCGTCGCCCCACCGCACGCCGGTGTACCGGTTGACGCGGTTCAGCAGCGTCGTCAGGTACGCCTTGTGCGCTGTCCGCACCGTGGCGTTGGTGAAGAAGTCGCTGATCGTGGCAGCGCCGCCGAGGACCATCTTCGCCAAGGTGACGCCGCCGCCGTGGTAGAAGTCCCACCGGTCAGTGGTCGGGATCCAGAGACGCAGTGGCCGCTTGCGGACCTCGGCGGCGACGAAGTCTGCGCGTTCGACGGCCGCGTCGTTCCAGACGCCGAGGGTGGGCATCATGGTGTTCGGCTTGCCCAGGGAGATGCCCAAGGTGTGCACGCGGATGACCGTGGCGCCCATGGACACGGCCTGGTCGAGGGCCAGGCGGATGTCCGCGTCGGAGACGAAGGTGGCGTTCCCTTGCGCATCCCTGGCGTTGTCGTTCAGCCCGAGCCAGTAGATGCTCGACCCAGCGAACCGGAACGGCTGGCCGGCGACCTGTAGCTGGCCGGTGGCCGTCTTGACGAGGCGGGGCAGGGCGTCCGCCGCCTTGCCCAGCTGTACTGCCCGTCCCTCCGGCAGCCCCAGGCGGGGGCTGCCGGAGGAGGAGACGTTCTGGATGCTCTTCATGGCGGAGAGTTCCTTCTGCCGTCTGCGCTAGTTGGTCCCGACCGAGAGGTCGTAGACCTGGCCGAGGTACTGCGTCCACGCTGCGACGTCACTCGCGGACAGTGCCGTGTCGAAGACGATGACTTCGGCGATGGTCACGTCCGAGCCGGTCGTCCCGGCGCCGGCCAGAGTCAGGCCGACCGAGGCCGCTGCGGTGAAGGCCTGCGTGTTGGAGGTGCCGGGCGACCCACCGTTCAAGGAGGAAGCCAGCGCCTTGACGCTGTTGGTGCCGATGCCACCACCGGCGCCGTAGGTGAAGCGACCGATGCCAGCCCCTGCAGCCGTGAGGGCGGAGCCTGAGAAGGCGTTCGTCCCAGTGTTGCCCTGGACGCCGGCCGTGACCACGTTGGAGCCGTGGTAGTAGGCGCTCACGTTGAGGTTCGTCGCGACCGCGGCGGAGTCCGTGGCCTGGACGAGGCCCTGGGCGGTGCCAAGGGCACCGACGGCGAAGACGAGCAGGACGGTCTGCGCCTCGGCCTTCAACGGCTTGGGGTAGAAGAGGCCGGCAGTCGCCGCCTTCGTGAAGGTGACCGCCGGCTTGCCCTTCAGGCCCGTCGCGCTGTAGCTGGGCGCGTTCCTGCCCGACGGCACCGTGTAGGCCAGGCCTCCGGCTGCGTCAGCCCACGCATTGAGCGTTGAGCCGGACGCGGTGATCTGGTCGCCGCGCAGCCAGAAGGACGGCTGAACAGTCGTGGCCGGTGCCGTGGGGCGCGGTCCGTTGAGGGCGTTCGTCTTCTTCGTCAGCGTGTTGGAGTAGGGGCCGTTCCCGCCGGACGTGACGACGCGCACCCGGTAGTCGTAGCTGGTGTCCGCCGTGAGCCCCGTGATCGACGCCGTCAGCTTCGTCAAGCTGGTGGAGAACGTCGTCCAGGTGGTGTCGGACGTGGCCTTGTAGGACAGCTCGTAGGACGTCCCGCCGGACACGCGGTTCCAGGACAGGTCCTGGCTGGTGATCAGCGACGACCCGGCCGACAGGACCGGCGCCTTGGTGGGTGCAGGGAACGCTGGGTTGACGGTGTTCCAGAACTCCAAGCCCATCGGCGAAAGGTCAGCCCAGGCGCCGCCGCCGTACCAGAAGCCCTGGCCGTGGTAGCCGGAGGAGTCCGTGGTGTTCTTGACGGTGAAGATGTCGAACGTGGCATCCCACACGACACAGCCGATGCCCTTGGACCGGGCGATCTTGAGGCAGGCCCGGTACCCGCGGATGTTGCGGTTGTTGTCTCCCGTCCCGGAGTCGGGCAGCTCGACGGCTCCGAGCTTGTAGCCCGTCTCGAACAGCGCCACGCACAGCCCGGCGTTCTGGCAGTTGCTGAAGTAGCTGTTGTAAGTGTTGTCGAACTGGGTCTGCGTGTCGTAGGACTGAGACAGGCCGCCGTAGCAGTGGTACCCGAAGACGACGTTCGTGCGGGGGGTGCCGCCGGAGTTGGCCAGGAAGGCGGGGCCCACGCTGGCGTCGAAGACCTTCGGCATGGGCGTGACCGTGACGCCGTCGGGCTTGTAGGTCCCCCAGGGGGCATCCTGCGCGTTCGTCATAATGTCCGCGACGATGATGTTGTTGGCGCCCGTGCCGCGTAGTGCGTCGTAGAAGCGGCCGTGCCACGTCTGGAACGTCGTGGGGCTGCTCGGTCCGATGGGCTCGTTGATGTTCACCCACAGGCGCTGCTCACCCTTGAAACGGTTCCCGGCCTGCGTGATGGCGTCGGCGATGTCGTCGAACTTGACGTTGCCCTGGTTCATGACGCCCTGGGTGACGTCCATGAACGTGAGCACCACGACGAGGCCCGCGTCGATGTACTTCTGGGCGGCGGCGAAGGAGTCGTCGATGGCCTTCTGCCGGCCGTAGCAGGACCCCGCGCCCTTGTCGGTCCAGTCCGACGCGTTGAAGCTGGCGCCGGCGGTGAAGTTGGTGACGGGCTTGTAGCGCCGGCCGTTGTACCCGATGGAGTCGTTGGTCGTGTAGGCCTTGTTGGGGATGAACGTGGCGTCCGTGCCGATCCAGTCGATCTCCCGGGAGCAGTAGACCGTGAGGCGGATGGTGTTCCACCCCCAGTCCAGCGCTTCCTTCAGGTGCGGGCTGACCAGCTCGTCGGACCAGTTGTTCCCGCCGATGCCCTGGTTGACGCCCACGTTGCCACCGAAGGGGATGAACTGGTTGCCGTTCGGGTCGAGGATCTTCGTCCCGGACACGCCGTAGGGGCCGGGGACTGCGCCGCCGACACGGGTGTAGTCGTACATCCGCTCTGACGCGAGGCCCGCAGCGTTGAGGGTGCGCACGCCGTAGGTGTAGCGCGTCCCTGGCTGGACGCTCGTGTCCGTCCATGACGTGGCTGCTCCGAGCGTGGCCACGACGCTGCCGTCGCGGGTGATCTGCGTCTGCGTCACCGCGCTCGTCGGGTCCGTGTTCGCCCAGGTCAGGTTAATCGCGGAGAACCCTGACGACGCCGCCCGCAGCGAGCTGACGCTGTAGGCGACTCCGCTGTCCGCGAGGTCGCTCACAACGGGCAGCGCGGGTTGGGCGGGTGCGGTGGTGGTGTCGCCGCCGGCCGTGGCGGAAACGTAGACGTAGCCAGCTGCGAATCCGCTGACAGCGTTCTTCAGCTTGAGGACTCGACCTGTGGCCATCAGCTGTTGCCGACGGTGATGTTGTAGGCGGCGGCGAGGTACTGCGTCCACGCCTGCTGGTCGGCCACGGACAGCAGTGCGTCGAAGATGATGACCTCGGCGACGTTGGCGTCGGGGCCGCTGCTGGCGGCCGTGCCGGCGCCGCCCAGGGTGAAGCCCGTCGACAGGACCGGGATCATGGACTGGGTGTTGGACGCACCGACCGTCCCGCCGTTCAGGGACGAGGTGAGCGGCTTGGTCGATGCCGTCCCCACACCGGTGCCAGTGCCCCACCCGAAGCGGGCGATCACGGGCCCTGCGGCGGCGAGGGTCGTCCCCGAGAAGGCGTTCGTCCCCGTGTTGCCGTTCATGCCGGCGACCACCGCGTTCGACGCGTGGTAGTAGGTGTTGAGGCTGAGGTTGGTCGCCGTAGCCGTGGAGTCCGTCCCCTGGATGAGCCCCTGCGCGACGCTCAGGGCCGAGACCGAGAACACCACGAACACGGTCTGCGCTTCAGCGCGGACCGGCTTCGGGAAGTACAGGCCGCTGTTGGCTGACCGCGAGAACACAGCCCCGGGCTTGCCCTTGACCGCGGTGGCCGAGTAGGTGGGCGCCGTGCGCGAGGCCGGCACCGCGAAGGTCACGCCGCCGACGTTGTCCGTCCAGGTGGAGATGGCGCCGGCGGACTGCGTGATCTGGTCGCCGCGCAGCCAGAAGGACGGCTGAACCGTCGTGGACGGGCGGCTCGGCCGCGCCACGATGCCACCGGCCGTCTCGAGGGTGGTCAGGCGTGCAGAGATGTCCTGCAGGTCGGACAGCGTCACGAGGTTGGTGGCGGGGGTGATGTCGTTGAGCTGGAGGTACCGCTTGTCGGCGGCGACGGATGCTCGGGGGTCGATGATGCCCATCAGGTGTGCTCCTCAGCTCAGGCGACGGTGACGGTGACGGCGGGGCGGGTGGTGACCTGGCCGGTGGTGGCGTCGCGGGTCACGGCGGGCTGCGTGTACGTGGTGGTCGTGGTCCCGGACAGGACGTGCGTCACCGTGTAGGTGTCGATGGACCCGGGGAACGTCGTGCTCGCCGTCCCCGCGTAGACGCCGGTGGCCCCGTCGGGCCAGGCCACGTTGTGCCCAGTCGTCGCACCTGCGGTGTTGTAGGTGATCGGCCCGACGGCCATACCCTCGGGCGACTTCGCGGCCCAGAGCAGCAGCGCGGGGGGCACAGTGGCCGCGACGCTGATCTTGTTGTTGGCGTCGTCGTAGGTGACCGTGGCGTTCGTGTGGGTGCCGGCGGCGAACAAAGCACCGATGGCGTCCTGGCTGGCCTCGGTGAAGTCCGAGATCGTCGAGGCGGTCTGCGTACCGGTGTGGGTGCTGCGGTCGCGCAGCTGGGCGTCGGTCGAGTTCGCGGTCGCCGTCGTGCTGATCGTGATGGTGTCGCTGGCGTCGTTGACGACGACGGAGACCAGGCCGACGCCGGCGAGCGCGACGCCGATGGTGTCGCGGACCACCTCGGGGTCGGTGCTGCCGCCGGTGCCGCTGGCGGCCGTCAGCGTGAGCTTCCCGGCGGCGTCGTCGTAGGAGACCGTGACGCCCGTACCGGCGGCCAGCAGCGCCGCGACGGCGTCCTGCACGGCCTCGGTGAAGTCGGTGACGCCGGCGGACGTGTGCGTGTGCAGCGCGTCCGAGGCGGTCCCGCTCGTCGTGCCAAGCGCCAGGGACGACGTGCCGGCGCCGAGCGCGGTGCGCGCCGCGGCCGCGTTGGCCGCCTTCAGGACGGTCCGGCCCAGGTCGCTGGCGTCAGTGATGGCGGCCGCGGTGACCGGCCCCCCGCCGCCACCGCTGGAGAGGCCGGCGAGCGCCTGGGTGAGCTCGCCGTCGGTGACGTAGCCGCTGAGGTTGACGGTGCCGGCCACCAGGCCGGTGAGGGCGGTCTGCAGTTCCTCGGTGCTGACGTAGTCGCGGGGCTGGGAGCCGCCGACGGTGCCGTCCACCCAGCGCACGAAGGCCCACTCGGGCGGCAGGAAGGCAAGCGCCGTCTCCGCGACGACGGCCTCCGGGGTGATGTTGGGGTGCTTGATCACAGCGAAACGGGACATGCCGGTCCTCCGGTGTGGGGTGTCAGGGGTCAGGAGCGAAGCTCGAGCGCCGCGAGGCGTTGCCCGAGGGAGGCGATGTAGCCGGGAGCGGCGGTGCGGGGCGGGCCGAGGGTGAAGGTGACGGTGCCGCCGCCGTTGCCGTCGAGGACCAGGCGGACCTCGGTGACGCGCAGCTGGACGTCGTCGTCGACGACGCCGGAGGAGACGATCACCGGGACGGTGTCGCCGAGCCAGTAGGCGTCCTGGCCGCCGAGGTCGAGCCAGGCGGCGAGGCTGAGGTCGAAGGACCAGGTGGGCGTGATGGACGAGAGCGCGGCGAGACGTTCGTCGGCCTTCGCCTCGAGCTCGGCCTGCTCGACGATGTCCGGGTAGGACAGCGTCTGCTGCCACAGGCCTTCCGGGCGCGTCGCGATGTCGGCGACGGCCCGGTACACGGGCGTGGTGGGCACCTGCGTGGTGGTGGTCCGCACGACGGTCTGGCCGGTGCTGGGGTCGACGGCCGTGGTGGTCGTGGTGACCGACTTCGTCCCGCCCGTCACGAGGACGGCGTTGGCGTAGTCGCCTGGGTTCGTCGTGCGGGTGAGGTTCTTCAGCACCGACGTCTCGCGGGCGAGCGGGTTCGTGCTCCACCGGTAGACCAGGGGGTTCGCGGTCTTCCCGCGCCCCGGGTACCAGAGCTGCACGGTCCGTCCGGTCCACCCGGGCGTGATGTCCCAGTCGAAGCCAGGGGTACCGACCTCGTTGGCGACGCCAGCGGCCGCGATCGCCTTCAGCTCTTCGAGGATGCTGGCGCCGGGCTCCGTGGTCCGGTTCACGTTCTGCCCGGTGGCGGGTAGGCCGCTCGACGAGATGCCCAGGGCCCCGCCCGGGTCGCTCTGCGCCGCCATGAGAAGGCGATCCACCACGAAGCTCTGCTCGGCGACCGGCAACTGCGCCCAGGTCGTCTGCGGGCCGCGCCAGAACCGACGCCCCAGCAGTGCCCGGTAGTCCGCGGTCTGGACGGTGCGGGCGTGCGCGACGTCGGAGGGGTTGTCGGTGGGCTGCCCCATCCGGCCCGTGTAGATCGGCTGCCCGTCGAGGAGTAGGTGGACGTCGGTGCGCAGCTCCTGCAGCGACGCAGCCTCGGGGACGTCGTCGGGGTGGTCGAGGCCGGGCCGGGCGGGGATCGTGAATGAAAGCTCGTGCGAGGGGTCGAGCCGCCAGGCGCACGTGATGCCGGACGCCTTGGTCAGCTCACGGACCGGGGGCCGCCCCGCGGGCCCGGCCATCATCTGGAACCGGGCTCCTGCGGGGACGTCAGCCACCCGCGCTCGCCGGCTCTTGCTCCGGCGGGTCCGCCGCCGGTGCAGGCGGCTCGGGCTCGGCGAGGGGTGGGTCGTTCTTCACGTGCCAGGCCGTGAGGAGCTGTGTGTGCTCCTCGTCGGTCAGCAAGCTCTTGGCGCGGCACCCCTCGATGCCGGCCAGAGAGGCAGTGCCTCGCTCGATCATGCCGGTGTAGATGCGGAACCAGGTGGCGCTCACTGGACTCCTCCCATGAGGATCTCGGTCGCCGCGTCGACCTGCAGCTGGATGGCGGCCGCCCAGTCCTGGAGGGCCGCGAGTTGCGCCAGGACGTCCACCGGATCAGGTGGCGGGTCGGAGGGCTGCGCGGGGGCCGCGCCCTGGCCACTCGGGCCGATGAACTGGTCGTCGCGGTAGGCCCACCCGGGAGCAACGTTCTCTCGTGTACCCAGCTCGATGAGCGTGAAGCCGTCGAGCTCGAAGCCTGGCTCGGCCAAGATGACGTTGACGACGGCCTGGCCGTCGACGACTGCGTAGCGCACGGTGGCCGCTCCTCAGGTGTAGGTGATCACGACGACGAGGCCGTCGCCGCCCTTGCCGCCGGGGCCGGCGTTACCGCCGCTGACGCCGTTGGCGCCGCCGCCCCCACCCCCGCCACCGGGTGAGGCGCCCGCGGTCCCGCCGGCGGCGATATCACCACCGGCGCCGCCGCGACCGCCGGTCGCGGTATTCGTCGCGGCGGTGGTGGCGACCTCGTTGTTCACTCCGCCCGGGCCCGCCGGTCCTTGGTAGGACGTCTGGAAGCGACTCTTGCCGCCGCCACCGCCAGCGCCGCCGCCGTTGGAGTTACCCCCGGACGGCAATTCGGAGCCCTGCACCTGAGACGGGTCGTAGTAGGGAACAGGGGTTCCGCCGGCGCCGCCAGTGAACGAAGCACGGTTCGTGGTGCCACCGCGTGCAACGACGCCCGCGAAGCTGCTGTCGCCGCCGGGGTTCTGGGGCCCGGCCGGCGAGAACACGTTCGATACGTAGGCGGCAGGAGCGGACGTTGCACCGCCGGCTCCGACGACCACTGGCACCGTGGCGGGGAGGCTCGCAGCGGGGATCAGCACTCTGACGCGCTCCCCGCCGCGGCCGCCAGCGCCTCCGTTGGGGGTGTCACTCTGCCCGGCTCCCGCGGCCTGCCCGCTTGCGCCCGACTGACCTCCGCCGATGAGGATGACCTCGACGGCCCTGGCGCCGTTCACCTTCACCCACGTGGCGGAGGTGGTGAACCACTGCACGTCGGTGGCCGCGAACGAGAGCTGGGCCTTGTCGGCCTGGAAGCGCAGGTCGGTGATGTGCTGCGCCTGGATGCTCCCCTGACCGGCGGCGACGGTGACCCGCGCCAGCGGGATCATCGTCTTGTGCGCCGCGGTGAGCGCCGCGACTCCGGTGAGGACGCGCGGGTGGGATTCGTTGACGGTCCCCCCGACTGCGCTCTTGTCCACCGTCTCCCAGACGACGGTGTCGGTGCGGGTGCCCGAGGCGGGAGCGGCGGCGATGGTCAGGTCGTTCCAATCCGCGTCCATCTCGCTGCGGTAGAGGCCCTGCCCGGCGAAATCGTCACCGGTGATGTAGGCGACGGCGTTGTCTTGGTCGCCCTTGCGGACGGTCACGGTCATGTTCGCGCCGGCCGCGCGAGGGATCACCTTGAACTGGTTCGCCTGGACGTTCTTGACGCCCTCGGTGAACAGGTCGGTGAGGATGCCGCGGTCCGCGCGCGCGGAGGTCTCGACCTCGGTCAGCCAGAGTGTGGTGACGACCATGGGTGGGGTCTCCTAGAAGTAGGTCTCGCGGAACGTGAGCACCGCGCGCGGGCTGTCGCCGCTGACGCTGGCTGGGACGTAGCGGATGTAGTTCGTCCCGGGAGCTAGCCACCAGAAGGACGTGTTGCCCCAGTCGCGGTAGGCGTCGAGGGACTCCGCCGGGCGCCCGTTGAGACGGATGGTCGACGCAAGCACATCGACCTCGGCGTACTGGTCCGTCGCCAGGTTGAGCCCGATCAGGGACTGCTGCAGACCAGTGGTGACGTTGACCAGGCGAGGGTCGGTGCAGGGGCCATACAGCCGCATGACCGGAGGGGTGGGCCGGGTCCCACCGTTCACGACCGGCACCGCACCGGTGAGGGTCGTCGCCGGGTAGACCTTCGGGTAGAACCGCGGATGCGCGAGGCCAGGTTCCACGTCTGCACCCGCGAGCACGGAGACGCTCACCTCGTCGACCGACTCCCACACGCCCGCGGGCGCCGACCAGGAGACCTGCACCGCGGCGTAGCCGGGCATCTCCCGGGGCGCCGACATCGAGTCGCCGCGCAGCCGAATGCGCCGCGCCGGCCGCCCGTTCTGCGCGTCCTTGACGAGGTAGGGCCGCAGGTCCGGCGTCGTGTAGGCCGCCAGCTGGTCGATGAGGTCCTCGACCGGACCCCCGCCGTCCTCGCCACCGTGCAGGGACAGCGTGACCGAGATCGCGCGCGCCCCGTGGTAGGCGGTGTTGTCGTCCTCTCCGTCGGCGTTGGTGCGTGCCTCGGAGGAGACGCGGGCGGCGGGGGTGCGGTCGTCGAGGGTGGCAGCCCGCACGCCCGAGCGGTCGCTCAGCTGGAACTCGCCGAGCGCCGGGTGCTCGAGCCACAGCTTCATCGGCCACCCCCGGCGCCGAGCGGTCCGGCCAGGCCGAGGGGTGCTCGCTGCCAGAGCACGTCGGCGTCCACGGTCTCGCGCACGGTCACCCCCTCGTAGATCGGTGCGTGGAACTGCGGACCGGTGTTGACGACCTGCGGGACGCCGCCGGCCTTGCCGGCACCAGCGGGGCCGGTGACGGATCGGGTGCGGCTGGCCGCGTAGTAGGGGACCTGGCCGCCGCCGGCGAGCCTCATGGCGTTGAAGTCGTCGAAGAGGGCCGGGCCGTAGCGGGCGACGGCGGCCGCCTTCACGACGTACTCGCCGTTGGACAGGTACGCCGGCACGGAGTCCGACGTGCCTGTGCCCGGCCCGTGCACCGCGCCGCCGGCGGCCTTGAGGACCCGGGTGCCGCGGGAGATGACTGGGGGCGCGCCCGCCGAGCTGTAGGCCGCCTGGGCCGCGCTGGTGCCGAGCGCGTTGGACGCCGTCACCAGCTGGGCCTGCAGGTCGTTGAGCCTCTTCACCATGTCCGAGCCACCCGAGATCAGCTCCTGCGCGAGCGCCAGGCCCTTCTCAGGCCCGGCCTGCAGGATCTGGTCGATGAGGCCCTGGGAGAGGCCCAGGGCTCGCAGGGTGCCCACGGAACGGGAGAAGTCCTGCACCGCCTTCAGCTGCTGCGTGAGGGAGTCCACGAGGGTCTGGCCGCTGTTGGCCAGGGGCACCGCGGACTCCGCCAGCGCGGCCGCCTGCTCGGCGGTGAAGCCATAGGAGCGGGCGAGCGCGTCGACCTCGGCGCGGGTGGCGGCGAGGGTCGCCTTCTGCGTGGCGTAGGAGGCGCCGATGGCCGCCTGGGTGGCGGCCAGCTTCGCCCCGGACGCGGCCACCTGGTCGATGGCGGACTGGTAGGACTCCGCCTCGGTGGTCGCCTGCGCCTGCGCCACGGACGCCTTGTAGGCGGCCTCAGCGAACTTCAGTGCGCGGCCGGTGTCCTCCGCGGTGAACAGGCCCGTGATCTCCGACCCGGCCATCGCCGCTGAGGCGATCTGCTTGGCGTAGGCCAGCGCCTCGGCCTGGGCCGCGGTGAAGTCGGCCAGGGCGTCGGCCGCACGCTTCGTGGCCGTCTCGTAGGCGGTCTTCGCGCCGGTCGCCTCGTCGTCGGCCTTGGCCGCCTTGCTGCTGGCGTTGCCGGCGACCTGCTGCGCGACGGCCAGGCCCTTGTCCGCGTCGGCGAGCGCCTGCGACGCCTTCAGCGCCTCGGCCCGCGACTCGTTGAGGTCCTTCTGGGCGTCGGCGAGGCGCTCGTTCTGGTCGGCGTGGACGCTCTGCAGCTTCTCCGTCGCCGAGGCGATGGCGTCCTTGTCGCCCTTGCCGCGCGCCTTGGTCAGGTTCGCCTGGGCCGAGGTGATGTCCTTGTCGGCGTCCTTGCGGACGTCGGCGAACTTTTCCGCCGACTTGGTGGCGGCCTCGTTCGCGCGCTCGGACTCGCTGCGCGCGGAGCTGAGCTTGGACTCGGCGTCCCGCAGGGCGTCGCTGGCGGTCTCGTCGGCGAGCTTCGCCTTCGCGAGGTTCGCCTCCGCGATGGCCAGCTGCGACGTCCACTTCACCGCGTCGGCGTTGGCCGCACGGACAGGGCTGTCGTCGACCGTGGTGGGCGGCAGCGCCATGTTGCGGCGGAGGTAGCTCGCCAGGTCGGACCCGTTGGCCACGGTGGGCCCGGCGCCCGAGACGACGTCGCGGACGCCGCGGGTGACCAGGCCACCTGTCGCGAAGCGCTGAGCGTTGATGGCCGTGAGGAGGCCGTGGTTCTGCTTCGCGGCCGCGGCGTTGACGACAAACTCGCCGTTGGACAGCCATGCGGGGATGGCGTCCTCACGAGGCCCACCCGGGCCCCTGACCGGGCCGCCCTCTGCGTAGCCGCCCTTGCGGTTGTAGGCCGCGGGGAGCGAGCCGTACCGCGAGAGCGCGTACCTCATGCTGGCGAGGATGTTCGCCAGGGGGTCGAGCATGTTGTTCGAGGTGCCGGGGAAGTGGTACGCCCGGAAGGTCGGGGCGATGGTCTGCATGAGCCCACCCGAGGGTGTGCCCTTCTTGGCGTTGCTGTCCCAGTTGTTGAAGATATTCGGGTTGCCGCCGGACTCCTGGTTCATCCGGCGCAGGGTTGTGTCGGCCAGGGAGGCCGGCAGACCCATCATCGCCAGCGCCTGCAGGACCGTCGCCCGCCAGCGTTCGACGCCCGCACCGACCGAGCCGACCGACTGGAACATCACCGCCTGCTCCTGTGCCTTCTGCAGCTCCTGAGCGGGGCTCTTCAGTGCAGCGAAGACGTCGGCGTTGAGCTTCGCCGGCGACGGCATGTTGACGGACACGACCGGGCCGCCGGTGGCGAACCGGGGGACGGAAGGGTCGTCGCGGTTGATGGCCTCGAGCAGGCCACGGTGACGGTCCGTGGAGGAGGCACGCACGACGTACTCGCCGTTGGACAGCAGCGCCGGGATGGAGTCGCTGGTGCCCGTACCGGGGCCGCTGATGTAGCCGCCCGTGGCCTTGCGGACCCCGTAGCCAGCGTCACCGGGCTTGAGGGTGTCTGCGGCCGCGACGGAGCCCGACAGGATGGCCTTCAGCGTGACGGTCTTGTCCTGGAGCGAGTCGATCGCCGACTTCACGCCGCGGACCGCGCTGGCTGCCTCACCGGTCCCCGACGTCGTGACCTTGGTGTTCTTCACGTCGGGGATGTTCTGGTCGAGCGTGAGGCCGTAGGACTGCGCGATGGCGGCCACGGTGGTCTCGCCCGCGGCGAGCTTGCGCGCGTAGGCGTCCGCGGTGTCCTTGCCGGCGCGCTCCGCGACGGCCGCGAGGACGGGGCCAGCGTTGCGCAGCTCGTCGGCCATGTTGCCCGTGGCGGTGGCCGTGCGGGCGCCCATGAGGCGCTCGAGGTCCGCGAGCTGGGCGTCGGTGCCGTTGACGAGCTGGGCGACGAGGGGCGCGCCTTCGGGGCCCAGCTTGGCCAGCTCGTCGAGGGTCCCCTGACTGACCCGGGAGGAGAGGGACAGCAGGTTGCCGGCCCAGTCCTGCTGCGCCTGGACCTGGCGCTGCAGCTCGGCGAGGTACTCGTCGACGGACTCGTGGACCGTGTGGACGTAGTCCTGCCAGGAGTCCTTGCCGTCCTTCGTCGACTTCGCGGTCTGCTCGGCGGCCTCGCGGTCGGCGTCCTGCTTGCGCTGCAGGACGTCGGTGTAGGCGCCGGTCAGGTTGACGAAGTCGCCGGCGGCCTTGGCCAGCTCGTCGCGCAGGTCGGCTTCGGCGTCGGTCAGCTCCTTCGCGGTGCCGGAGGCCTCGGTCTGCGCGTCCGACATCGCCTTGACCTCGGGCTCGGCGGCCGCGGCCGCCGAGCCTGCCGCGGCGACAGCCGCACCGTAGGCGCCGAACTTCGCGTCGAACTCCGAGGGCGCGACACCCTGGGCGACCGCCGCGGCCTTCAGCTTCTCGAAGGCCGCGGTCGCTTCCTCGGCGTGGCCGGAGGTGACCAGCTTCGCGAGCGAGGCGTCAAGCTGCTCGGCCCACTCGCTGTAGCGGCGCTTGTCTCCGCCGAGGCTCGCGATAGTGGAGTAGAACTCGCGGAAGCCGCCGCCGGCCGCCCGGTTCGCCGTCGCGGCGAACTGCGCGAGCGCGTCGTCCGCAGAGGTGACGTCGTGGGCGGTCTGACCGAAGACGCGGGTGTCGAAGAGGTCGAAGCTGCTCTTGGCGGTCTTCGCGCCCGTGGCCATGGCGACGAGCGCCTGCTCGGTCTGGCCGGCCGAGGTGGAGACCTCGGTGAGCTTGTCGCCGATCTTGGTCCCGGCGTACACAGCGGCCACGGTCGCGAGGGTCGCCGTGGCGACGGTCCCGAAGCGTGCCAGCGCCACGCGGGCGGAGTCGGCGGTGATGCCGACCGTGGCGAGGGTGGCCTTCGCCTCCTGCAGCTTGGGGATCAGGATCAGCGCTGCGCCGCCGACGAGGCCGATGCCGGCGACCAGGGCGCCGAGGGTGCTGACGAGGCCCTGCACCTCGGGGGGGAGCTGGTTGAAGCTGTCGACCATGCCGTCGACGTCCTTGGTGCCCTGCCGGGCCCAGTCGCCGATCTGCCCGCCGCCGAGCGTGATGAGCAGCGTCTCGAGTGAGCCCTTCAGCTGCTCGACGTCGCCCTTGAGGTTGTCCATGTTCGTCGCTGCGGTCTTCGCGGCGATGCCCTGGTCGTCGACGGCTGAGACCCAGTCGTTGATGCCCTGCGCGCCGTCCTTGTAGAGGATCGCGGCGGCGCGGATGGCGTCAGAGCCGAAGATGGTGGCGAGCGCGGAGTCGCGCTGCTCCTGGCTGAGGCCGGACAGCTTCGTCTTCAGCTGCTCGGCGACACCGGCGACGCCGACGAAGTTGCCCTGCGCGTCGTAGGCGGCGATGCCCAGGTCGGACATCGTCTGCGCGGCCTTGCTGGAGGGGTTGGCCAGGGCCAGCAGCATGGTCTTGAAGCTGGTGCCGGCGTCGGAGCCGAGGAGGCCCGCGGAGGCGAAGGCGGAGAGGGTGCCGATGGTCTCGTCGACCGACAGGCCCATCTGCGAGGCGACGAGCCCGGACTGGGCGAGCGCCTGGCCGAGGTCGTCGACGGAGCCCTGGGCCTTGTTCGCGCCGGCCGCGAGGAGGTCGGCGATGTGCGGGACGGCGGCGCCCTTGAGGTTGAACTGGGTCATGGCGGACGCGGCGGTCTCCGCGGCGTCCGCGACGTCGATCTGGCCGGCGGCGGCCAGGTTCAGGGCTCCGGCGAGGCCCCCGTTGAGGATGTCGCCGGTGGAGACGCCGGCCTTGGCCAGCTCGTTGATGGCGCCGGCCGCCTCGGTGGCGGAGTACTTCGTGTTGGACCCGGCGTCGATCGCGGCCTGGCGCAGCTTGTCGAGCTCGGCGATCGGTGCGCCGGTGGACGACTTGACCGAGGACATCGCCTCGTCGAAGTCGGCGAAGGCCTTGACTGCGGTGACCATGCCGGCCGCGACGACTGCACCGGCCGCGGCGACGCCCTTGCCGACGTCGGCGGCGGCCTGGGTCCGCTTGGCGGCCATCTGCGCGGACTCGCGGTAGGCCGCGGCCTCCTGCCCCGCCATGGAGCGCTGGGCCGCTTCGAGGCGGCCCAGCTCGCGCTCCATGGCCTTGGCGGAGTCCTGGGCGGCCTTGAAGTCGCCCTGGGTGCGCAGCTGCAGCCGGATGAGGATGTCGTTGTTGCGGTCGGCCACGGCCGTGCTCCTCTCTCAGTGCTGCAGTCCGCAGCGCTTGCACGCCGCGGCGTCACCGGGCACCAGGCGCACGTGGGCGCCCTTGCCGGCGGCGGCGAAGTCGGGGCTGTTCATCGCGGTCTCGATGAGCTGTGCGCCCGGGTGGACGTCGATGTGGGTGTGGTACGCCCGCCGGGACCCGCCCTGGTCCTCGTCCCAGTCGTCAGGGTGGGTCCCGTCGGGGTAGCGACGTCCCTCGTGCGCCTGCCACATCAGGGCGGCGTCCTGGGAGGTCTGAGGCCACTCCAGGAAGGTGTCCAGAGGGATGCCCTGCGGCCCGCAGTAGGCCATGCGGGCCGCGAACAGGGCATCCCTCGTCAGCCTTTTGGGATCCGGACGTCCGGGCGGGCGACGTTGATCTCCACGAGCCGGCCGTACAGCTCGGACCGCTCGCCGACAGACCAGCTGGTGGTCTTCGGGTCGAGCTCCTCGAGCCAGTAGGCCTCGTCCTGGAAGTCTTCGTCGACCGCGCAGATCGCGGCCAGGGCAGGGAGGACGGCGTCGATGTCGACGTCGGCGTCGCCCTTGTCCTTGAAGTGGGTCGCCGCCAGCGCCTCGTAGTCGACCGGAGGCGCGGCCTGGAACTCGACCGGCTCGTAGTGGCCGGCCAGCTCCTTCTCCAGGTCGGCGAGGTCGGCCTCGAACCGGTCGCGGTCGGAGCCTTCCTTGCCGATGGCGCTGTGCAGCAGCAGTCGCTGCCGGGCGTCGTCCACACGGCGGGGCAGGTCACCCGGGTCAGTGATCTCGACCGGGAAGTCGAACCGGCGCCGCTTCTTCAGGGCGAGCCTGTCGCGGGCTGCGCTCACGCGATGGTCGGCAGCGTGACGTCCTGCGCCGGCTGCCGGCGGATGGACACGTTGATCGTGAGCTGCGAGGCGGTGTCGGACACCGACCGCGGCTTGCCGACGGAGCCGACCTCGATCGGGAAGACGTCCGCCTTCTTGCCGGTGGCCAGGCCGCCGTCGGCGATGAGGATGAAGCCCTGCGTGGTGCGCGGCAGGATCTCGCGGACGTCCTGGCCGTCGCGGTCGGCGTAGAACGTGATGCTCGACGCCTCGGAGCTGATGCGGCCCGGGACGGTGCCCGTGAAGAGGGAGCCGAGGTCGGGGGTGTCGATGAAGTTCGAGGAGAGGCTGAAGCCGGACCAGTCGGCGATCTCGTCGGACAGGTCGATGCCGGCGGCCACCTCGGCCCCCGTGGGCACGCAGTAGTTCGGGTCGGCGGAGGACTTGGTGGAGTTGGCCACCACCGGCAGGAAGAGGGCCTTGGTGATGCCCGGGGCGAAGAAGCGGTCGGACTGGGGCAGCGACGTGACCATGGGGGTCTCCAGGTTCAGGGAGGGGCGGGCGGGCGGGGCTACTTGCTCGGCTTGGCCTTCGGGGCCGGGGTGTCGGCGGCGACCGGAGCGGGGACCGGGGCCACGGCGGGGGCGACGTCCTCGGTGGCCGGCTCGCTGGTCGGCTCGACAGGCGGCTCCACGCGCTCCCAGCCCGCCTCGGCGAGCCTCGCCACGGCGCTCTCGGCGACGCGCGCGGTGTGCCCCTCGATGTCGGGGTGCTTGATCTCGGTGAACTGGGCCATGACGCCCTCCTGTCAGTGCGTGAAGCCGGCGCGGACGAGGACCGTGGTGATGGCCTCGTCCACGTCGCGCAGGGTCTTGTCGCGGCCCGCCGAGACGGCGGGGGCGATGAAGGGGCGGGTCTTCTGCGTCGTCCAGCGGTCGCGGTGACCGAAGACGGGGTGGCGGAAGGTGCCGTTGCGGGAGGCGCCGGAGAGGTCCTCGTAGGCGCGCCCGTGCGGGGCGGTTCGGAGGGCCACGCGGAGGGTGACGCCAGCGTTCTTGCCGGTGAAGCTCGTGCCGATGCGGATGGCGCGGGGGATGCGGGTGGACCAGGACGCGTTCTGCTTGGCCCGTGCCGCGAGCGGCGAGGCGGCGGTGCGGATCGCGGTGCGGGTCTTCGTGCGCAGGTCGTCGGGGACCTGCTGCAGGCGTGGTCCGAGGCGGCCGATCTCGCGGGTCAGGTCGCCGTCGTCTTCGACCGTCACCGGAGCATCCGGCCGGTGATGGTGAAGGACACCTCGAGCGCGGTGCCCTGCTCGAAGTGCGCCGGCGTCCAGGTGGAGTCCGTGCCGAGCTTGAGGTCGTCGGCGACGTCGGGGATGACGCGTTGATCGACGAGCAGCTGCTCACCGCGGTCGAGCAGGTCGCCGGCGCGGTTGTAGAGGCTCTGGATGTCGTCGTCGCCGTGGTAGCAGGAGACGAGGCCCCAGAGGGTGAAGGAGTCGACGGGCCGCGAACCAAGGCCGGCCGCCGGGGTGCTGGTGACCGCGACAGCCTCCGCCCCGGCGGGGGTGAGCCCCAGCAGGACGGCGTCGGGCTCGATGTTCTGAGCGCCGCGAGGCCCGTTGATGACCTGCACCGGGGCCAGACCGAGGGTGAAGATGTCGACCAGGCTGGCGACCAGGATCGGGATGCGCGTGCCGCGGGGCTTCACGCGAACGCCGGGATGACGTAGGGCCGCATCAGCTCCGCAGCACGAGCCGGTACGGCGAACCCCCGGGGGACGTCCTGCGTGTCGCTGTTCTCGCCGCCGTAGTACGCCTGCGGGCGGTCAGCGCGGCCACGCTTCAGCTCGTACAGGTGCGAGGCGACGATGAAGACGGCCAGCTTCAGGTCGGCCGGCATGGCCGAGCCCCCGATGGACACGTCGACCTCCCACCACCCGTCCCTCACGGAGGGCACGGGCACGATCCCGGCGAGGAGGTTGACGTCGGCCGCGCGCACGGCGACGAACTGGCCGGCGGGGTCGCGCACCGCGGTGACCGCCTGCAGGTTCGTGGCAGGCAGCACCAAGTTCCGGCCGTTGGGCCGACACCTCAGCGTCTGCGACCGCTGCTCCAGCGGCCCGCAGCGGCCCTCGACGACGCGGACAGCGGCGTCGAGGAACAGCTGCAGGTCCTCCGGGGGCTCCCCGGCCATGTTCAGGTGCTCGGCGAGGTCCTGGATGGTCAGCGGCACCGCTGCTCACCTCCGGGCTCGTCGGGACGCGTGACGTCGGCGGCGACCTGGCGCTCGTCGCGCTCCGGTCGCTCCAGCTGGGCGCGGCGGACGTCCGCCGCGGAGAGGATGACCTCGCCGCGGCGGACGCGGGCGCGCAGCTGGCGGCCGTGACGGGTGGGGACGAACCCTCCCGGGTGGTCGCCGGGCACGGTCAGGAGTCCGTGCGCGGGTCGTCCTTGTCGTCGACGAGCTGCTTGAACCCCGGGGTCTGGTCCGGGGTCCCGTCGGCGCGCAGCGACGGCATGGCGACGACGTCGATCGTCGGGGTCCCGCCGGCGTCCTCGCGCTGCTCGGTGTTGGCCTGGTCGGTCGTACCGGACGGCTTGGGGGCCGTGTCCTTCGTGGTGTCCGCCATGACGGATCTCCTCAGCTGGGTGGGTCGGACGGGAGGACGGCTCAGGCGGCCTTGATGGTGAGCGTCTTGGCCGCGGAGGTGTCCTGGACCTTCGCGTCCAGGCGCGTGAACGCGAGGAACCCGACCTGCAGGAAGTCGGCGTAGCGCTCGGTGAGGCGCATGACCTGCGCGCCGGCGATCTGGCGGACCACGTAGGCCGCAGCGATGTCGCCGAAGACGATGGCCTCGGCGCCGAGGCCGAAGGCCGGGATGCCGTTGTCGATCGTGTACGGGTGGCCGAGGATCGTGGACGCCACGCCGCCCTGGACGGAGGGCTGCCAGATGTACTGGCCCTGCGCGTCCTTCAGCTTGCGCAGCTCCGCGAGCGCGGAGTCCGACAGCAGGAAGCGCTGGCGACCGTTGGACCGGTAGGCCGGGTCGATGGAGTGCTCGAGGGTGATGAGGTCGTCGAAGGTGACCTTGCCGACCGCGGCGGTCGTGCCGCCGTTGAGGCCGGTGAGCAGGCCCTGCGGCTTGTTGACGCCGTCGCCGATGGCCAGGTGCTCGGCCACCGCGCGCCCGATGCGCTCGCCCTGCTTGCGGGGCAGCCAGACGTCGAGGTTGAAGACGGCGTCCTGCACCAGCTGCAGGGACACGCGGGTCATCTTCGACGTGTAGGTGTACCCGCCGAGGGTGGCGGTCGAGAAGGAGAAG
>Ga0160428_1001087_pt1 | contig 22781 bp, 18 predicted proteins | sample SolpanmetagenomM_FD_108198 | JGI IMG/M metagenome (GOLD analysis project Ga0160428, IMG submission 108198) | Solar panel surface microbial communities from Lawrence Berkeley National Laboratory, California, USA - M | ecosystem: Engineered > Built environment > Solar panel > Unclassified ... | reverse complement strand
TGGCGCTCGTTGGCGATCCGCTGGATGCAGTAGGTGCACTTCTCCATCACGCCGCGGGCCCGGACCGTGACGTTCGGGTTGTGCTGCGCCTTGATGCTCTCGGCGCCCATGGTGGCGTAAGGCTGCCCGTCGGCATAGCCGAAGAAGTTGAAGCGCCGAACCTTGTAGGGGCAGTTCGCCTCGCAGAAGCGCGTCCCGACACAGCGATTGTAGACTTGGAGGTTCAGCCCCTCGCCGTCATGGACCGAGGCCGCCACCGGGCAGACCGGTTCGCAGGGCGCGTGCTCGCAATGCATGCACGGCACCGGCTGGAAGCCCGCCCGCACCGCGTCGGGCGTGCCGGAATCGTAGAGGTCGACCCGCAGCCAGTGCATCATCCGGCCCCGGGCGATCTCCTCCGGCCCGACGACCGGCACGTTGTTCTCGGACTGGCAGGCGACGACGCAGGCGTTGCAGCCGATGCAGGCGTGCGTGTCGATCACCATGGCCCAGGCATGGCCGTCGGCGTCGCCCCTCCAGGGGTCCAGCAGGCTCGGCTGGCCGGCGCCGCTGCCTTTGGGCGCTGCCTGGGCAAGATCAACCAAGGCGATCTGCCGGAAGAGCTTCCTCGTCTCGCCATCGATCTGCGTGTAGGTCTGGGTGCGCAGCACGTTGCCCCGCCGATCGGTCTTCGCGAGGTTCACGCCGGACAGCAGCCGCGGGGCCGCCGTGGTGGCGAGGCTGTAGCCGTCCGCACCGACGCCGTTGCCGATAGCCCCGGCCCGGGGGCGGCCGTAGCCGAGGGTCAGGGCGCCGGCCCCTTCGGCGACGCCGGATTCCACCGCCACCAGCACCTCGACCTGCCGCCCTCCCAGCCCGAGCGTGACGACGTCGCCGGCCTTGAGCCCGCGGCGCGCTGCCTCGCCCTCAGACAGCGCCAGGGCGTTGCCCCAGACCTGCTTGGAGACCGGCTTCGGGCATTCCTGCAGCCACGCATTGTTGGCGTAGCGGCCGTCGTACAGGCAGGGATCGGCGCGCAGCTCGATCGCGAAGCCGGCATTCGGGGACGCCGGCAGGGATGGCAGCCGCGCTGCGCCGGGCTCGACCGGCGCAGCGGCGCTGTCTGGGATCACCCCATCGTGGAGCGCCCGGCGCCACCAGCCCTCGAAATTGCCGCCGCCCTGATCGTGCCACGTCGCCCGGACGATGTCGTAGCCGGCCGTGGCAGGCTCGCCGGCCAGCAAGGACAGGATCTCGTGGGCCGAGCGGCCGCCGTAGAGGGGCCGGACCAGGGGCTGAACGAGGCTCGCGGTGCCGTCCAGCGCGCGCAGGTCCGACCAGCTCTCGAGCGCGTGGGCCAGCGGCAGGTGCCAGTGCGTGGCGCCCGCGGTCTCGTCGCCGTGCAGCCCGGCATGGAGCGAGAAGCCGGCTCGGCCGATCTTCTCCGCGAAGGCGAGGTCGGCGGGCGCCGTATGAGCCGGGTTGCAATCGAGGATCGCCAGGCAGGAGACCGCCCCCGCGTCGAGATCCGCCGCCAGGGTGGCGAGATCGGCGGGCGCACGGTCGCCGGCGACGTCGAGCGGGACGGTGTAGGTGATCGGCGCCTTGAGCCGCCCGTTGATCCAGTGCCCGAGGGCGTGCAGTTCCGGGGGCAGGGCATCGCCGACGAGGACCAGGGCGCGGCCCTCGGCTCCGCGCAGATCCGACGCCGCGGCCGCGGCGAACCGGGCCGCCTCCGGAGGCAAGTCGGGGGCGGGGAGGGCGGCGCCCAGATGGTTGGCCAGGGCGGCCAGGAGGGCGCCCGCGTGGTGGGGGTGAAGGGCATAGCGGGCGTCGGCCTTGATGCCGGTCTGGGTCAGCGCGGTCTCGGCGACGTAGATCCGGCCGAACCGCGCCGAGTCGCGGCGGCGGTCCATGAGGGCACGGCTGAACCGGATCTGGTCCGGGCTTGGCCCGAGGGGATCGGCGCCGATGCAGAGAATCGTCTCGGCCCGACCGGGATCCGGCAGCGCCCGCAGGGGACGGCCGAAGGCGAGCTCCGCGCCGCGCAACGCGGCGGCGTCGTTCAGAGGCTCGTGGACGTGCCAGACCGCCTCCGGCATCGCCTGCAGTAGAGACGCGATCTGGTGCAGGAGCGTCGGCGACGTGACGTGCCCGGTGAGCAGGCGGAAGCCCTCGCCCTTGGCCCGGCGCGCCTGCGCCAGGGGGACGGCCAGGGCCCGCCCGACCATGTCCCAGGAGGCGATGCCGTTCACCCGCTCGGTCACGGTGCGCGAGCGGTCCGGATCGTAGAGGTCGAGGATCGCTGCCTCGGCGAAGACGTCGGTGGCGCCCCGGCTGCCCGGGTGCAGCGGGTTGCCCTCGATCTTGATCGGCCGCCCGTCCACCGCGATGGCGTGGACGCCCCGCGCCCAGCCGCCGAGCGACAGGGCAGTGGCGTAGCGTACCGGCACACCGGGCAGGAGACGCTCCGGCGCGACCACGTAGGGCACGAGTTCTTCCGAGGGCTTCGAACAGGCGCCGAGGCCGAGAGCGATGCCCGCGGAGAGCAGGCCCAGGGCCTCGCGGCGGGAGGGGACGCTCAGCGGTGGCATATGGAGCACTCGCTGAGCCGCTCGGGGCTCTTGATGTGATAGGCCTTTACCAGCTGCGCGCCGGCCGCCCTCTGGTCCGGCGGGGGCGTCCAGTCCATGTCGAACACCGCCTCGCGGGGGCGAAGGTTCGGAGCCGGGTCGCGGTGGCAGTCGAGGCACCAGCCCATGGTGAGCGGGGCGACCTGCCGGATCAGCTTCATGGTCTGCACTTCGCCGTGGCAGGTGGTGCAGCCGACGCCCTTGGCCACGTGAACGGAGTGGTTGAAGTAGACGTAGTGGGGCAGGGTATGGACCTTGCGCCACAGGAGCGGACGTCCCTCGGCGAGGCTGGTCCGCACCGGCGCCAGCATCGGCGCGTTGGTCCAGATCTGCGAGTGGCAGCTCATGCAGGTCTCGGTGGGCGGGATCCCCGGGAAAGCGGCCTTCTCCACCGACGTGTGGCAGTAGCGGCAATCGATCCCGAGGCCCCCGACATGGTGCTCGTGGCTGAACGGGACCGGCTGCTCGCGGGTCACGTCCTGCTGGGTGGCGTAGGGCGACCGCCAGAACGCGTAGGCGAGGCCCATGGACAGGACCGGGACCACCGCCACCGCGGCGAGGACGACCCGCGCGACCGTGTCGGCACCCGGACGGAAGATCTGCACCATTCCGGGCGTCCACCTCCCCGCGGCGTCGAACCGTCAGGAGCGTCGGGCGACCCTTCGTGCCGCGGCTCCGCGTTGACGGATAGCCGCTGTCCCCGGATCGATCGCCAATCTATGTTGGCGCGCCCGGCGCGTAGCGCTGGACCATGGCGGTGCAGAACTCCGCGAACTCGGCGCGGACCAGCGGCGCGCTGGTGTGATGGGGCGAGATGCCCCGGTGCTCGGGCGTGAAGCAGAAGGTGACGGTGACGTCGAACTCGTCCAGCGCGGCCATCTGACGGTCGAACCAGTCGAGGGCGCCGGGGCGAAAGCTGTCGGCCCAGGACAGGCCGGTGCGCAGGTGACGGACACCGAGCCGCCGCATCCACGCCACGGCCTCGTCGAGCCGGTGATCCTCGAAGTGGAACCACTGGCACAGGCCGATCTCGGGGGTGTGGCGGGCGAAGCTCTCGAGGGCGATCTTCGGCGTGCCGTCCTGGCGCAGCAGGCCCATGTGGAAGTGCCGGTAGTAGGAGGAGCCCTCGGCCTCCTTGTGGCGGGTGGTGGCCTCCCATTCCCGCGGCAGGTCGTAGAGGCTGTACCAGTGGATCCTGGGGGCCCGGCCGGAGAGCAGCTCCAGGGTCCGGCGCAGGCCCCAATCCTGAACCTCCTCGGCGCCGAAGGTCGAGACGCCGACCTCCGAGACCCAGACCGGAAGGGTCGTGACCGCGCGGATCTCGTCGACCTTGGCTGGCCAGTCGTGGATCGACCACAGGTTCCAGTCCAGGGGGAAGCCGTGAACCGCCACGGCGTCGACGGCGTCGAGGACGCCGCGCTCTTCCATGTTGCGGATGAAGAGGGGATCGATCGGCGAGATGCCGCCGAGCACGCGGGTCAGGGCCGGGTTCGCCGCCCGGATCGCGTGGCCCGCCTCCTTGACCATCTCGGCGAAGAGCAACCAGTCGGGGTCGATCTCCGGGTCCCAGTGCGACTTGTTGTTGGGCTCGTTCCAGAGCATCACCGAGTCGATCATCGCGCCTACCTGCGTCCTTGAGTATCCGCCCGCGCCGGATATTCGGCCCCCAATCCGTAGGGGACCGGCGCGGCGCGACAGATGTAGACTTCAGCCTCGGGCTGGCCCGCGATGGAGAAGCCGCTCGCCCGCAGCATCGCCTCGATGCCGGCGCGGTTGGGGATCCACCAGTTGGTCCAGTCATGCGCGTAGGCGCGTTCGACGAAGTGCATCCGCGGGTATCCGGGCCGCTCGAACTGGTCCATGTCCCAGAAGTCGTAATCCTCCGCTACCGGCTCGACGGCGCGGCTGCCGCGCAGCATCGACTGGAACACCATGAGGTCGCCGGCCACATGCTCCCGGATCAGGTCGAGGGCGAGCAGCGGGTGGCGCAGGTGGTAGAGCACCCCCATGAACAGCACGACGTCAAACCGCTCGCCCAGGGTGCCGACGTCGTAGACCGAGAGGTTACGGAACTCGATGTCGTAGCCGAGATGGGCCGCGGCGAAGCGGGCCTGGGCGAGGTATCGCTCATCCGAGTCGACGCCCAGCACGCGCGCCGCGCCGCGCTGCTTCATCGTGATGGCATAGAAGCCGCCGTTGCAGCCGATGTCGAGGACGCTCTTGCCGGTGAGGTCGGCGGGGATCGCGTGGGCGAAGCGACGCCACTTCACCCCCGGGTAATCGCCGAGGAAATGGTCCGGGGCGGTCCAGACCCCGTCGCCGAGGTCGATGTTGTGAAACCAGGGGCCGAGGGCGTCGGCCCGCCGGCGCAGGTCGGAGGCCGTCATGGTGCGGTCCGTTCGTTGAGGGAGACCACCCGTCCGCCACCGGGCCAGAGGGCGAGTTCGCTGCAGGAGGCCGGATCGACGACGATCCGGTCGTAGGCGTCGAGGCCGAGGCCGAGGACCTTGAGGAGGGCCGCCCGGATCACGTCGGCGTGGCTCACCAGGATGACCGGCGCGCCGTCCTCCGTGAAGCGATCGAGGACCCGGCCGATGCGGGCCTGCGCCTCCGCCATGCCCTCGCCGCCCGGCGGGCGGGCAGTGGCACGCTCGGTGTTCCAGATGGCCCAGAGGGGATCGGCCGCCAGCGCCTCGAAGGTGCGGCCCGTCCAGTCGCCGAACGCGACCTCGTCGAGGTCCGGCTCGGTCGTGGCGGTGAGGCCGAGGGCGGCGGCGATCGGGGCCGCGGTTTCCGCCGTGCGCTCCCGGGGGCTCGTCAGCAGCGTGCCGGCGCCCGTCCCGGCAAGACGGCGCGCGACGGCCCGTGCCTCGGCGCGGCCGAACTCGCCGAGGGAGACGCCGCGCATGCGACCGCACAGGATCCGGCCAAGCCGGTCATGGCTGCCGTGGCGGACGAGGAAGACCCGCCTCATGCGAGGCCCGGGCGGGCTGGAGGCCGCGCGCGCATCCCCGCGCCCCGCCTGGGCGGAGCGGGCATCACGCGCCCCTGTCGGGGCCGGCCGAGAAGCGGCGGCCCGGGGAGCGGGGGCGGCACCGGGCGGTTTCCCGGCGGCATCGCCCTCTCACCGTCGCTCCGGCCGCGCCTGCGCGTCCCGCAGGCGTGACGGGGTGCCTGCGGGCGACTCCCCACGCGCCGGGAGGTGGGGGCTCGGCCCCAACCATCCGCACGCGCGATCACGCCCCTTCGCCCGCCGCGAAGCGCAGGGTCCGCTCCCGCGCCTCCGTGTCGGTGAACTGCCGGGGCGGGGACTTCATGAAGTAGCTCGACGGGCCTTCAAGGGCGCCGCCGAGGCCCCGGTCGAGCGCGAGGCGGGCGCAGCGCACCGCGTCGATGACGATCCCGGCGGAGTTCGGCGAGTCCCAGACCTCGAGCTTCAATTCGATGTTGAGCGGCACGCCGCCGAAGGCGGTCCCCTCCAATCGGATATGGGCCCATTTCCGGTCGGTCAGCCACGGCACGTGGTCGCTCGGGCCGACATGGACGTCGGCCGGCGCCAGCGCTACGTCGAGCTGGCTCGTCACGGCCCGGGTCTTCGAGAGTTTCTTGGACTCGAGCCGCTCCCGTTCGAGCATGTTGAGGAAGTCGGCATTGCCGCCGAAATTGAGCTGGTAGGTCCGGTCCAGCCGGACCCCGCGCTCGCGCATCAGGTTGGCCAACACCCTGTGCACGATGGTGGCGCCGACTTGGCTCTTGATGTCGTCGCCGACGATCGGCAGCCCCCGGGCGGCGAAGCGCTCCGCCCATTCGGGATTCGACGCGATGAAGACCGGGATGCAGTTCACGAAGGCGCAGCCGGCCTGCAGCGCGCATTCGGCGTAGAACTCTGTGGAAGCCTGTGAACCCACCGGCAGGTAGGAGACCAGCACCTGCGTGCCGGTGCGGGTGAGTTCCGCCACCACGTCGGCCTCGGGCTCAGACGATTCCGCGATCACGCCCTTCAGGTAGTGGCCGATCCCGTCGAGGGTCGGGCCGCGGCGGACGGTGACGCCGGTCGGCGGCACCGCGGCGAAGACCTGTGTGTTGTTGGGTTCGGCCAGGATCGCCTCGGCGAGGTCGCGCCCGACCTTTGCGGCGCTCACGTCGAAGGCCGCGACCACCGCGATGTCGCGCACCCGGTAGCCGCCGAGATCCGGCGACATCAGGCCCGGCACGGACTCGCCGGAAGCCGCGTCGCGGTAATGGTGCAGCCCCTGCACGAAGGACGAGGCGCAGTTGCCGATCCCGACGAGGCCGACGCGGATGGGGGAGACGGCCATCAGCGCCTCGACCGCTGGGGGGATAGGTCAGCCGGCGACAACGGCGCGCTCCTCGATCGCCGCGCGCAACGGGCGCGGGGCGATCTCGCGAGAGAACCACGCGATCGTCGCCTCCAGCCCCTCTTCCAGCGGCACCTTGGGCGACCAGCCGAGCAGGGTCTCGGCGCGCGTGATGTCGGGGCGGCGGCGCTGAGGATCGTCCACGGGCAGCGGCCGGCGGACGATCCGGGACGGGGTCTCGGTCATCCGCACGACGAGGTCGACCAGTTCGCCCACCGTCATCTCGCGGGGGTTGCCGAGGTTGACCGGCCCTTCGAGGGGCGTCTCGACCCGCATCAGCCGGAGCAGGCCATCCACGAGGTCGCTGGCGTAGCAGAAGGAGCGGGTCTGCTCGCCGTTGCCGTAGATGGTGATGTCGTCGCCCGAGAGCGCCTGGCAGATCACGTTCGAGACGACCCGGCCGTCATCGGCGCGCATCCGCGGCCCGTAGGTGTTGAAGATCCGGGCCACCCGGATGTCGAGGCCGTGCTGGCGCTCGAAGTCGAAGGTCAGGGTCTCGGCGGAGCGCTTGCCCTCGTCGTAGCAGGCCCGCGGCCCCGTGGGGTTCACGTTGCCCCAGTAGGATTCCTGCTGCGGATGCCGCTCGGGATCGCCGTAGACCTCGCTGGTGGAGGCCTGGAGGAAGCGCGCCCCACAGGCCCGGGCGAGTTCCAGCAGCCGGCCGGTGCCCAGCACGCTGGTCATCATCGTGTGGATCGGATCGGCCTGGTAGTGCGGCGGCGAGGCCGCGCAGGCGAGGTTGAACACTTGGTCCACGCGCGGCAGCGGCGGCAGCGGCTCGGTCACGTCCGCCTCGACGAAGTCGAAGCGCGGCTCCTTCGCCAGATGCGCGAGGTTCGCCGGCCGGCCGGTCAGCAGGCTGTCGACGCAGGTGACGCGCGCACCGTCGGCGATGAGCGCGTCGATCAGATGCGAGCCGATGAAGCCGGCACCGCCGGCAACGAGGACTCGGATACCACTCCTGGTTCCCACCAACATTCTCCCGAGTGCCTAGTGACCGGTAAGCGCGAGATCGGAGGCACGCACGTCGTCACGCGCCGCGCGTAGGGCATGCTCAAGTTCGGCGGCGCGGGCGGCGGCGGTGTGCCGGGCGAGGATTGCCGCGCGGGACGCCGCGCCGAGGCGCCGCCGCTCCGCTTCGGAGCGAACGCGCAGGATGGCGAGGACGTCGTCCGGGCCGTCGGGCAGGAGTATCTCGCGCTCCGGTACGAGCAACGTGTCGAGCCCGTCCCAGCGGTCGGAGATCACCGGCGTCCCGCAAGCGCCCGCCTCGAACAGGCGCACGCTCGGGCTCCAGCCGGCCCGGATCATGTCGGCGCGGGTCACGTTCAGGGTGTAGCGGCTCGCCGTGTAGAAATCCGGATGCCGGTCCGGCGGCAGGTGCTCGATCCGCTCGACGTTGGCGGGCCAGTCGATGGCGGCCGGATATTGCGGGCCGGCGACCGCGAAGCGCAGGTCCGGCGCGCGCCGCGCTGGCTCGATCAGCAGGCGCTCCAGCGTGGGCTGACGGTCCGGAGAGTAAGTCCCGAGATAGCCGAGGTCGTAGCGCGCCGGGCGGTCGAGGGGCGGATAGGCGTCCGGATCGACCGAGCAGTAGAGGGCGCGGGCCGCGGGAGACCCGTAGGCCTGCTCCAGGCGCCTCAGGGTCGGGCCGCCCGTGAAAGACAGGTAGAGGTCGTAATTGCGAATCTGCTCGGCCGCGAGGTAGGCGCAGGTGCCGGCCTCCAGGGCCGCCAGGGTCACCGGCGTGTCGATGTCGTAGAAGGCGCGCGCGCCACGCGCCCAGTCGAGCACGCGCGCGCCGGCCGCGATCCCCTCGGGCACGTAGGAGCCGACGATCACGGCATCCGCCGCGGCGATGGCGGCGCGGTGCTTCGCGAGCCCGTCGAGGTCGGCGTAGAAGGCGAGCTCGCAGAAGCCCGGATCGGGCAAGTCGCGGTGGGCGGCGTACCAGGGCACGTCGCGTTCCAGGAACAGCACGGCGTGGCCGCGGGCCGCGAAGGCCTTGAGGAGCGCGCGGTAGGTGGTGGCGTGGCCGTTCCCCCAGGAGGAGGACAGGCTCAGGCCCAGGACGACGAGGCGCATCGGGGCCGCGCTCACGCGACACTCCGCCGGACCGCGCCGGCTTCCGCCTTGCGGGCCGCCTCGGCCCGCAGGATCGCGTCGACCTCGACCGCCCGCCTCGCGTAGGTATGCTCGGCCACGATGCGGCGGCGGGCGGCCTCGCCGATGGCGCGGGCGCGCTCCGGGGTCAGGGCGGCGACATGGTCGGCGACATCCCGCCCGTCCCGCGCGACCAGCACCTCGGTACCCGCGTCGAGGAACAGGCCGAGGCCCTCCCACGCGTCGGTGATCAGGCAGGCGCCGGCACCCGCCGCCTCGAACACGCGGGTGGCGGGGGAGAAGCCCACCGCCGCCATGCTGTCGCGGGCGATATTCAGGACCGCCAGGGGCGTCGTGTTGAAGGCGTTGTGCTCGCGCGTGTAGACGTGGCCGAGATGCCGGACGTTCAGCGGTAGGCCGCGGCTCTCCCAGCCGTTGCCGCCGATCAGGAAGGCCCGTTCCGGCAGCCGGGCCGCCGCCGCGAGGAAGAACTTCTCAACCCGCGCCTCGCGGTCCGGCAGGCGGTTGCCCAGGAAGGCGAGGTCGGCCGCGAAGCGCGGCTCCGGCGGCACCGGGAAATGGGTTTCCGGATCGAGGGCGTTGTAGATCGGGATGCAGGCGCGGGCGCCGAAGCCCCCGTAGGCCGAGACCACCGGCGGGCCGCCCCCGTAGGTCAGCACGAGGTCGAGGTCGGGGAGGGCGCGGCGGAGCGCGTGGTCGGGGCTGGCACGCATCTCGGCGAGAGTGGCCGGGGCGTCCACGTCCCAGAAGATCCGTACCGCCTCGGGGCGGGACGCGGCGATCACGCCGTGGAGCAAGTCGTCGTCGAACACGCCGACGCCGCTCGCCTTGATTACCACGTCGGCCTCGGCGGCCTCCGCGATGACCGCGCGGGCGGCTTCGATGGTCGCCGGGTAGACCTTCACGGCTGCGTAGGGCGGCGCCTCGATGTCCCGGTGCTGCTGCCGGTCGAAGGCGTCCGGCTCGTAGAAGATGATGGTGTGGCCGTGCCGCGCCAGGGCGGCGAGCATGCCCCGGTAGTAGGTTGCGGCGCCGTTCCAGTAGGACGACAGCAGGGAGGAGCCGTAGAAGGCGATTCTCACGCGGTGGCCTCCAGGGTGGCGGGCGCCCGCAGGCTCTCGGCGATGGCGAGCAGTTCCTCGGCCCGGTGCGCGCAGGTGTGGCGCGACCGGATGGTGGCGAGCCCGGATTCCGCGAGCGCGGCCCGCAGGCCGGCATCGGAGCGGAGGGCGCGCAGGTGGCGCTCCATCTCGGCGCCGGTGCGGGCCACGAGGTAGTCCCGGCCTGGGCGGAACAGCCCTTCCGCGTCGTCCCAGGGGGCGCAGACCAGGGGGATGCCGCATGCCAGGGCCTCGAACACCCGGATCGTAGGGATGCCCGGCAGGCGCTCGACGTAGAAGCGCCTCGGCACGTGGACCGTGGCGATGTGGCGGGCGAACAGGCCGGGCGCGGCGGCGTTCGCCGCCCAGCCGTGATAGCGGACGCCGTAGCGCCGCAGGGTCGCGAGTGCCGCCTCGGGGTAGCGCACGCCGTAGACGTCGAGGGGCAGGCCGGCTTGTTCGGCGGGGCGGAACAGGTAGGTTTCCAGCTCGGCGCTGCGCTCCCCGTCGCCCCAATTGCCGATCCAGATCAGGCCCGAGCGAGGGCCTTCCGGACTGCCGGAACCGGAGGCGACCGGTTCCCTTCTCCCGGCGTGCGTGGGTTGGTTTGAGGGGTCAAATCCGTCCGTCAAGAGCGCGCCGCCGCCCTGCCGCAGATCGGAGGTCGGTGCGGAAACCCCTTCTCCCTCACCCGGTCCGTCTCCCGCATGGGGGAGGGGACCCGCGCCGGATCCGAAGACGTCGCGACCCGCCCGCTCTTCGGCCGTGGGATGGAACAGCCGGGTGTCGGCGGCCTCGTGCCAGACGAAGACGTGGCGTCCCCAGCCCTGCGCCCGGTAGACGGCCGCGAGAGTCTCGCCGAAGGCCAGGACGCCGTCGTAGCCGGAGAGATCGAAGCGCGCCATCTCCTCGGGGGCGCTCACCGCCCTGTGGTGCGTGTCATGGAACAGGAGCGTGTAGCGCGCTCCGCAGCGCCGCGCGGCGCCCAGGGCCGCCACCAGGGCCGGGTCACTCCACTCGTGGACGAGGACGAGGTCGCTCCCGGCCACGCGCTCGACAACGTCCTCGACGGCGGCATAGCGCTCCGAGGCGAGGTCCGGATACGCGGCACGGTAGGCGGCGAGGCCGGCCTCGCCGTGGTCGCGCAGGAGATTCTCGAGGCTCCAGGCGCCCTCCGGCTCGTAAGCGGCGACGGCGTGTCCGCGCGCCATCAGCGCCCGCAGGACGCCGCGCAGGAAATGCGCGTTGCCGTGGTTCCAGCACGAGGCCAGGGAATGGGTGAAGTAAGCGATCCTCATGCGGCGGCTCCACCGAGCCGCGCGGGTGTGCCGGCGAGGAGGCCGCGCAGGATGCTGAGCACCCCATCGATCATCGGCTCGACGCCGTAGCGGGCGGCGCGGGCAGCCGCGGCCGCGCTGGCGGCGGCGCGCCGTTCGGCATCGTCGAGGAGGCCCTGCACGGAGGTGGCCGCGGCGGCCGCGTCGTCCGGCTGCACGAAGGCGGCGGCGCCGTCCCACAATTCCCGGAAGCTCGGGATATCGGAGAGCACCAGCGCGCAGCCGGCCGTAGCCGCCTCCAGCACGGCGAGGCCGAAGGGCTCGTAGCGGGCGAGCGAGACGAAGACCGGCCGAGCGGCGAGTTCCGCGGCAATGCCGGCGTCGTCGAGCCGCCCGAGGAGATGCAGGTGGCGCGTCCCGACCTGCGCGCCGTTCGGCCCCTCCACGGAGCCGGCCGCGCGCAGCGGCGCGGACAGGCGGGCGGCAAGGCCGTCGAGGGCGGCGGCGTTCTTGGCCCGATCCCAGAGCCGGCCGGCCGTGAAGGCGTGGCGCGCGAGGGCCCGGGGAGCCGAGCCGCTCGGGGTGCGCCCGTTGCGGACCACCCGGGGCGGCCGCGCGAGTCCGCAGACCCGGGCGGTGGCCAGAGCGTGGGCCCGCGTGGGGGCGAGGAGGGCATCCGCGGTGCGGCAGCCCCGCACCGTGAGGTCGTGGCGCCAAGCGAGGTCGGGGGGCAGCGGCCCGGTCTCGACGGCCTCCCACCACGTCGCCACGCAGGAATGGCACACGGCGGCGACCGGCATGGGATAATCCGCCAGCGCCAGGGCGGGGCTGTGCAGGTGGACGCAATCGGCTTCGAGGCTTCGGGCAAGCTCCGCGAACGCCCGCGCGGCATCCAGCACGATGTCGGACGTCTCGGCGGTCCAGTCGAGGGGCAGGCCGGTGGCGAGGATGCGCGCGCCGGTGGCATCTTCGGCCGCCGCGATCCGCGCGTCGGAGGGCGCGGGTCCCAGGACCGCCACGGTCACCGGCAGGCCCCGCCGCACGAGGCCGGCCGCGAGGTCGAGGCTGTACTGCCAGACCCCGCCCACCGCGTCCGCGCTCATCAGGACGTGCGGCGCCATCGTCCGGGACGGGTTCAACAGCACCCGCATGCGGCCTCCAGCTCGGACAGCGGCAGGGGGCGCTCGTCCTGGATGTCGCTGAACTGGTCGAACTGGCCGAGATAATGGTGGTGCGCCCGCTCCCAGGCCCGGTCGTCGGGCTCGCCCCAGAGGCGCCGGTAATCGGGGGAGCTCGGATAGGGATAGAGCGGCACCGGGTCGTTCGCCCAGACACCCTGGCCGCGCAGGCGGTCGCGCCACGTCGCCACGAGATCGGGGTCGTCCCCCGCCACGGCGATGAGGTTCGCCTGCACGAAGGGCACCGTGCGGCGGGCATGGATCAGGCGCTCGGCGAGGTCGTCCGTCGAGGCGCGGCAACGCTTGTCGAGGGCGGCCCGGCCGGCCTCGGTAAGGCTCTCGATCCCAGCCTCGATGGAGACGCATCCCGCCGCCCCGAGGAGGTCGAGCATGTCGGGCTTCCACAGGTCGATCCGGGTCTGGATCCCGAAGCGGAGATCCCGGGCGACCAGCGCCTCCAGCAGAGGCTTCTGCGGCAGGAAGATCTCGTCGACGAAGTAGACGTAGGTGACGCCCTGCGCGATCAACCCGTCGATCTCGTCGAGGACGCGGGTCAGGTCCCGCCGCCGGTAGGCGTCGCGGAAATCGATCTTGGCGCAGAACGAGCAGGTGTAGGGGCAGCCGCGCGAGGCCTCGACCTCGGCGCCCGGACCGTCCGGTGCGGCGTCGAACCGATGATGGTGGTGCCGGTGCCGGGCGATCCAGGCCTCCGGCCAGCGCAGGGCCGGCAGGTCGGTGAAGCGGCCGGCCTGGGGCGGACCCGTCACTGCCGCCGCCTCGCCGTCGCGGAAGGCGAGGCCGGGCACGGCCCGCAGGGTCGCCGGGCGCAGGTCGGCGAGGTCCGCGAGACGGGCGACGACCTCCTCGCACTCGCCGCGCACGACGATGTCGCAGCCGAGCTTGTCGAGGACGGGCCGCGGGGTCGCCGAGCCGTGGGGACCGACCGCCACGGTGGCGCCGCCCCGGCCCGCCAGGGTGTCGAGGAAGGCGCGGGGCACCCGTAATTCCGGCGGGGCGCAGCGCCAGAACAGGTAGGTCGGCGCCGTCACCACCACGGTCATGTCCGGCACGAAGGCGGCCACGCGGTCGGCGGCGGCCTCGGCGGACAGGCCCTCCAAGTGGGCGTCGACCAGCAGCGTCTCGTGCCGGGCGGCCGCCAGGAGCGCCGCGGCATAGCCGAGTTCGAGCGGCAGGTGCGGCTCGCGGCAACCGAAATAGATGCTGTTGCGATAGTCCCAGGGCGGGTTGACGAGCGCGACTCTCATGGGGCGTCTCTCATGGGTCGACCCTCATGCGGCCGCTCCCGCGAGCGGCGGGGCGCCCGCCTGCGCACGCTCGGTGGTGAGCCAGTGCGCCAGGTCGGCAACCCCATCGCGCCAGCCGGTGAAGGGCTCGAGGCCGAGGCTCTCGACGGCCCGTCGCGTGTCGGAGACGTAGTAGCGCTGGTCGCCGGGGCGCCAGTCCTGGAAGCTGCGCGCCACCGGGCGGCCCAGCAGGGCGCCGACATGGTCGAGGAGCTGCAGCAGGCTCACGGCGTTGCCGGGGCCGCCGCCAATGTTGAAGGCGCGACCGGCCGCGGTGTCGATGCAGGCGAGGGCCGCCCGGTAGACCGCCACCACGTCGCGCACGTGCAGGATGTCACGCACCTGCCGGCCGTCACCGTAGAGCGTGACCGCCTCGCCGGCGAGCGCCCGGATCAGGAAGTGGGCGACCCAGCCCTGGTCCTCGTTGCCCATCTGGCGCGGACCGTAGATGCAGCTCATCCGCATCACCGCCGCCGGGATGCCGAAGCTGCGGGCGTAGTCGAGGACGTACTGGTCGGCCGCGCCCTTGGAGCAGCCGTAGGGCGTGTGGAAATCCAGGGATCTCGCCTCGCCGATGCCGCGGGCGCGCAGGTCCGGATCGGCCGGGAGATAGGCCTCGCCGACCGCCTCCAGGGTGATGTCGGGGAGGTCGCCGTAGACTTTGTTGGTGGAGGCGTAGAGCACCGGCACCGGCCGCTCAAGGGCGCGTAACGCCTCTAGGAGGTTCACGGTGCCGAGGAGGTTGATCTCCAGGTCGGCGCGCGGCGCGACGAGACTCGTGGTCACGGCGACCTGGGCGGCGAAGTGGAACACCGCGCCCGCCTCCGCCACCGCCCGGGCGAGTTCCGGCGCGTCGCGGATGTCGGCGACGACCGGGGTGATCCGGCTGCCGTGGCGCTGCCGCAGCCAGTCGAGGTTGCCCGCGACGCCGGGGCGAGACAGGGCGTCGTAGACGATCACGGCGTGGCCGTCGGCCGCGAGGCTGTCGGACAGGTTGGCGCCGATGAACCCGGCGCCGCCGGTGACGAGGATCGGCCGGCCGTTCACGCGACGAGACCCCGCGCTTCGAGTTCGCGCCGCGCCTCGGCGACGCGGTCGACGGCCTGCTGCTCGGCCACCCAGGCGGCGAGTTCGGCGAGCCCTTCGACGAAATCACGACGCGGCGCGTAGCCGAGCTCCCGCTGGATCTTGCCGATATCGGCGATGCAGTGCCGGATGTCGCCGAGCCGGGCCTGGCCAGCCAGCTCCGGCTCGATACCCTCCCGGCCCATGGCGCGGGCCAGCAGGCGGGCGACCTCCCGGACAGTCCGGTCCTGGCCGCTGCCGACGTTGTAGACCTGACCGGCGGCCGCCGGATGCTCCAGGGCCAGCGCGAAGGCCTGGGCGACATCCTCCACGTGGACGAAGTCGCGCCGCTGCTCGCCGTCCTCGAAGATCATCGGCGGCTGGCCGTTATGCAGGCGAGCCGCGAAGATCGCCAGCACGCCGGTATAGGGGTTCGACAGGGCTTGTCCCGGCCCGTAGGCGTTCCAGAGGCGGAGCGCCACACCCTCCATCCCGTAGGCGGGGGCCAGCGTGAGCGTCAGGCGCTCCTGCGTATACTTGGTCAACGCGTAGACCGAGGCCAGGGCCGGGCGCTTCGATTCCGGCGTCGGGATCGGCCGCATGGGCTGCCCCTGCGCGTCGAGGGGGTCCCAGGGCTCGCCGGGCCGGCGGGGGCGGCGCACCACCTCCTCGGCCGTTCCACCGTCCGAGGTGCGGTAGAGCCCCTCGCCGTAGATGCTCATGGACGAGGCCACGACCACGCGCCTCACCGGCGCTTCGATGAGCTGCTGGAACAGCACGGCCGTGCCGCAATCGTTGACCGAGACGTAGCGCTCGACGGCGTACATGCTCTGGCCAACGCCGACTTCGGCCGCGAGGTGCACGACCCGGTCGATCCCGCGCAAGGCCCTGGCCACCGCCGCGCCGTCGCGGACGTCGCCCGCCTGGAACTCGACCTCTGGCGGCAGCATCCCGGCACCGCTTGTCCCGCCGCCATGGACCTGCTCGATCAGGCTGTCGAGCACCCGCACGCGGTAGCCGCGGCGCAGAAGTTCGGCGGAGAGGTGGCGACCGATGAAGCCGGCGCCTCCGGTAATGAGTACGAATTCCGGCACGAGGCGTCACATTCCCCTGCGAGGACCTTCAGCTATGTAGAGCGGGAATCCCGGACTGGAGAAACAACGCAAGTTAAATTCCGGCCTCGGCGAACGAAAAACCAATCTTCAATGCTAAGGTCGCGGGAAATATGGGCTATTTGTGCCGTCCGACGATAAATCTCCGCGAGACAATCCGCCTCATCTAGCCGGCGGCACGGAGGTCCCTAGACAGGCGCCTGAGCGGCATCTCTCCAGTCCACCTCAAATGAGACTGGTGGGCAGATCAACGATTATTTCGAGAAATCGAGATCAGCTGCCGATAAAAAGGTTCGCGCCGTCATTCTCCGACCTCATCCAAGCAAATGACGGCCCCCGCCCGCGGTTCCCTATAAAATCCGGACATGATGCGGCCGCGACTGGAGGGGCGGGAGGGGGCCCTTCGCTGAGCGCGCAACCGGATCCGACGGATGCGGTCCCCAGGGCATGGATGGATCACCGTGCGGGCAGATTTTCGGGCTGGCTGAACCGGAAGCTCACGTCCGGATCCTCGGCCGAACGGTCGCCCGCCGCCATGATCGATATCCGCAGGGCCGCGGCGCCCGCGAGCGTCGCGACGGCGGCGAGAGCCGTCACGGGTCGCGGCAGGCCGCGGCGGGTCAGGAGCGAGGCTGCCAAGATCCCCAGCGGGAGGGCGGTGCCCAGGAGGGTCGCCCCCAGATGCTCCACCCTGCCGGCCTTCCCGCTGAGGGCGCCCGCGACGCCCGTGCGCCGGTAGGTGGCATGCGAGATCGCCGCGCCGGCGAGTTCGGCGGCGAGCGCCGCCGCGGCGGTTCCCTCAAGGGCGCGGCGCCGGCCCGGATCGGCCTCGGTCATCGCCAGCGCCGCGGCCGCCGAAGCCATCGACGAGGCGCCGAAACGCATGGCGAGGCTCTGCGGGGCCGCGGCCCAGAGCGGCGTCGAGGTCGCCGACAGCAGGGACGCCGTGTAGGTCGAGAGGCCGAGGCCCGTGAGCGCCGCCGGCACCTGGGCGGCGCGGGCAAGGCCCCTGAGGCCCCGCGTCCCTGGCCGGAGATCTGCACCGAATTGCGCCGCCGCGGTGAGGCCGGCGGCCCCGCTGAAGCCCATCAGGATCCAGGTGCCGATCGACATGGGCGAGGTGTGCTTGGCCACCCGCAGCATGTTGTAGAAGCGCTTGGGCGTGTGCAGGTCATAAACCAAGAGCGGCGCGCCGAGGATGGGGGCGAGCAGCGCGAGGTAGCGCCCCCGGCGCACGAGCGGCGCCGCCTCCGCGCCCTGACGCAGGTCCGCCAGGGCGGCGATCACCGCGGCCGAACCGGACAGGCCGGCGAGAAAGATGTAGCCGCCCACCACCGGGTTCTCGAACGGCGACGCCTTGAGCTGCGGGCGGCCGTAATAGGTCGGCCCCGTCCAGCCGGCCCGGTCCGGCCGTCCGTGCACCGAGGGCGGCTCGGTGGCCTGCCGGGGGACACGCGGCGCGTCCTCGGGGCCGTCCCGCGTGGCGGGAGCGGCTTCCGGGCTGATCGTGGCGGTCACGGTCGCTCACCCCGCTGCGGCGCGAATAGGAAGGCGCTCGCGAGCGCCAGCGCCGCCACCGTGGCGAGGCCAGTGGCGAGGCTCGGCGCGACCCGGTTGGCGGGCCGGGTTGGGGCGGCCGGCAGGTTGTAGACCTCCGGCCGGTCGATCAGCAGGAAGAAGGCGTTGAGGTGCCCGAGATCGCCGGTCGCCCCCGGGGCGCCGGGCGTGCCGTACAGGTAGGCGCTGTCCACGCCGATCCCGTGCAGGTGCTCGACGCGCTCGGCCGCCCGGATCTGGAGGTCGGACAACTCGCCGAACTGGATCGAGTCAGTCGGGCAGGATTTGGCGCAGGCAGGCTCCAGCCCGCCCTTGAGGCGGTCGTAGCAGAGGGTGCACTTGTGCGCCTTGCCGTCCACCGTGCTGACGTCGATCACGCCGAACGGGCAGGCCGGCACGCAGTAGCCGCAGCCATTGCAGATATCCTGCTGGACCACGACCGTGTCGAACTCGGTCTTGAACAGGGCCCCGGTCGGGCAGGCTTCGAGGCAGGGCGCGTTGTGGCAGTGCTTGCACACGTCGCTCATCATGAGCCAGCCGGACTGGAACTTCTGGTCCTGTCCGCCCCGGAGGCCGTTTGCCCCGGACTTCTCTACGAAGGCGACGTGCCGCCAGCTGTTGGCCGACAGGGCGCCGGTGTTGTCGAAGCTCTGGCCGGTGAGCCCGATATTGTCGGCCGGCAGATTGTTCCACTCCTTGCAGGCGACTTCGCAGGCCTTGCAGCCGATGCAGACCGTGGTGTCGGTGAAGAAGCCGTAGGACCGCCCCGCCTCGATCCGCACCCCGGCGGTGAGTTCGGACTCGTTCGGGATCACGTGATCCAAGGTGGAGTAAGCGTGCTCCAGGGCGCGGGGATGCATGTTCATGGGTCGGCGCTCCTCAGCGGGCCTGGGACGGCGGGAGGAGGCGGACCGAACGGGCCACGAGGCCGATCAGGTTCCGAGCGGGCTCGTAGGTCACGCGCACCCGCGCCTGGCGGGCTTGAAGGGGCGCGAGTTGCGCCGGCTCGGCCGCGGCGTTGCGGTCCAGCAGGAACAGGTGCGAGACCCCGTTGTCGTCCGTGAGCTGAAAGCGGCTCTCCTGGACGATGGTGACCACGCCTTCTTTAACATACGTCAAAGTCTCGTCCTCTCGGAGCGTGGCGGTCGAAGCCTGGAATAGATCACAACTGATCCGATAACCGCCGCTCGCCGGCGAAGTTTCTCAGCCGATCCGGCCTGACCTTGGCGCAGCGCCGCGAGTGCTGCCGGACGCCGCTCGGCCGGGAACAAAATGGCTGCCCGCCCGGCTTAACCTTGCGAAGGCCGAGCAACGGGTGGCACGATGACGAAGATCCGCAGGCGCTTGTCGGAGAGGGTGGCGGGCTTCGTGCGGGACTGGTCGCTCCCGCGCCAGATGGCCGGGCAGAGCGTCATGTCCGAGGCGGCCCGGAGCACGACCTCGGCAAACCTGCGCCCCCGCCTGGAGGAGGCCGACCGGATCGGCACCAGCGTATGCCCGTTCTGCGCCGTGGGCTGCGGTCAGCTCATCTACGCCAAGAACGGCAGGCCGATCCACGTGGAGGGTGATCCGCGCAGCCCGATCAACCAGGGAACCCTGTGCCCCAAGGGCGCCGGCACGCTCGGCATGCTGCTCTCACCCGAGCGGATCAGCGACGTGCTCTACCGGGCGCCCTATTCCGACCGATGGGAGAAGAGGCCGCTGGCCTGGGCGATGGAGCGCATCGCCCAGCTGACCAAACAGGTGCGCGACGAGACCTTCGCGGAAACCCTACCGGACGGCCGGATCATCAATCACACCTTAGGCCTGGGCTCCCTCGGGGGCGCCACCATGGACAACGAGGAGAACTACCTCATCAAGAAGCTGTTCGGCGGCGGCCTCGGGATGATCAACATCGAGAACCAAGCGCGCATCTGACACTCGTCCTCGGTGCCCAGTCTGGGTACCACCTTCGGGCGCGGCGCCGCCACCATGGCGCTGTGGGACTTGGCCAATTCCGACTGCATCATCGAGATGGGGTCCAACCTCGCGGAGAACCACCCGGTGGGATTCCGCTTCGTCGTGGAGGCCCAGCGCCGCGGCGCGACCGTGATCCACATCGACCCGCGCTACACCCGCACGAGCGCGCTCGCCGACATCTACGCGCCGATCCGCTCCGGGTCCGACATCGCGTTCCTCGGCGGGATGATCCGGCACATCCTCGAGAACGACCTCTGGTTCCGGGACTTCGCCCTCGCCTACACGAACATCAGCCACATCATCGAGGAGGGCTACGGCGACCCCGAGCAGAACGAAGGCCTGTTCTCCGGCTACGACCCGGTAGCTGGGACCTATTCGCAGGACACGTGGCAATACGCCGGCAAGACCGTGCCGTCGCCGGTGGCCGAGCACCGGGTGCAATCCCAGGAGAATTCCTCCGATGAGGGCGCGGCCTTCGAGAGCATGACCAAGTCGCCGCCGCCGCAGGACCCGACCCTGCAGCACCCGAACTGCGTCTACCAGATCATGCGGCGCCACTACGCGCGCTACACGCCCGAGATGGTCGAGCGGGTGACCAGCTGCCCGAAGGACCTGTTCGTCCGGATCACCGAGATCTTCGCGCGCAACTCAGGGCGGGAGAAGACCGGAGCCTTCACCTACGCGGTGGGTTGGACGCATCACTCCACCGGCGTCCAGATCATCCGGGCCGCGAGCATCATCCAGGGGCTGCTCGGCAATATCGGGCGGCCGGGCGGCGGCATCATGGCCCTGCGCGGCCACGTCAGCATCCAGGGCTCGACCGACATCCCGACGCTCTACAACATGCTGCCGACCTACCTGCCGCAGCCGAACGTCTTCCACGACCACGCCACCGTCGACCGGTACCTCGCGACCGAGACGCCGCCCACGGGCTGGTGGTCGAACATGCCGAAATACGTGATCAGCCTGCTCAAGGCCTGGTACGGCGAGGCTGCGACGCGGGAGAACGGGTGGGGCTACCAGTTCCTGCCCAAGCTCACCGGCGACGCCTCGCAGGAGCCGATGACCATGGCCATGTCGGACCGGGTCGTGAAGGGTCAGTTCATCCTCGGCCAGAACCCTGCCGTGGGGGCGGTGAATTCGGAACTCGTGGAACGCGGCTTCGCCAATCTCGAATGGATGGTCGTGCGCGATTTCGCCATGACGGAAACCGCCAATTTCTGGCAGCAGGGCCACCGGGTCCGCAAGGGCGAGGTCCGGCCGGAGGAGATCGGCACCGAGATGTTCTTCCTGCCCGCCGCCATGCCGGGTGAGAAGGACGGCTCGGTCACGAACACCTCCCGGCTGGTGCAGTGGCACGACGTGGTCTGCGAGGCGCCGGGCGACAGCCGCTCGGACCTCTGGTTCATCGTCCATCTCGGGCGGCGGCTGAAGGAGCTCTACCGGGACTCCACCGAGCCGAAGGACCGGGCCATTCAGGCGCTGACATGGGACTACGCGCTCCGGGGCGAGAAGCAGGAGCCCGACGCCGAGGCGGTGCTGCGCGAGATCAACGGCCAGACCGTCGCGGACGGGAAGCAGGTCGCGGATTATCGCGAGCTCAAGGACGACGGCTCCACAGCCTGCGGCGGCTGGATGTATTGCGGCATCTTCCCGGAGACGGGGAAGAACCTCTCGCGCTCCCGCCGACCGGACGGGCCCGGGGAATCCGGCGCCCATCTCGGCTGGGCCTGGACATGGCCGCTCAACCGCCGGACCCTCTACAACCGCGCCTCTGCGGATCCGGCCGGGAAGCCCTGGTCCGAACGCAAGAAGATGATCTGGTGGGACGAGGCGCAGGCCAAGTGGACCGGCAACGACGTGCCAGACTTCCTGGCCGACAAGCGGCCGGACTACCGCCCGGACTGGTCGAAGCGGCCGCACGGCATGGACGCGCTGGGCGGCGACGACCCGTTCATCATGGAGGCGGACGGCAAGTGCGCACTGTTCGTGCCGTCCGGGCTCAAGGACGGGCCGCTGCCGACGCATTACGAGCCGATCGAGAGTCCGGTCCGCAACCCGCTCTACCCGAAGCAGCAGCGCAACCCGACCGCGAAGCTCTGGGGCCGGCCCGGCAACGAACTCCACGACACCGCCGACCCGCGATTCCCCTACGTCTTCACCACCTTCCGCCTGACCGAGATGCATTGCGGCGGCATCGCCACCCGAGTCATGCCCCACACGGCGGAACTCCAGCCGGAGGCCTTCGTGGAAATCTCCCCGGAACTCGCGGCGAGCCTCAGGATACGGCACCTCGGCTGGACCGTGATCTCGACCCTGCGCGGCGAGGTCGAGGTTCGGGCCATGGTCACGGAGCGGCTCAAGCCCTTCCGGATCGACGGCCGGGAGGTCCACCAGATCGGCATGCCCTGGGTCTACGGTTGGCAGGGCTACGCGCGGGGCGACGTCGCCAACGTGCTGCTGGCGATCACCGGCGACGCCAACACCAGCATCCACTCGACCAAGGCGATCACCTGCAACATACGGCCCGGCCGCAAGGCGCGGCCGGACGTGCTCGGGCAGAGCGAGGCCCGGACGTGAGCGCCGCCCCTGGCCGGGAGTCCGGCCACCGAGCGCTCGCCGCCCTCGACATCGTGCTGGCGCGCAAGCCTGAGCGCGACGACGACCGTCTCTCGGAAGCGACGGCAGAGCTGACGAAGTTCCGCGACGCGATCATCGCGGAGCAGCGCGGCGGCGGCGTCCGCAGCGCGAACGACCGGCAGCACCTCGCCCATCTGAACGCGGTGCTCAGCGTGGTTCTCGGCGTGCATTTTCCCCTGGGAGAGACACCGTGGGACGAGCTTCAGAAGGCCCGGGACTGGCTCTCCGATCTTGTCAGGACATCATAGCTGGTGTTTTCGTTTCCAGGTGGAGCAGGTCGGCCCGCTGAAGATCCATGATCCGGACCGGCGTCAGCGTTCTTTGGACAATCAACGCCGCTTTCAACGGACACTACACGGTCGATGGAACACAGGAGACGCGCGCTGACTGTACTGAGACCTCTCATGCCGCCGAACTGGCATGCCCATCATCGCAAAATGCGCTGATCCTGAATTGGTCCGGACGTTCTGGATC
>Ga0160428_1001085_pt1 | contig 22812 bp, 17 predicted proteins | sample SolpanmetagenomM_FD_108198 | JGI IMG/M metagenome (GOLD analysis project Ga0160428, IMG submission 108198) | Solar panel surface microbial communities from Lawrence Berkeley National Laboratory, California, USA - M | ecosystem: Engineered > Built environment > Solar panel > Unclassified ... | reverse complement strand
GCACGGCCAATCCACCCTCGGCCGCACCCTCAACCGGATCGGCTGGGCCCGCACCAAGCAGTCCGGCTCCCACCTCTACCGCGCCGGCCCCACCGGGCGAGCGAAGTGGGGCACCTTCCAACTGCCAGGCCTCGCCGCATCCAGTCAGCTCGGTGAGTGGCAGGACTCCCACGGGCGCCCGTTCGCGCTGCTGCACACCCCCGCCACCCGGCACTTCACCGTCGTGCTCGCCGCCGAACCGGACGGTGCTGCGCTGGTGGATCAGGAGCAGATCGACAACCAGGTCGCCGAGTACGGGATCTGGCTGGCGAACCTCGGCGACGAACCCGGCATCGAAGCCGCCACGGTCACCATCGAGACCGCCCCCGACACCGGCACCCGCCTCAAAGCGGAAGTCGCCGGGTCCCTCGACCCCGACGCGCCACCATTCGCCCAAGCCGTCCTCGCGGATGTCGTCGCGTCGTATCCGGTCGGGTCGGCCACGATCCGCGCCTACATCGCAGTCACATTCACGGCGGTGTCTCGGGCGACCGCAAGGCGCCGCAAACCCGACGAGGTCGCAGCCGACCTCGCGTCCCGCCTCCCCGCGCTCACTGCGTCGCTGTCCGCGACCGGGGCGGGGGCTGCGCGGCCGCTGTCGGCGCAGGAGCTGTGCGAAGTGATCCGCGTCGCCTACGACCCCGCCGCGCAGATGCTGATCGACGAGGCCCGCGCCGCCGGCGACGCCGCAGCGATCTCCTGGCCCGACGTCGGACCTGCCGCCGCAGAGGCACGGTGGGAGTCGTACCGGCACGACTCCGCGGTGTCCTCGTCGTGGACGATGACCGCACCTCCCCGCGGGGTGGTGCAGTCCGGGATCCTCGCCCGGCTGCTGGCCCCGCACCGCGACATCGCCCGCAAACGCGTCACCCTCCTCTACCGCCCCATCGACCCCGCCCGCGCCGCCGCCCTGGTCGAGGCGGACCTGAACGCGGCCCGCTTCAACTCCACCGCGACGACCAAACCCACCGCCCGCTCCACCCTCTCCGCCCGGTCCGCGCAAGCGACCGCATCCGAGGAAGCCACCGGTGCCGGGCTGGTCAATTTCGGCCTGATCGTCACCGCCACCACCACCGACCCGGCCCTCGAACCCGACGCCCGGGCAGCGGTCGACTCCCTGACCGCCGCCGCCCGCCTGCGGATGCGTCCCGCCTACGGCTCGCAGGACACCACCTTCGCCGCCGGCCTGCCACTCGGCCTCGTCCTGCCCCGGCATCTACGCCTCCCGACCGAAGTCAGAGAAGCCCTATGACCACCACCGCACCTCGCCCCACCCCCACGCCCGAACCCGAACCGTCGCACCCGGTGCCGCGCCGCGGCCCAGCCCGACCGCGGCAACGCACCCAGCCCGCAGCATCGGTGAAAGCAGACGTTGCCGAACCCGGCGACGTCACACCGCTGCTCGAGCCGCCCGGTCCTGGCCTAAAGTCGGTGGACGAGCTGATGGATATCGGCCCGTGGGGCGGCCCCGCCGGGCCCGCCCAGATTGCCCCTTCTACCCCGGCGCTCCCCACACCAGCAGCACCGGTTCGGACTGCGACGGACGCCGCCACCGTCACCGCGCTGCTCGAGCAGGGCAGGGCCGCTCGAGCAGCGGCGGCCGCATCGAAAACGACGGTCGCGCCGACGGTCCCCAGCGTGCCGGCACGGTCACTGGTTCGGCCGGCCCCGGCGAAGCGGAAGCGCGCGAAGACGTCCGCGCGCACGGATCGAGCGCTCCGGGAAGAGCGGCCGTTGCGGCCACCGTTGCGTGGCTGGTTCGGTCGCGGCGGCGGGCAGGCCGTGAACGTCGTGGCCGCCGACGAGTTCCGGGGCACGACCGTGCAGGTCTGCGGGCTCTACCCATTCTCCGTCGGCACCGGCACCCCCATGATCGGCGTCCCGCTGGGCAAGAACCTCGCCACCGGGGCATCGGTGTGCTGCGACCCGATCTCCTGGTTCCAACGCGCACAGCTGATCTCGAACCCGTCCGTGTTCGTCCTCGGCAAACCCGGCCTCGGCAAGTCGTCCCTCACCCGCCGCATGGCCACCGGCCTCGCCGGGTACGGCGCTCTGCCGCTGGTGCTCGGGGACCTCAAACCGGACTACGTCGACCTCATCGAAGCCCTCGACGGGCAAGTCATCACCCTCGGCCGTGGCCGCGGCTACCTGAACATCCTCGACCCCGGCGAAGCCCACGACGCCGCCACCCGCCTCAACGCGGAAGCGGCCCGGTTGGAGCGGGCGATGCGCCGCAAAGGTGCCGACCGGGCAGCGCTGAAGACCGAGGCCGAGCGGGTGCGTCGCCTCGGACATCAAGTCCTCGCCGACGCGCACGGCCGCCGGCACACAATGATCGCCGCGCTGCTCACGATCCTCAGATCGGAACCGCCAACAGACCGGGAGGAAACGATCATCGACCGGGCCCTGAAATGGCTCGACGAGCACCACGACGGGATCCCGGTCCTGGCCGACCTCCTCGCCGTCATCCAGAACGCACCCGTCGAAGTCCGCCAGGTCGCACTCGACCGAGGCGACCTGGACCGGTACCGAGCGATCACCGAGAACCTCGAAGCGTCCCTGATCGGACTGTCCACCGGCGGGCGCCTCGGCGAAGTCTTCTCCCGCCAGACGTCCGTCCCGATGCGCCGCGACCGGCCCGTCGTCTACGACGTGTCCTCCATCGACGACTCCGAGTCCGATCTGCAGGCCGCGATCCTGCTCGCCTGCTGGTCCGCCGGATTCGGCACCGTCAACGTCGCCACCGCCCTCGCCGACGCCGGCCTCGAGCCCCGCCGGCATTACTTCGTGATCCTCGACGAGCTCTGGCGGGCGCTGCGTGCCGGTCGCGGCATGGTCGACCGCGTCGACGCCCTCACCCGCCTGAACCGCGCCCGCGGCGTCGGACTCGCGATGATCAGCCACACCATGTCCGACCTCCTGGCACTGGCCACCGAGGAAGACCGGATGAAAGCCCGCGGATTCGTCGAACGCGCCGGGATGGTCATCTGCGGCGGCCTCCCCGGCGCCGAGATGCCACTACTCACCAGCGCAGTGCCGATGTCGGAGGCGGAGCAGGCGATGCTCGCGTCCTGGCAGGACCCACCCGCCTGGGACCCCTCCACCGGACACGAAGCCGAACCCCCCGGCCGCGGCCGGTTCCTCATCAAAGTCGGCGGCCGCCCCGGCATACCCATCAAGGTCGAACTCACCTCCGCGGAGCTGTCGGTCAACGACACGAACAAGCTCTGGCACACCACCTCCCGCGCCGGCCGCACCCACCCCACACCGCAGCCGGCGCCGTGACCGCGGCCAACAACCGGCGGCGGGAACCCGGTAAGGCCGGCACCGACACGGCCCTGCTCGTCGGCGCGATCGCGATCCTCGCCGTGCTCGGAGTCGTGTGGGCGTCGGTGGCGGTCGGGTCCCGGCTCAAGCACGTCAACCCGCACCTACCGGCGGACCCGTTCGCGATCGCCGCGGGACTCGCCCGCGGCCGCATCACCTGGCCCGCAACCTCAAGCTGGTGCGCCGCCATCCTGGCCGCAGCTATGGCCACGGCGGTCGTCGGCGTGCTCGTCCTGCGCCGCGGCGACGGGAAGCGGCACCCGGTCGATCGCGCCGCCCGCTACATGGCCACCACCCGGCAGCTGCAGCACCTGCAGACCAAGCAGGCCCTCGCCACCTCACGACGCCTCGGCATCCCCGACTCCCCCGGCATCCCACTCGGGCGGCTCATCACCGGCGGGCAGATGCTCTACTCCTCGTTCGAGGACATGATCACCGTCATCGCCGGGCCCCGGGTCGGCAAATCCACTTCCCTCGTCATCCCCGCCATCACCGCAGCCCCCGGCGCTGTCGTGACGACCTCGAACAAACGCGATGTCCTCGACGCCACCCGTGACCTCCGCACCGACGCCGGGGACGTGTGGGTGTTCGACCCGCAAGGCGTCGCCCGCGAGGACGCGTCCTGGTGGTGGAACCCGCTGTCCTACGTCACCGACGACGTCCGCGCCGCAAAGCTCGCCCAGTACTTCGCCGAAGGCTCCCGCGCCACCGACGCCAAGACCGACGCGTTCTTCGACGCCGCCGGACAGAATCTCCTCGCCGGTCTACTTCTGGCCGCCGCCGTCCACGGACGGCCGATCCGCGACGTCTTCACCTGGCTGACCGACCCGCTCGAGGAAGCCCCCGTCCGGGCGCTCCGCGATGGCGGCTACCCCCTCGCAGCCGAAGCGGTCCTCGGCGTGATCCAGTCCACCGACAAGCTCCGCGGCTCGGTCTACTCCACTGCCCAGGAGATGGCTGCGTGCCTGAAGAACACCCACGTCGACGCCTGGGTCAACCCCCGCCCGGGCGACGATCCCCGCCCACAGTTCCACCCCGAAACCTTCGTCGCCGGCGGCGGGACGCTCTACTCGCTCTCCAGGGAGGGCGCCGGCACCGCAGGCCCCCTCGTCACCGCGCTCACCGCCGCGACCCTCGAGGCCGCGACCGACCTCGCCGACATCTCCGCCGGAGGACGGCTGCAGGTGCCGCTGGTCGCGATCCTCGACGAAGCCGCGAACGTATGCCGCTGGCGGGATCTCCCCGACCTCTACTCCCACTTCGGGTCCCGCGGGATCCCGATCATGTCCGTGTTCCAGTCCTGGTCCCAAGGCGTCGCGGTCTTTGGCCGCGAGGGCATGCTGAAGCTCTTCTCCGCCTCCAACGCCTTCCTCTACCTCGGCGGTGTCAAAGAGAACGACTTCCTGCAGAACCTCGCCGAGCTCATCGGCGACTACGACCGCGAAACCACGACCGCCACTCTCAACAAGGGCATCCGCTCCACCTCCACCGCGCTGAAACGTGAACGGATCCTCGGCGTCGACGAACTCGCGGCCCTCCCCCGTGGCCGCGCGATCCTCCTCACCACCGGTACGCGTGCCGCACTGCTGCGCACCGTCCCCTGGTACCGCGGCCCGAAGCCGACCAGCAACCGCATCACCGCCTCTATCGCCGCACACAGCCCCGCGGCGGGGAACCGGCAAGCGTCCGCTGCTGTAACCGGCGCCGTGCGGGCGGCGACTGCGGCCGTCCCCGCAACAGCAATGCCGCGGGTGACGAGCGATGAGTGAGGACGAGGACGCATTCGGCGATACCGAGCCATCCGATCTCGAGCAGGCTGCCGAGCCCGGAGCGCTCGGCACCTACTACGGGTCCGCGGACGAGTGGTTCCGAACATATTGGCGATACACCTACCGCCGACGGGTATCACCTCGTGGAACTGGCACCGGCCGGTGGCGGGCCGACTGGTGGGCCTTCGATGAAGCCCGCCAACGCGTCGAAGCGCTCTGGCGCGGCTGGGAAGCCAGCCGCCGCGACCCCGGCCTCGGCATCAGCACCTGGTGGATCAACCACGCCGACCCACACATGAACGCACTCCTTGCCGTCGACGGCTGCTTCGCCGCCTTCAGCGACGAGAACCTCCCCGGCGAACCCCTCCCGTACATAAAGCCACCTGCCGGTCTCTTCGCACCGGACCGGCATCCCACCTTTCGGCTCGGTCAGGGTGAGTTTTCTTAGCGCTGAGGCTGTCTCGAGCCGTCGCGGCCTTCTGCCACAGAGCCCGCTTCCCTGCAGCTGCAGCTCGCTGACCGGTGACCAGTGACCAGTGACCAGTGACCAGTGACCAGTGAGAGCAGATCGTTCTCCGCCCGAATGCAGCAGCGCCTCTAGTCCGCTCGCTGTCATGGGCAGGAGCGTCAGAGCCCGCCCTCAATCGACCGCTACGCTCGGCGGATGGCCAGCACCCTCCACGACGTGGCCAAGCTGGCGGGTGTGTCGTTCAAAACCGTCTCCAATGTGGTGAACGAGTACCCGTACGTCCGCGACACAACCAGGCAACGAGTGCTCAGCGCAATTCGCGAATTGGACTACCAACCAAACTCCGCGGCCCGGGCACTCCGCAGTGGGCGTACTGGAGTCATCGGTATCGCGGTTCCCGAACTGGAGTTGCCCTACTTCGCCACGCTGACTGCTGAGGTGATCGTGGCCGCCGAGCGGCGCGGCCTCACTGTCCTGATCGAGCAAACCAACCGCGACCGGCGGCGCGAGATCGAGGCGCTAACCAGCCCGCGCAGGCAGATGACGGACGGCTTGCTCTTCAGCCCGCTGGCACTCGGCCCGGAGGACGCGGCACTACTACACACAGAGAAGCCGGTCGTCCTGCTCGGGGAAAACCTTTTCACTCCTGGCACGGACCACGTGACGATGCAGAACGTGGAGGGCGCGCGAGCGGCAACCGAGTATCTCCTTGAACTTGGGCACCGACGGATCGCGGCCATCGGTGTGCACGAAGGTGAAGTCGTTGGTTCAGCGGGCCTGCGCCTCACCGGGTATCGACAGGCCCACGCCGCCCGCGGCCTCCCCGTCGACGAGAAACTCCTGCAGAGCGCCGGCCCATGGCACCGTCGCGACGGTGCCGAGGCTGTGCAGCGGCTGCTCGAAGGCGGAGTCGAGTTCGACGCCGTCTTTGCCTTCAACGACACCCTCGCTCTCGGCGCGATCCACACCCTCCAAGCCGCAGGCCTCGACGTGCCGGGGGACGTGTCAGTTATCGGCTTCGACGACGTCGAAGAGGGCGAGTACTCGATGCCGACCCTCACCACCCTCGACGCCGGACGTCGTCAGATCGCCGAACTCGCAGTCGACTCGCTGGTCGCGAGGCTCGCCAACCCGGACGCACCGATCCGCCACATCGAGGTCAAATTCCAGGTGATCCAGCGCGCCTCCACGCGGGCCCGCTGACCCCTTCCTCCTGCACCACGGAGGACGCTCCGCGGCTGCCTCACTCCCCGCAAACCATTTAGAGCGTCCTGCTGGCCCCGCTTGATCACGCGCTAACAACGCTTCCGCCTCAGGGGTTGACAGCGTGACATCACGCATGCAGCATTCGTTCACAACGTTGTAAACCCGCACCCTCACACAGCCGTGACGCCGTCGCGCAGGGTTGCAGCGTGCAGAGGTTCGAAGGAGAACGCAGTGAAAAAGTCTCGCCTCGCTCTCGCGGTAGTCGCCGCGGGCAGCCTGATCGCTTCTCTCGCAGCCTGTTCATCTGGCGGCAGCGGGACGAGTCAGGCCGAGCATGCGACGAACTGCACGAACAAGCTGATGGTCAAGAGCGCACCGACGGTCACGGTTTGGGCGTGGTACCCGAACATGGCCAACGTGGTCGACAACTTCAACGCTGCCCACAAGGACGTGCAGATCTGCTGGCGTAACGCGGGCCAGGGCGTGGCGGAGTACGACAAGTTCCAGACCACTGTGTCGGCGAACAAGGGCGCGCCGGACGTTGTCATGCTGGAGAGCGACCACCTCACCACCTTCGAGATCCAGAAGGCCCTGGTGGACATCGCCCCGCTGGGTGGCAACAAGATCAAGAGCCAGTTCAGCGCCGGCGCGATCAAGGACGTCTCGTCTGGAAACGCGATCTACGCGGCACCGGTCGACGGTGGCCCGATGGCGCTGATCTACCGCACGGACGTGTTCAAGAAGTACGGCATCAAGACCCCACCGACCACGTGGGCGGAGTACGCGGCTGATGCGAAAAAGGTGCACGACGCCGGCGGGCCGGCATTCGGGGACCTGGGCAGCAACGTCCCGGCGCCACTGGTCGCGCTACAGATTCAGAAGGGCGCCGTGCCGTTCGTCTACGACTTCGCCAAGGACCCGAAGAAGATCACCATCAAGGTGAACGACCAGGCGTCGAAGGACGTGCTGGACTACTGGGCGAAGCTCTCGCAGGCTGGACAGATTGGCAAGCAGGACCAGTTCACGACCGACTACGTATCCGGAGTGGTGAACGGCAAGTACGCCACGTACCTGTCTGCGGCCTGGGCGCCCGGCTACCTGACCGGTGCCGGCGTCGGGAAGGGCGCGGACAAGGGCAAGTTCGCCGTCGCACCGCTGCCGCAGTGGGACGCCTCGAACCCGGTGCAGGTGAACTGGGGTGGCTCGGCGTTCGCTGTCACCTCGCAGGCGACGGACAAGAAGCTCGCCGCGGAGGTCGCGCTCGGCATGTACGCCGACTCGAAGTCGCTGACGGAGGGATGGCAGAAGCAGATCATCTTCCCGTTGAACAAGTCGGTCCTGAGCTCGAGCGAGTTCGTGAACGCGAAGGTTGACTTCTTCAACGGTCAGACCGCGAACAAAGACATCTACATCCCCGCTGCGAACGCCTACCAGGGGACGCCGTACAGCCCGTTCGAAACGTACTACTACGCCCAGTTGACCGCGCAGATCGCCGCGATCAACTCCGGGAAGATCAGCGGGCCCGCTGCTGCGGACGCGCTGCAGCAGAACCTCGTGAGCTACGCCAAGAAGCAGGGCTTCACGGTCTCCGATTAACCCCTGAACGGTGTGGCCCGGCCGACAGAACCGGCCGGGCCACATCGTCGGTAGACGCACAAAGGAGTTGCTATGACCGAAGTCCTCTCCGCATCCCGCGCCGTCGCGCGGCCCGGCGCCCGGCGGCGCACACCCGGACAGCGCAAAGAGGTGCGCCGGCAAGCGCTCATTGGCTGGCTGTTCATCACACCCTTCGCGCTGGTCTTCCTGTTGTTCCTGGTCGCTCCGCTCGCGTACGCGTTCTATCTCAGCCTCTTCACGAAGGGACTCGCCACCGGCACCGAGTTCGCGTGGTTCTCGAACTACCTGCAGGCATTCACCGATCCGGCCTTCCTCGGCGGCGTCGGGTTCGTGCTGCGGTTCGTGCTGGTGCTCATCCCGATCCAGATGCTGGTGTCGCTCGCGGCCGCGTTAGTACTCGATGCGATCACCAACCGGTTCGCCCGGTTCGCGCGCCTGATGATCTTCCTGCCCTACGCGGTGCCCGCAGTGATCGGCGCACTGATGTGGGGCTTCCTGTACAGCCCGAGCTTTGGACCGTTGCAGCAACTGTTCGACGTTTTCGGCGCGCAGGCGCCGTTTTTGCTCAGCCCAGACAACGTGTTCAGCGGACTCGTGAACGTAGTCACGTGGCAGTGGGCCGGGTACTACATGATTATTATTTACGCTGCCCTGCAGGGCATCGACTCCTCCGTCTATGAAGCGGCGCGGATAGACGGGGCCAACGCGTGGCAGCTTGCCTTCCGAGTGAAGGTTCCGCTGGTGGCCAACTCACTCGTGTTGATCCTCGTGTTCGCGCTGATCGGGACTCTGCAGTTTTTCACAGAGCCCGCAATCCTCCGCCCAATCGCCAACGGTTCTATCTCCGCCTCGTTCACCCCGAACATTTACGCCTACACCGTCGCGTTCTCGTACGCCCAGTTCAACTACGCGTCCGCGATCTCATTCGCCCTCGGGTTCATCGTGTTCATCTGTGTGTTCGTCTTCCTGTTCGCCACCCGCAAGCGAGGGAGCATCTTCGCGTGACCGCCATTTCAACTACGACCGCTCGGGTCCGGGCTGGCGGTAAGCGCCGGCCGCGACGGCCGCGCAATGTGGTCGCGCACCTGTTCCTCGGCGCGCTCATTGTGTACTTCCTCATCCCGCTCTGGTGGCTCATCGTCGCGAGCTCGAAAGACACAACCGGCCTGTTTAGCGGCTCCGGCGCGCTGTGGTTCGACGGCGGTATCCACTACCTGTCGAACCTCGAGCAGATGTTCACCTACCAAGGCGGCATCTACCTGCGCTGGATCGGTAACTCGCTGCTCTACGCGATCGCCGGCGGCGTGGGGGCGACGGTGGTCGCGGTGCTGGCCGGGTACGGCTTCGCCAAGTTCGTGTTCCCTGGCCGCGACTTCATGTTCTCGGTGCTGCTCGGCTCGGTCATGGTGCCACTCACGGCCCTCGTGATCCCGACCTTCATTCTGTTCTCCGATCTGAAGCTGACCGACACGATCTGGTCGGTGATCTTGCCGTCTTTGCTCAGCCCCTTCGGCGTCTACCTGATGCGCGTCTACATCGCGGACGCGGTGCCGAACGAGTTGCTCGATGCAGCACGGGTCGACGGCGCTGGCGAGTTCCGCACCTTCGTGTCCGTTGCACTGCCGCTGCTGCGCCCCATCGTGGTCACCGTCCTGTTGCTCTCGGTCGTCGCGTCGTGGAACAACTATTTCCTTCCGCTCGCGATGCTCTCCGACTCGAACCTGTTCCCCGTCACAGTCGGGATTGGGGTGTGGGAGGGCCTCGCGACGGCGAACAACGGAGGCGGACACGCCATCTGGAGCATCATCATTCTCGGGTCGCTGGTCTCCATCGTGCCCCTGATCATCGCGTTCCTGTCGTTGCAGAAGTACTGGCAGGGCGGGCTGTCCGTCGGCAGCCTCAAGTAGCCCTCCTCACGCCCCCGAACACCTCATCAAGGAACGGAAGCTCCGCCATGCCTTCAGCACGCCTCATCATCGACCCCGCCTTCGTCGTCGGGGCGATCGACCGCAGGGTCTTCGGCTCCTTCGTCGAACACCTCGGCCGCTGCGTCTACGACGGCATTTACGAGCCGGACCACGAGTCCGCGGACGCGGACGGCTTCCGCGCCGACGTCATCGAACTCGTCCGCGAGCTGGGCGTCTCCACGATCCGCTACCCCGGCGGCAACTTCGTCTCCGGTTACCGGTGGGAGGACGGAGTCGGCCCCCGCGAGCAGCGGCCCGCACGCCTGGACCTCGCCTGGCATTCGCTTGAGACCAACAAGGTCGGACTGCACGAGTTTGCGGCGTGGACCGAGAAGGTCGATTCGGAGCTGATGCTCGCCGTGAACCTCGGCACCCGGGGGGTTCTCGAGGCGCTCGATCTCCTCGAGTACAGCAACGTCACCGGCGGCACCGCCCTGTCAAAGCAGCGAGCCGCCAATGGGCATCCGGCACCGTTCAACGTGCAGATGTGGTGCCTCGGCAACGAGATGGACGGCCCCTGGCAACTCGGGCACCGAAGCGCCGACGACTACGGCAAGCTCGCGAGCCAGACAGCGAAAGCGATGAGGCAGCTGGACTCTCGGGTCAAACTCGTAGTCTGCGGAAGTTCGAGCCGAAGCATGACGACCTTCAGCACCTGGGAACGTACCGTCCTTCAACACACCTACGACGACGTCGACTTCATCTCCTGCCACGCCTACTACCAGATGCGCGACGACGACCTTGCCAGCTTCCTCGCTTCGGCCACCGACATGGACTCCTTCATCGAAGAAGTCGCCATCACCGCCGATCAAGTGAAAGCAGCCGGACGCCACAACAAGACGATCAACATCTCGTTCGACGAGTGGAACGTCTGGTACGTCGACCGCTTCCAGGAGCAGGAGCAGATCACTGACATCGAAACCTGGCCCTACGCGCCCCGGCTACTCGAGGACATCTACACCGTCGCCGACGCCGTTGTCTTCGGCAACCTGCTCATCACGTTGCTGAAGCACGCAGACCGGGTCAAGTCCGCCAGCCTCGCTCAACTGGTGAATGTGATCGCTCCCATCATGACTGAACCGGGCGGCATCACGTGGCGCCAGACCACCTTCTTCCCCTTCGCCCTCACCTCCCGACTGGCGAAGGGCTCAACGCTCCGACTGCAACTCAACTCGCCCACCACGACTACCCCGCTTTACGGAGACGTATCGATCATCGACGCAGTCGCCACTTTGGACGAGGACGCCGGCCAGGCGGCGGTGTTCCTTGTGAACCGTTCGACGACGGAAGCCATTACCGTCACCATCGAGCTGGTGCAACTGAGCGAGGCGCGAATCACTGCCACACACATGATCGCCGACCGCGACTACTTTGCATCGAACACGCTGGAGCACCCCAACCGGGTGTCCCCGGTCACGAACGATACTGCGCAGATCGAGGACGGCCTGCTGTCCATCGAATTGCCTCCAGTGTCATGGACCGCGATTGAGATCCAGATCTAACGACGGAACCAGCAAGATTGAGCAGAAGCGTCAGCGCCAAGTGCTTCCGAGATGAGCCCTAGAGACAATAACCAGGGTCCCACCGCACACCGCACAAGAGTATCTAGTAGCGCTAAGGACGACTAAGCCCCGCCGCCCGTGAAGAGAGCCACTCCCCGCGACATTGGACATCCGCTTCTCGGGGGGTCAGTTAGCGAACGACCGGTTCTTCTAGCCGCTCCTCATTGACCAAAGACCGCATGGCTCAGATTTTGTCACCTGCACGACTATCGTGTCCGTCAAGCTCTGGAGGCAACCGTGTCAGACCCCTCCCCAGCCATCCACGAACTACTTCACCAATACGCGGAAGCGTTACGCGCAGACGATGCTTCCGCTGCCGCCGCATGCTTCATCGCAGACGCTCGCGTAGTGCCGCCGGAGGCGCCCGAAGCTCACGGCTATACTGCCATTGTCGCTTTTCATGAGAACCTGATGAAGGTCTTCCACACCGACGTTTGCTTCTCTCTCGACTTTCTTGTGACCGGCGAAGACGGCTCTGCTGTGGCCCTCACCTCTAGCACCGGAACCCGCACGCTGGCTAGCTCCGGATTATCCACGTATGAGGTTGATCGTCAGGCGTTCGTCTTCATTCGCTCGGGGAGCAACTTTTTGATTGCCCAATACCTGTACAATTCGGCATACCGGTCTCTACTGCACCGAACGCGCTGAACTGGTCCCTGTACTGCGCGGTCGTCAGCCCTAAATGACTGATCGGGCGTGCGCATGTACTCCGAGAACTCACTGAGCTCCACTGGCGGTGCGGACTTAGCTCGAAGCACATTCGCGCCCTGATTGAACTTTGACGCCCTGCTTAACTGAAGCGACCGGCACGCTCAGTGGGCCTTGCACGCGACGCGCAAGGCCCACTGAGCTGCTCGGATGCAGTGTGGCGGATTAGTGGATATATGGCCAGCCGTTGGCGTACCCCATCAGGTTCACGCCCAGGTGACATCCGCAACTCGTTGACGTTGTTGCGGAGTTGTAATAGTGGTAGATCAGGAGATCTCCGTCGACGTCGTTCATTACAGACTGACCTCCGGGACCGATGATGCCGTCGTGGGAACCAAGCACTTCGGTGCCACCGCTGGCCATCATCGGTTGTCCTGATGCGTCTGCGTAGGGACCAGTAGGACTGGTAGAACGCCCAACCAGAATGTGATATGTGCTCGAGGTGCCTTGGCAGCAGTTGCCCTGACTGACGAATAGGTAGAAGTACCCGTTCGCCTCTCGAATATACGGACCCTCCTCATCATCCGGGTTATAGCGCTCGGCGAGGCTGTAACGGGTGTAGTTGCTGGTCGACTGCTTGCCGGTCGCTGGATCGAGTTGGATCATTTTGACGCCGTTCCAAAATGAACCGAACGACAACCACCATTTGCCGGACGAGTCCACGAGAAGACTTGGATCGATTGCGTTGTAGTCATCGTTTGACGACGACGAGTAGACCTTGCCTTGATCGATGAAGGTTCCCGGCGCACCTGTCCTGCTGATAGCCAGGCCGATCGCAGAATTGTTCGTCCCGAACGAACTCACTGCGTAATACAGGTAGTACTGGCCGTTGTGATAGCTCACGTCCGGCGCCCAAAGATCTGTGGTGGTGCCGTATTGTGAACTCCAACTGAGCGGCCCGGATAAGGCGGAGCCGGTGCGAGTGAAGTTCGTGCGGTCAGTTGAGGTCCGCATCTCGATCAGGTTATGTGTCGAGTAGAGATAGTAAGTCCCGTTTGCGGTTTTCACCATGGATGGATCATGGCTGGCTGTATCCCCAGCAACGTATCCGGGTCCGACATAGGCGCTTGCCGTATCGGCTTTACTGATCGCCGGACTCAGCAGGGCTAACACGGCAAAGGCCGTACCGAGTAGAAGTCGGCGGCGATGTGGCGCGATTGACATTGGGTCCTTTCCAGAGCCCTTCACGACGGTGTGAACTAGCAACGCCAGTTGATCAATAACGCCCTGAGGCGTTTTGGCTGACTTTACAACGTTGCACGAGGAGGCTGGGAAATCCGTGGGAACACGCCGCGGCAGCTTGATTGGCTGTCGTCACCTTCTCGCGAGCCGAGGCGAACTGTGGAAGGTCGGGGACGAAGAGGCCTGCGCTTCGCGGCTGGTCGTGGTCGAAGCGTCCTGGTGGCGGACCTGGAGGCGCTGACGCGTGACGGACCGCGGCGGGGTCTCCTCGTCCCGCCGGGCCGCTTGCAGCCCACTCGTCAGCTGCCCGAGCTACCCGCTCGTCGTAGTACCTCAGGACGAGGGTCCTCGTGACCGAGCGGAGCCTTGCCTCAGGCTAAGACGCCCGGGCGGCGATCTGACCGAGCGGCACCTTGTCCTAGCGCTAGCGGCCTGTTGTTCCACGCTGCACGACGATCGGCTCAACCCGGTGTATCCCGGGCTGGAGTCCTTGGGGCGCGGTGACGAGTTCGGCAGCGAGCTGTCCGATCCGAGGAAGATTCATGTCAACGCTACTGAAGGGTCGACGTGATTGCTCACTCAGCACCTTCCAGTTGTCATGTCCGATGACGGCTACGTCCTGGGGAACGCTCACTCCGCGGAACTCGAGTGAGTCGAGCGCTCCCCGAGCGATGTGGTCGTCGCCGCAGATGATGCCGTCGAATTCGACCCCGAGATCGAGCAGCGATGCGGTTGCGTCCCAACCCCACTGTTCGGTCCACTCGCCATACAACGCGTGTCCCTCGACCAGCGCGAGACCGACCTCTTCGAGGCCGGCGATAGACCCGCGTACTCGCTCGGCTGCCGCCAGTTCGTTCTGCGGACCCGTGACGCATACGATCCGCTTCTTCCCTTGCTCGATGAGGTGCAGCGCGGCTTGGCGGCCGCCTGAGAAACTATTTGGGATGACGGATGTGTCGGCGCTATCCGTGGAAAAGCCGTACACGTAAACTATCGGGATAGCGGTGTGCATGATCACGGGCGGCCGCGATTCGGTAAACTGAGACGCGATAATGATCCCGTCGACCGAGCGGCGGAGCAGGTCATCGATCCGTCGTGCTTCGAAGTCCGGTCCGCCGCGGGTATTGGTCATGATGACGGACGAGGACTCCGCACCGAGCGCGTCCTCAGCGCCAGCCATGATCGACGGCATGAATCGGCCGTCGAGGTCGTCCGTGACAAACGCCACGGTCTGCGTCTTTCCACCACCGAGACCCCGGGCGAGGAAGTTTGGCGTGAAGTCCAGTTGCCGGGCGGCGAGGAGCACTCGCTCTCGCGTCGCGGCGCTCACTTCGTAACGATCGGACAACGCTTTCGACGCTGTCGCCTTCGACACTCCAGCCAGCGCGGCAACGTCAGCGAGCTTCGCCACCGTGCGGCGCCCCGCGCGTTCGGGGGCGGTGTGAGGGCCCGTTGACACGAGTTCGGTCATCTGACTAGTGTACTACTCCAGCTGACGAAACCGGTTTCGCTGCGTTTGCACACTCAATCTACGAGGATGTTGATGATGAGACTTGACCACGACCCGGCCATTGGCGCACGGGTGCCGAAGCAAACCCACGCATGGCCGAAGCGGCTTCTCGCAATCGTCGGGGTAGCAAGCCTCGCGCTGCTCGCGGGGTGCACTGCCAGCGGAGGCGGCAGCACCAGCGGAGCAAGCGCCAGCGCTGCCACTGGGACGATCACGTTATGGGCGCGCGACAACGAGCAGGGGTTTATCGGTCAACTCGCCAGCCTGTATAACAAGAGCCATAAGGCGCAGGTCAAGGTCACCATCATCCCGGCGGCGAACTTCGTGCAGAAACTCGGAACGGCGGTCGCGTCCGGGGCTGGACCGGATGTCGCTTCGATTGACCTCGTGTACGCGCCGTACTTCGCGTCGAAGGGCGCATTGAGGGACATCACCTCGCTGACCAATTCGTTGCCATACAAAAGCTCGCTGAGCCCATCACATATGAATCAGGGGAAGTACCAGGGCAAGCAGTACGCACTGCCGTTCAGCGCAGAGGCATCGGCCCTGTACTACAACAAGGACCTCTTCAAGAAGGCCGGCATCGCTGCGCCACCGAAAACGTTTGCCGAGTTCCGTAGCGATGCGAAGAAGATCACCGCGCTTGGCAAGGGAACGTACGGGTTCACGTTCGCAGGCGCTTGCGGTGGTTGCAACGTGTTCGAATTCGCACCGCACATTTGGGCCAGCGGCGGAACGGTGCTGTCCTCGGACGGCAAGAAGGCGACGCTCGACACACCGCAGGTCGCCGATGCCCTGAACCTGTACCGCGACATGGTGCAGGACGGCTCCGTGCCCTCCGCCGCCAAAACCGACGCCGGCACGCAGCAGATCCCACTGTTTACCAGCGGCAAAGTCGGCATGGTCACGCTCGGCGCGTTCGGTGTCCCCACGATGCAGAAGGCGAAAGTGAACTTCGCAGTTGCGCCGCTCCCCGGAAAGGACGGTAACTTCAGCTCATTTGCTGGCGGCGACGTGATCGCGGGCATGTCCTCGACGAAGAACGGGGCCGCAACAGACTCCTTCCTGGCGTGGTCAACCACCGAGCAAGCGCAGACGTTCCTGGCGAAGAACGGGTCGATCCCGATCCGCACGGACCTTCTTCCGAAGATCTACGACGCCCAGGGCCCGGCCTACAAGCAGTTCGGGGACCTTTTGGCGATCGGGAAGACGCCCTACAGCACTCAGGAGAACGCCGTCTTCAATGACAACAACGGCCCCTGGGTCAAGATGATCAACGACGCGGTGTACGGCCCAAGTGTTGCGGCCGCGCAGGCAACCGGTCAGAAAGCCGCGCAGGCGCTGCTCGACCAGGGTTGATCTGACCGGGAGGGGCGGCAGGCGGCCAGTCCGTCGCCCCTCCCACCTCTTCCGCATCGCGCTGCTTCATGGTGCGAGGCCCCCCTATGACAAGTCCTCGATTGGACGAAGGTCTGCGCAGCGACGCGCTCGAGGCTGAAGGGTTTTGATGACATCCCTGGTGAACAGCGTGGGAGCTGCAGCCCCGCCGGTCATCCCGCCGAAGCGGCGGCGTCGAGGTTCAGCGAGTAGGCAGCGTCGACTGGTCGGCTTCCTGATGACGCTTCCGGCGATCGTGCTGGTTGTCACGTTCTTCCTCGTGCCTCTCGTTCTCACGTTCTGGATCTCCCTCAACGACTGGCCCCTGCTCGGCCAGCCTCAGTTCATCGGCATCTCGAACTATGTGCAGGCGCTCAGCGACTCGAACTTTGGCGACGCAATGGGGTTCACCCTGCTGTACACGGTAATTATCACACCGGTGCTGTTCCTGCTGGGTCTGGGTCTCGCGTTCCTCGTCCGCCGCCGTGGACGGGCGTCCAGGGTGTTCCAATCTATTTACTTCATGCCCGTGTGTATCGGATTCGCGTCAGGTGCGTTCCTCTGGCTTTATCTCGGGCAACCCCAGATCGGGCCACTTCTGTCGCTGCTGCAGTCAGCCGGACTCACGAACGCAAACACCAACCTCTACACCACCATGTGGGGAGCCATGACTGTCGTCATCGCGATGGTCACGTGGAAGGTCGTCGGCCTACAGATGCTGCTCCTGCTCTCAGGACTGCAGTCGATACCCGAGGAAGTCAACGAAGCCGCCCGAATAGATGGCGCGAACGCGTGGCAGCTCTTCCGCCGGATCACCTTGCCGTTGCTCCGCCCAACCCTGGCGCTGGTGCTGGTCTTCTCCGTCGCCGGGTCTCTACTTGCCTTCGATCAGTTCTACATCATGACGAACGGCGGCCCTGCGAACTCCACGATCACCGCCGTCTACCAAATTTATCGCACCTCCTTCATCTCGTTCCGATTGGGTTACGGCGCCGCGCTGTCGGTACTCCTGATGATCATTCTCGCCATTGTCAGCGCTGTACAGCTGCTGCTGCTTCGCAACACCGACAACAACTAGGACCCTCGATGACGACTTCCGCAATGCCGTCCCGCTCGGCAGCGAGCAACACGGCCACTCGATCGAGGAGAAGCCCTCTTCGGGCGGTGCCTGCCCTCGCTTGGTGGATCGTTTCAATACTGCTCGCGATCGGATTCATTTATCCTGTCGCCGTGATGGTAAGCATGGCGCTAAAGGGCCCCATCGAGCAGAGCGCGATCCCTCCCACATTGCTACCTAGGAACCCGACCCTCGGCAATTTCACCCACCTCACCAGCGTCCAGGGTCTAAATGTGTTCCAGAATCTTGCGAACAGTGTGGAAGTCACGCTCGCCACGACCATCGGAACCGTTATCGTGTCCACTCTTGCCGGCTATGCGCTTGCGAGGGCGCCCTTCCCAGGCCGGAACCTGGTCTTCGTTGCGATCTTGGCGACATTCATGATCCCGTTCCAGGCTGTGATCACACCGCTGTTCATGGTGCTACGAACCCTCGGCCTGAACAACTCGTTGGTCGGCCTGACGCTCGTGTACATCACGTTCAACCTGCCGTTCGGTCTTTTCATCATGCGCAATGCGTTCGCCGCGATCCCTGCGAGCCTTGAGGAGGCCGCGCTCATCGACGGCTGCGGCATAGTCGGAGCGCTCAGGAGAGTTATGCTTCCGGTCGCGGTTCCCGCGGTGGTCACGACAGCGCTGCTGACATTCTTCGCGTCATGGAACGAGTTCTTTGCAGCGCTCGTCCTCATCACGGACCAGAGTAAATTTACGCTTCCGGTGACGCTAACGCTCGTCAGCAGCGGCCAGCTCGGCAGCATCAATTGGGGTGCACTGCAAGCCGGTGTTGCGTTGACGGTGGTCCCCTGCATCCTCGTGTATCTGCTGCTGCAGCGGTACTACGTCAGCGGATTGCTGAGCGGAGCCCTGAAGTGACCCCTGCCCCCTCGCCGCGCGTCCGTCACGACCCACTCGTCAGCCCTGACCTGGTCATCATCGACGCCGCTTAAACCCGCCGGGCTAGCTACTCGGCAGCCTCATGGCGAATCTCATCAGTCGCCGCCCGCCTCCCGCTCGTGTGCCTCCCCCTCGTTGCGGGCTGGCTACTGGCCACCCATCAATTCAAAGGAACCGTAATGACCGACACCCCGACGCGCCCCACCGGGACCATCGCCCCTGTCGTGCCTCTCAACACCGAGCAACTGGCACTCGTTCCGCTCGGCCTCGATGCCGTACACCTCACCGCGGGGTTCTGGGGTGAGTGGCAGCGCGCGAACCGGGAGATCACGGCTCCGCACGCCCTTCACTGGCTCGAGCAGGACGGCGCAATCGACGCATTTCGTCGGGTCCGATCCGGTACGCCACTCGACTCCAAAGCACGACCAAGTCTCTGGTTCTCCGACTCCGACGTGTACAAGGCGCTCGAAGGCCTGTCTTGGGATCTGGGGAACCAGAAGCATGAGGCCTTCACGGCGACTATCGCTGAGCTCACGAAAACGATTGCGGACGCACAGGACGCCGACGGCTACATCAACACCTTCGTGCAGGAGGGCAATGGGGAGCGATGGTCGCGGCTCGGTTGGAGCCACGAGATGTACTGCATCGGACACCTCGTCCAGGCTGCGGTCGCCCACAAGCGCACGACCGGTTCGGACGAGTTGCTCAGGATCGCGCGGGCAGCAGCGGATCGTCTCGTCAGCGAGTTCGGTCAGGGCAGGCGCCACGGGCTCGACGGGCACCCGGAGATCGAGATGGCGTTGGTCGAGCTGTATCGACTCACCGGGGAACGCTCTTACCTCGAGCTGACCGAGCAGTTCATCGACGAGCGGGGCCGAGGGACGATCTCCACAGAGGACGGACCCTTCGACTCGGAGTACTACCAGGACGCGACCCCCGTCCGCGACGAGCAGACAACCGTCGGGCACGCCGTCCGCGCGGTGTACCTCCTCTGCGGCGTGGTGGACCTGTACACCGAGACCGGCGAGCCAGCCCTGCTCGAGGCGGCCGTGCGGCAGTGGGAGGCGATGACCTCGACCAAGACCTACCTGAACGGCGCAGTCGGATCACGTATCGAGGGAGAAGCGTTCGGCGACCCGTACGAGCTTCCGCCGGACCTCGTCTACGGCGAGACCTGCGCAACGATCGGCGTCATCATGCTGTCCTGGCGTCTGCTCCTGGTGACCGGGGAGAGCCGCTTCGCGGACTCCATCGAGCGTGCCCTCTTCAACCTGCTCGCGGCGTCCACTTCGATCGGCCGGGACAGCTTCTTCTACAGCAACCCCGCGCAGCGCCGCACCCTCCGTCGTGCCGCCCCAGCTGGGGAAAGGGCGCCCCGCTCGGACGCTCCGGGCACGCGCCCGGCTTGGTTCGTCTGCACCTGCTGCCCGCCGAACATTCTGCGCACAATCGCCTCCCTCAGCGCCTACGTGAGCACCACCGACCGCAGCGGAGTCCAAATTCACCAGTACATCCCCAGCACAATCGATGTATTCACGCCCGCCGGAGCTGTTTCACTGCAGCTCGACACAGAATATCCGCTGAACGGGGCTATTCGGTTGCAGGTGCTTACCACACCGGACAGCGCATGGTCTCTCTCCCTTCGACAGCCGGCATGGGCTGACACCGCCCCCGTCCGGGTCAACGGAGAGCCAGCGTCGACTGCCACCAGAAACGGCTATCTCGTCGTCAGTCGGACTTGGGCGGTCGGGGATGCAGTCGAACTTGACCTGCCTGTTGCGCCCCGCTTCACCGTGATGCACCCCAAAGTGGATGCCGTGCACGGTCAGGTCGCTATCGAGCGCGGGCCGATCGTGTACGCGTTCGAGTCAACCGACCAGGACACCGGCGTCGATCTCAATTCGGTCGAGGTGCTCGTCCACGAGCCGGTGCGCGAGCGGTATTTCGATGACTTCCTTGGACAACCGAGCGTTGTGCTGGAGCTGGCCGGCGTGCAACGTGACGACCCTGGCCAGGAGCTGGCGTGGGCGCCGTACGAGATCGAGGCGGCGCAGCCGCGCCGGCGCGTGACCCTTACCGCCATTCCCTACCCTCTTTGGGCCAACCGAGGCCCTTCGGTCATGAGGATCTTCTCGCCAGCCAGTTCCTCCTGACCCTTCACTGGCACTGAGCGCTCCTATTGATGTTCGCCGTGTGCGTTCCGCTCATCCGGTTACTGCGCTGGCTGAATATGGGCGCCTTCCCGGTCACTCGAAAAGCGGCGGCCGCTTACCGTCGAGGTGAGCGGCCGCCTCCAGCCCGGTGTAGCTGCAAGCGTCCTCCGGCTGAGACGTCGGCGATGCCAGCCGCGGCCTCGAGGGTCGCGGCGGTGAGGGCGGCGAGGAGTGGTCCGGCGGTGCGGCGCCCTTGTTGAAGAGCGAGCAGAGCGTCCTGCCGCCGGTACAAAGGGTTTGGGGTGGAACCGTGGGCGGGGTCGTGGTCTGGGTGAGGGTTGAGCCAGGTGTCAACGTGGGTGCAGGTGTCGCTGGTTGCGATCCTCGACGAGACCGCGAACGTTTGCAGTTGGCGGGGCCTCCCCGACCTCTCCTCCCACTTTGGGTCCCGCGGGGATGCCGATTATGTCCGTGTTCCAGTCCTGGTCCCAAGGCGTCGCTGTCTTCGGCCGCGAAGGCATGCTCACACTCTTCTCCGCCATTAACGCCTTCCTCCGCCTCAGCGGTGTCAGGGAGAACGACTTCCTGCAGAACCTGACCGAGATCATCGGCGACTACGACCGCGGAACGACCACCGTAAGCCTAAACAGGGGCGTCCGCTCGACGTCGACGAACTCGCCGCGCTCCCCCGCGGCCGCGCCATCCTCCTCACCACCGGCGCCCGCCTCGCACTCCTGCGCACCGTCCTCTGGTACCGAAGCACAAAAAACGACTGCGACTCGCATCAACGCCTCCATCAGCATCCACGACCCCGAGCCAGGACGCCCGCGAAAGCGCTTCAGGCCCAAGGCGCGGTCGGGACTGTTGAGCTGGAAGCCCGACACGACGCAGCACCGGATGTCTGACGAGGACGACGACGCCTTCGGCCCGGACTCCTCACCGCCACCAGCCACCCCGGTCGGGCGCTGCTCGCGCTCTCAGCACCTACTACGGCTCCGCCGACGAGTGGTTCCCCCGCTACTGGCGCTACACGCACCGGTCGCTGGGCCGCCGGCTGGTGGAACAACGACGGAGCCACCCATCGCATCGAAGCCCTCCGGCGAGCCTGGGAAGCCAGCCGCCAAAACCCGGCCCGGCATGAGCACCTGGTGGCTCAACCACTCCGACCCACACATGAACGCCCTCCTCGCCCCCGACGGCCCCTTCGCCGCCTTAAGTGACAAGAACCAGCCCGGCGAGCTCCTCCCCTATCAGCAAGGACCAACGGGCCGATTCCCGCCCGACCGCCACTTCGACTGACCCGACCAGCAGCGTTCCAAAAACTCAATCAATAACCGAGTCCTGAAACGGGACTTTTGAGACAGCCAGTGAGACACCGGGGAGCGACGCCGAACACGGCGGATCTGCGGGTCCGAATCGTCCTTGGAAGGGCGCGCGGACCCCGAATCTCGCGAACCTGCTCACGAGACGCCCCCTCCCCTGCTCGTGCGACTCGCTGCGGTCTGAGTGATGCCAAACGACCACACGAACGGTGAGCGCAGCTCCGAGGACGTTAACGAGCACCATGTCGCGACACCCCTTCACGGACTCGCGCCCGACGGATGGTCAGTACCGACGCGGCCCTCGTTCACCCCGGCGTTAGTGCCCCCCATCGAGACGGCCGAAGCCGTCCAGCGCGGCACCGACCGCCCGCTCGAGGTCCCCGAGTTCCGTCACGCCGGCTGTGACCACTCGCGCGGCCGCGTCCCACCGAGCTCGTCGACGAGCTCGGGCAGCCGTGGTGAGCGGGCGACGAGTACGAGAGGCCAACCTGCTGCGCGCCGCGTGAGCCGTCGCAGCAACGATCCCGCGCCGGCACCGGTAATCAGCAGCACGGGCGACGACTCGTTGACCGGTGGTCCCGGAACCACGCCGTG
>Ga0160428_1001084_pt1 | contig 22817 bp, 18 predicted proteins | sample SolpanmetagenomM_FD_108198 | JGI IMG/M metagenome (GOLD analysis project Ga0160428, IMG submission 108198) | Solar panel surface microbial communities from Lawrence Berkeley National Laboratory, California, USA - M | ecosystem: Engineered > Built environment > Solar panel > Unclassified ... | reverse complement strand
GTGCGGGCGGGCTACATCCCGAAGGAGAAGGCCAACGACCTCGGCATCATCTGCTCGGTCTGGCTGAGCCCCGGCGTGATCCAGGCCGAGACGGTCGACCACAAGGCGCTGTTCGAGATCCAGCGCAAGGGCATGACCGAGGCGATCCGCAAGGCCATGACCAACGAGCCGTCGATCGACTGGCTGCTGGAGAACCAGGATAAGATCGTGCACAAATACTACACGATGGGGCTTGAGGGTAAGATCTGACCTTCGACGTCCCTATGATGCCGGGAGCGGTCCGGGCCCGGAGGCCGACCGCTCCCCGATCCGTTACGAACCCGGATGAGCCTGGCGGTCCGCGGCTCCGGGCGGAACGCCGACGACCGCCGCGGACCGCGCTTCCGCGTGCGGCGATCCCGACCTTGCCAGCCCGGTACCATCCGCCCCACACTCACCCGATTCACCCGGGGGCCTTTCCGAAGGCCCGGGCAGGAGATGGACAGCGGCATGACGCAGGGGATCAACCCGGCCACGACCCTCGACGACGGCATCGTGGCGACCGCGGAGAGCTGCCTCGCCGCTGTCGGCGCGGCGCGGGACGCGATCCACGGGGTGATCTTCGGGCAGGAGAAGGTCGTCGATCTCGCCCTCGTGACCATCCTGGCGGGCGGACACGGCCTTCTGGTCGGCCTGCCGGGTCTGGCCAAGACCAAGCTCGTTGAGACGCTCGGTACCGTGCTGGGACTTGACGCACGGCGCGTGCAGTTCACCCCGGACCTGATGCCTTCGGACATCCTCGGGACCGAGATCCTGGAGGAGGATGCCGAGCGCCGCCGCGCCTTCCGGTTCGTGCAGGGGCCGGTCTTCACGCAGCTCCTGATGGCCGACGAGATCAACCGGGCGAGCCCCCGCACCCAGTCGGCCCTGCTTCAGGCCATGCAGGAGGGCCACGTGTCGGTGGCGGGCGCCCGCCACGACCTGCCGCGTCCGTTCCACGTCCTCGCCACCCAGAACCCGATCGAGCAGGAGGGCACCTACCCCCTGCCGGAGGCGCAGCTCGACCGGTTCCTCCTGGAGATCGACGTCGGCTACCCCGACCGCGCCGCAGAGCGCCGGATCCTGATCGAGACCACGGGCGTCGACGAGGCGCGACCCCGCGCGGTGATGACGACCGAGCAGCTCCTCACCGCCCAGCGCCTCGTGCGCCGTCTTCCGGTGGGTGAGGCCGTGGTCGAGGCGATCCTCGACCTCGTGCGCGCCGCCCGCCCCGACGGCGGCGACGCCCTGGTGAAGGACAAGCTCCTCTGGGGTCCCGGCCCCCGCGCCAGCCAGGCGCTGACGCTCGCCGCCCGCGCCCGGGCGCTGATCGAGGGCCGGGTCGCGCCCTCCGTGGCCGACGTGAAGGCGCTCGCCGAGCCGGTGCTCAAGCACCGGATGGCGCTGAGCTACACCGCCCGCGCCGACGGCGAGACCATCGAAGGCCTGATCGCCAAGCTCGCGGAGAAGCTCTGACTTTGGTCGCGACGCACGCCCTCGACGCCGGCAGGCGCACCCCCGGCCGGCGCGAGAGCGAGGGCGCGACCGCCCTCTCCGACAGGATGCCCCGCCTCGTCCTGGAGGCGCGCCGCGTGTCCAGCCTGCTGGCCCACGGCCTCCACGGCCGCCGCCGCGCGGGGCCGGGCGAGAGCTTCTGGCAGTTCCGCCCCTTCGTCACCGGCGAGGCCGCCGCGCGGGTCGACTGGCGCCGCTCGGCGCGGGACGACCGGCTCTACGTGCGGGAGCGCGAATGGGAGGCGGCCCACAACATCTGGCTCTGGATCGACCGCTCCGCCTCGATGGGTTTCTCCTCGGACTTGGCTTCGGCGCCGAAGGTCGAGCGCGCCCTCGTCCTCGGCCTGGCGCTGGCCGACGCCTTCGTGGAAGGCGGCGAGCGGGTCGGCCTCCTCGGTCTCACCCGGGCGACGGCCTCCCGCGGCATCGTCGAGCGGCTGACGCAGGCGCTCGTCGCCGACAGGGCCGGCCTCGCGCAGGACCTGCCGCCGCGGGCGAGCCCGGCGCGCTTCGACGAGGTGGTGCTGATCGGCGACTTCCTCACCGAGCCGGACCGGATCGCCGCCTCCGTGCAGAGCCTCGCCGGCCGCGGCAGCCGCGGCCACATCCTGATGATCGTCGATCCGATCGAGGAGACCTTCCCGTTCACCGGGCAGGCCGTGCTGCACGACCTCGAAGGCAGCCTCAGCCTCGATATCGGCGACGCCGACGCCTGGGGCGCCCGCTACCGCGCCCGCATCGGGGAACACCGGGCCGCGTTGGCCTCCATCGCGCGCGGGCAGGGCTGGACCCTGACGATCCACCGCACGGACCGGCCCGCGAGCGAGGCGGCGCTGCGGCTCGCCACGCTGATCGCCGCCCGCGGCACGGAGTGAGGCCGCCATGCTGGGTCTGACCTTCGCCGCCCCGCTGGCGCTCGCCGCCCTCATCGGCCTGCCGGCCCTGTGGTTCCTGCTGCGGGTGACCCCGCCGCGCCCGCGACGGATCAACTTCCCGCCGCTGAAGCTCGTCGCCGACCTGATCCCGCAGCGGCAGACCCCTGCACGTACCCCGCCCTGGCTGCTCGCCCTGCGCCTGCTGATCGCCGCTGCCCTGATCCTCGCGGTCGCCGGGCCGGTCTGGAACGCCGGGGGTGTGGGAGCCGGGGGCGGCCGCAGCGCGCTGCTCGTGCTCTTCGACAACGGCTTCCCGGCCGCCCACGATTGGCGCGCCCGCCTGCGCGTCGCCACCGACGCCGTCGAGGGCGCCGCCCGCGATGGCCGGCCCGTGGCGGTGATCGGGCTGGCCGACGCCGCCGCGGCCTTCGAGGCGAAGACGCCGGCCGCCGCCCTGGAGCGCCTGCGCGCCATCGCGCCGCGCCCGATCCTGCCCGCCCGCGACGCGCATCTCGCGGCGATCGAGACTTTCCTGGAGAAGAACCGGGGTGCCGGCCTCGTCTGGATCAGCGACGGCGTCGCCGGCGGGAGCGACGAGCGCTTCGCCAAGGGCCTCGCCGACCTCGCGGGCGGCAGCGGCGCCGCGCTCACCGTGCTGCGCGCCGACAAACCGCCCGCGCTCGCCCTCACCGCCACCGAGAAGGCCGGCAAGCTCGTCACGCACGCGCTCCGCGCGACCCCGAACGGGCGCGATGTCGGCGTCATCCGGGCGCTCGACCAGAAGGGGCTGCCGCTCGCCGAGCGCGATTTCGCCTTCGCGGCGGATGCCACGGAAGCGGACGCGACCTTCGAGATGCCCGTGGAACTGCGCAACAGCATCAGCCGCCTGGAAATCGCGGGCGAGCGCTCGGCCGGTGCCGTGGTGCTGCAGGACGAGCGCGGCAAGCGGCGCCGGGTCGGGCTCGTCTTCGGCGGCACCCTCGATCAGGCCCAGCCTCTGCTGGCGCCGACCTACTACCTGTCGCGGGCGCTCCAGCCCTTCGCGGACGTTCAGGAGGCCCGGGGCGCCAAGGGTACGGCGGAGTCGATCAACCAGCTCCTCGACAATCAGGTCTCGGTCCTCGTCCTCGCCGATGTCGGCGCGCTGGACGAGAAGACCACCGCCCGAATCGAAGGCTTCGTGAAGGACGGCGGCATGCTGCTGCGCTTCGCCGGGCCCCGCCTCGCGGCCGGCAACGATCCGCTGGTGCCGGTACGCCTGCGCCGGGGCGGCCGGACGCTGGGCGGCACCCTGTCCTGGGACAGCCCCAAGACGCTGGCGCCGTTCCCGCCCGAGAGCCCGTTCGCGGGCCTCACGCCGCCGGCCGATATCGGCGTGCGCCGGCAGATCCTGGCCGAGCCGGACGGCGACCTGCCGAACCGGACCTGGGCCTCCCTCCAGGACGGCACCCCGATCGTCACCGCGCAGAAGCGCGGCCAGGGCACGATCGTGCTGTTCCACGTCACCGCCGACACCACGTGGTCGAACCTGCCGCTCTCGGGGCTGTTCATCGACATGCTCCGGCGGGTCGTGGCGCTGGCGGGCGCCTCGGCCCCCGTCCAGGGCGAGACCCCGCGGGCCGCCGCCCCGGTGCTCGCCCCCCGGGTGACCCTCGACGGGTTCGGCGCACTGGGCTCGCCGCCGGCCTCGGCCACCGCGGTCTCGGCCGACTACGCCGAACGCGCGACCATGGAGCACCCGCCGGGTTTCTACGGACCGCCGGACGGAGGCATCAGCGTGAACGCCCTGAAACCGGACGACCGGTTGAAGCCCCTCGACATCGCGGCGATCGCGGACGCCCGCACCGGGTCCCTCGCCGGGGCCGAGACCGTGGACCTGCGCCCGAGCCTGTTCACCCTGGCGCTGCTGCTGCTGGCCCTCGACACCCTGGCGGGCCTGTGGCTCGGCGGCTTCCTGCGCCGCGGCGGCCTCGCGCGCCGCCTGCGCGGCCGGCCGGCGATGCTGGCCTTCGCGGGCCTGCTGCTGTTCGCGGCGCTGCCGGCCTTGCCGGTTCGCGCCGAGGAGCCCGCAGCCAACCGGCCGAACGGCATCGAATCGGCGCTGGTCACGCGCCTCGCCTACATCATCACGGGCGACGCCGCCCTCGACGAGGCGAGCCGGACCGGGCTCACCGGCCTGACCCAGATGCTGTCGTCCCGCACCGCCCTGGAGCCGGGTGAGCCGGCCGGAATCGACCCGGCCAAGGACGAGCTGGCCTTCTACCCGCTGATCTACTGGCCGATCGCGCCGTCGCGGCCGCAGCCGTCGGAAGCCGCGATCCGCAAGATCGACGCCTTCATGCGCAACGGCGGCACGGTCCTGTTCGACACCCGCGATGCGCTCACCGCCCGGCCGGGCGGGCCGCCCTCGCCGGAGGCGACGTATCTGCGCACGATGCTGGCGACCCTCGAGGTGCCGGAGCTGGAGCCGGTGCCCCTCGACCACGTGCTGACCAAGGCGTTCTACCTCGTGGACAGCTTCCCGGGCCGCTACGCCACCGGCCAGACCTGGGTGGAGGCCCTGCCGCCCGCCGCCGAGGGTGCCGAGCGCCGTCCGGCCCGCGCGGGCGACGGCGTGAGCCCGATCATCATCACCGGCAACGATCTCGCCGCCGCCTGGGCGGTGGGCCGCCGCGGCGAACCGCTCTATCCCGTGGTCGGCGGCGACCAGCGCCAGCGCGAGATGGCGTTCCGCGGGGGCGTCAACATCGTGATGTACACGCTCACCGGCAACTACAAGGCCGATCAGGTCCACGTGCCCGCGCTGTTGGAACGGCTGGGACAGTGATGTCTCCTCGAGACGACGCGCGCGACGCCGCTCCCCCTCCCCCCTCTGCGGGGACCACTCCCCTGCGCGACAGGAGGGGCGAAGACGGTCATGAAGGCCGGCCCGTTTCCTGCGCCGTCGGCCCCTTCTCCCGACCCGGCCTGACGGCCGGGCCGCCCTCCTCCGCAGACGGGGAAGGGAACGGTGGTGCCCCATGCTGAGCCTCAGCTTCACACCCCTCCTGCCGTGGCCGGCCATCGCCATCCTGGGCGTGATCGTCGCCGTGCTGGCGGTGTTCGCCGTCCTGGCCCGGGGGCGGACTGCGCTGCTGCGCGTCCTCGTCCTCGCCCTGGTGCTGGCGGCGCTCACCAACCCCGCGCTCGTGCGCGAGGACCGCGAACCCGTGAAGGACGTGGCGGCCATCGTGGTCGACCGGTCCGGATCGCAGGCCCTGGGCGACCGGCCGCAGATGACCGACGCGGTGCGTGCCGAGCTGCAGCGGCGCTTCGGCGCGCTGACCAACATCGAGCCGCGCTTCATCGACGTGCCGGATTCCAAGGACGGGGACGACGGCACCAAGCTGTTCACGGCGCTCGGCCAAGCCCTCGCCGACGTGCCGCCGGAGCGCCTCGCCGGCATCGTGATGCTCACCGACGGCGTGGTCCACGATATCCCGGCCTCCATGGCGCAGCTCGGCATCAAGGCGCCGCTGCACGTCCTGGTCACCGGCCATCCGGACGAGCGCGACCGGCAGATCAAGCTCCTGGAAGCGCCCCGCTTCGGTATCGTCGGCAAGGACCTGACAATCCGGGCCGAGGTCATGGAGCGCGGCGGAACCGGCCACGCCATCGTCACCATCCGTCGCGACGGCGAGGAGATCGGCCGCCGGGACGTCGTCACCGACAAGGCGTTCTCGCTGACCACTCGGATCGAACACGGCGGGCCGAACGTCGTCGAGATCGAGGTCGAGCCCCTGCCGGGCGAACTCACCACGGTCAACAACCGCGCAGTCCTGCCCATCGAGGGCATCCGCGAGAAGCTCCGGGTGCTCCTCGTCTCCGGCGAGCCGCACCAGGGCGAGCGGACGTGGCGCAACCTGCTGAAGTCGGACGCCAACGTCGACCTCGTCCACTTCACCATCCTGCGCCCGCCGGAGAAGCAGGACGGCACGCCGATCTCCGAACTCTCGCTGATCGCCTTCCCGACGCGCGAGCTGTTCGTCCAGAAGATCAAGGACTTCGACCTGATCATCTTCGACCGCTACGCCAACCAGAGCGTGCTGCCGCAGGCCTATTTTGACAACATCGTCCGCTACGTGCGCGAGGGCGGCGCCCTCCTCATCGCGGCCGGCCCCGAATTCGCCGGGCCGGCGAGCCTCGCCCGCACCCGGCTCGCCGGCATCCTGCCGGGCGACCCGGACGGGCGGGTTGTCGAGAAGCCCTACAAGGCGACGCCGACCCAGACCGGCCAGCGGCATCCGGTGACCCGCGCGCTGCCGGGTTCGGACGCGAACCCGCCCGCCTGGGGCGACTGGCTGCGCATCGTCGAGGCGCGGACCCGCGCCGGCATCCAGCCGATCCTGTCGGGGGCCGAGGGACTGCCGCTGCTGGCCCTGTCGCGCGAGGACAAGGGTCGCGTCGCACTGCTGCTGTCCGACCACGCGTGGCTGTGGGCGCGGGGCTATCAGGAGGGCGGTCCCTATCTCGACCTGCTGCGCCGCCTCGGCCACTGGCTCATGAAGGAGCCGGCGCTGGAGGAGGAGGCGCTCCGGGCGCAGATGACCGGGCACGGTCGCGAGGTGCGCGTCGAGCGCCAGACCATGGCGGATCAGGCCGAGCCCGTCACCGTCACCGGTCCCACCGGCAAGGTGACGACGCTGCCGCTGAAGCCCGGCGAGCCCGGCCTGTTCACCGCGACGTTCGACGCCGAGACACTGGGGCTGCACACCCTGCGCTCGGGCAACCTCGTCGCCTTCGTCAGCGTCGGCCCGGCCAACCCGCGGGAACTCGCCGACGTCTTCAGCGACACCGATCGCCTGAAGACCGTGGCGGAGGGATCGGGCGGCTCGGTCCGCCGGGTCGCCGAGACCGGCGGCGGCCTCCAGGTCCCGCGCCTCGCCACCGTGCGGAGCGGGCGCCTCGCGGGCGCGGACTGGATCGGCTTCCGGCCGAGCGACAGCGCCAACATCCGCGGCGTCGAGGTCTACCCACTCGCGCTGGGCCTCGCCGCCCTGGCGGCGCTGGCGGCGGCGGTCCTCGCCATGTGGCTCGTGGAGGGCCGGCGGGGCCGGGCCGCGTGAGGGGGTTTTCCGCGCGCTGCCCTACCCCCGCAGGCGGGGAGAGAACCCGCGCCTCTCACGCCCCTCGGCGGGGGAGCCAGCGCGCTCGACGGGCGGGGCTCCCCCGGCCTATGAGCCACGGTACTCATCCGCGCTCCGCGCGGCCCGACACAACGGAGACAGCCTGCCCGTGACAGCGCAGACCGCCACCGGACGCCTCCTCGCCGCGACGCTCCTCGTCGCCTGCCTCCAGTTCACCCCTGCGCGCGCGCAGGAGCCGGTCGCGATGCCGTCCACGCCCGCCGCGATGCCGGCCGCCAACGGGCAATGGACCCACGCGATCACGCTGATGGGTCAGCCGAAATACGGCCCCTCCTTCAAGCATTTCGATTACGCCGACCCGGCCGCGCCCAAGGGCGGCATGGTCCGCTTCGGCGCGCAGGGCGGCTTCGACAATTTCAACATCGTCGTCACGGGCCTCAAGGGCGACCTCGAGGGCGGCATCCAGCAGATCTACGATTCGCTGATGACGGAATCGGCGGACGAGCCGTTCACCTCCTACGGTCTGCTCGCCGAGGCGGTGCGGATCGCCCCCGATCTGGGCTCGGTCTCCTACCGGCTGCGCGAGGACGCCCGCTGGCACGACGGCAAGCCGATCACCCCCGAGGACGTGGTCTGGTCCTTCGACGTGCTGAAGGCCAACAGCCCGTTCTACGCCGCCTATTATCAGACCGTCGCCAAGGCCGAGGCGAGCGGGCCGCACGAGGTGACCTTCACCTTCTCGGAGACCGGCAATCGCGAGTTGCCGCAGGTCATCGGGCAACTCCGGATCCTGCCCAAGCACTGGTGGACCGCCAAGGATGCCAGCGGCCGGCAGCGCAGCGTCACCGAGACGACCCTGGAACCGCCGCTGGGCTCCGGCCCTTACCGGCTGGCGAAGTTCGAGCCCGGCCGCACCGCGACCTACACCCGCGTGCCGGATTACTGGGGCAAGGACCTACCGGTGAATGCCGGCCGCTACAACTTCGATACCGAGCGCTACGAGTACTTCCGCGACGGCACCGTGCTGGTCGAGGCGCTGAAGGGCGACCTCTACGATTATCGTGTCGAGAACATCGCCCGGAATTGGGCGACGGCCTACGAGGATTTCCCGGCGGTGCGGGAAGGACGCCTGATCAAGGAGGCGTTCCCCGACCGCGGCATGGGCCTCATGCAGGCCTTCACGTTCAACACCCGCCGGGAGAAGTTCAAGGATCCGCGCGTCCGCCGAGCCTTCAACCTCGCGATGAACTACGAGGAGATGAACAAGGCCCTGTTCTACGGCCTCTACAAGCGCATCAACTCCTACTTCTTCGGCTCGGAACTGGCCTCCACGGGCCTGCCGGAAGGCGACGAGAAGGCGATCCTCGAGAGCGTCAGGGACAAGGTCCCGCCCTCGGTCTTCACCACGCCTTACGCGAACCCGGTGAACGACAGTCCGGAGGCCGTGCGCAAGAACCTCCGCGAAGCCGTCGGCCTGCTGCGCGAGGCGGGTTACGACCTGCGCGGCGGCAAGATGGTCAGCAAGGCGACCGGCGAGCCGCTGACCGTCGAGTTCTTGGAGTTCCAGAGCACCTTCGAGCGCGTGATCCTGCCGTTCTCGGCACAGCTGAAGCTCATCGGCATCGACGCGACGCTGCGCGTGATCGACCAAGCGCAGTACCAGAACCGAATCCGCAACTTCGACTTCGACATCACGACGTCGAACTGGGGCGAGTCGCTGTCGCCCGGAAACGAGCAGCGCGAGTACTGGGGCTCGGCGGCGGCCGACAAGCCCGGTTCGCGCAACCTGATCGGGATCAAGGATCCCGGCATCGACGCGCTGATCGAGAAGGTGATCTTCGCCAAGGACCGGCCCACGGTGATCGCCGCGACCCGGGCGCTCGACCGGGTGCTGCTGGCCCACGATTACGTCGTGCCGCAATGGGCCTCCGACCAGCAGCGGACCCTGCGCTGGAACCGGTTCGGCCACCCGGCGATCCTGCCGCTCTACGCCAGTTCCGGCTTTCCGACGACGTGGTGGTACGACGAGAAGCTCGCCGCCAAGACCGGGGCGCCCCGTTGAGGCGGATCTGGACGCCGAGCCGCCGCGCCCTCGTCCTCGGCGCAAGTGCCCTCGCGGCGATCCGGCCCGGCCGCGCGGTCCGGGCCGCCGATGGGGAGCGGCACGGCCTCTCGAGCTTCGGCGAGCTGAAATACGGCCCGGATTTCGAGCGCTTCGCCTACGTCAATCCGATGGCGCCCCGAGGCGGCCGGTTCTCGGGCCAGCTCGCCGCGTCGATCGGCAATCAGGCACTCAACACCTTCAACACGCTCAACATCTACGTGCTGCGCGGCGAGGGCGCGGCCGGGATGAACCTGACCTTCGACAGCCTGATGGTCCGCGCCCTCGACGAGCCGGACGCGGTTTACGGCCTCGCGGCGCGCTCGGTCGCGGTGAGCCCGGACGGCCTGACCTACGTGTTCTCCCTCCGCCCGCAGGCCCGGTTCCACGACGGCTCGCGGCTCACCGCACGCGACGCGGCCTTCAGCCTCAAGCTCCTGCGGGACAAGGGGCACCCGGAGATCGCCGAGGTAATCCGCGCCATGACGGATGCCCGCGCCGAGGACGACGCGCGGCTGGTCGTCACCTTCGCGCCGGATCGCGCCCGGGATCTGCCGCTGTTCGTGGCGCAACTCCCGATCTTCTCCGCCGCCTATTACGGCGGCCGCGACTTCGAAGCTTCGACCCTGGAGCCGCCCCTGGGCTCGGGCCCGTATCGGGTCGGCACGGTCGATTCCGGCCGCTCCATCGGTCTGGAGCGCGTGCCGGATTACTGGGCCGCGGACTTGCCGGTGAATGTCGGCCAGAACAACTTCGACGCGATCCGCTACGAGTATTTCCGCGACCGCACCGTGGCGTTCGAGGCGTTCAAGAGCGGCGCCTTCACCTTCCGCGAGGAATTCACCGCCCGAGTCTGGGCGACCGGCTACGACTTCCCGGCGCTGGCCGAGGGCCGGGTCGTCCGCGAGACGGTGCCGGATGCCCGACCCAGCGGCACACAGGGCTGGTGGATCAACACCCGCCGCGCGGCGTTCCGCGATCCCCGGGTCCGCGAGGCGATCGGCCTGTGCTTCGACTTCGAGTGGTCGAACCGGAATCTGATGTACGGCGCCTACGCGCGCACGGCGTCGTTCTTCGAGAATTCCGATCTCAAGGCGACAGGCAAGCCGTCGTCCGAGGAACTGGTTCTGCTGGAGCCGCTGAAGGATCTGCCCCCGGAGGTGTTCGGCGAGGCCTGGACGCCGCCCGTCTCGGACGGGTCCGGCCAGGACCGCGCCCTGCTCAAGCGCGCCGACGCGCTGCTGCGGGAGGCGGGCTGCACCCGCCAGGGCGGCAGCCTCGCGCTGCCCGGCGGGCAGCCCCTGACCCTGGAGGTGCTGGACGAGGACCCGGTCTTCCAGGCGGTCACGCAGCCGTTCATCCGCAACCTGGGCCTGCTCGGGATCAAGGCGACGCAACGCACGGTCGATCCGTCGCAGTATCAAGCCCGGCTCAAGGATTTCGACTTCGATCTCACGGCGCGCCGGTACAGCAGCGGCGTGACCCCGGGCGCGGAATTGCGCGAGACCTACGGCTCCCGGGCGGCCGGGACTGCGGGCTCCAACAACCTGTCGGGGATCGCGGACTCGGCCATCGACGCCCTGCTCACGGCGATCGCGGACGCCAAGTCGCGGGCGGATCTGACCACCGCCTGCCGGGCCCTCGACCGGGTCCTGCGGGCCGGCCGCTACTGGGTGCCGATGTGGTACGCCTCGACCCACCGCCTCGCCCTGTGGGACATCTACGGCCGCCCGGCCAACCCACCGAAATACGACCTCGGCGCGCCGGCCACATGGTGGTTCGACGCCGAGAAGGCCAAGCGGATCGGGCGGGACTGAGACCATGCTCGCCTATATCCTGCGCCGCATTGGCCTGATGATTCCGACCCTGTTCGGGATCATGCTGATCACCTTCACCATCGTGCAGTTCGCTCCAGGCGGCCCGGTGGAGCGGGTGCTGTCGCAGCTGCAAGGCCAGCGCGACGGCGCGATGTCGCGCGTGACCGGCGGCTCCGGCGACCTGGGCGGCGCCAGCCGGCCGTCGGCCGGTGGCGGCGAGGCGAGTTCCCGCTACCGCGGGGCCCAGGGCCTGAGCCCGGAATTCATCGCCAAGCTGGAGACGCAGTTCGGCTTCGACAAGCCGGCGCCCGAGCGCTTCGCCAAGATGCTGTGGGACTACGTCCGCTTCGATTTCGGTCGCAGCTACTTCCGCGACGTCACCGTGATCCAGCTGATCAAGGAGCGCCTGCCGGTCTCGATCTCGCTCGGCCTGTGGATGACGCTCCTGTCCTACGCGATCTCGATCCCGCTGGGCATCCGCAAGGCCGTGAAGGACGGCGAGCGCTTCGACCGCTGGACGTCCTTCGTGGTGATCATCGGCTACGCGATCCCGGGCTTCATGTTCGGCCTGATGCTGATCATCCTGTTCGCGGGCGGCTCGTTCTATCAATGGTTCCCGCTGCGCGGCCTGACCAGCGAGGGCTGGGAGGGCTTCTCGGCCTGGCACAAGGTGACCGACTACACGTGGCACATGGTGCTGCCGCTGACCGCCCTGGTGATCGGCGCCTTCGCGACCTCGACCCTGCTGACCAAGAACTCGTTCCTCGACGAGATCCGCAAGCAGTACGTGCTGACCGCGCGGATGAAGGGCCTGTCCCAGCGGCGCGTCCTCTACGGCCACGTCTTCCGCAACGCCATGCTGATCGTGATCGCGGGCTTTCCCGGGGCCTTCATCTCGGCCTTCTTCACCGGCTCGCTGCTGATCGAGACGATCTTCTCCCTGGACGGCCTGGGGGAACTGTCCTTCCGGGCGATCGTGGGCCGCGACTACCCGGTGGTGTTCGCCACCCTCTACATCTTCTCGCTGCTTGGGCTCGCGGTGAACCTGCTGTCCGACCTGATCTACGTCTGGATCGACCCGCGGATCGACTTCTCGGCGCGGGCGACCTGACCCCAAGGGGTGCGGGTCGTCAGCGGTCCGGCAGGCGCAGGGCGCCGGCCGGCGTGGGCGGCTCGCCGTGCGTCGGTCCGGCCAAGCCCAGCAGCGCCGCGATCGCCTCCCCGTCCGGCGCGCCGAGGAGATCCGCCAGGGTGTAGCGGTCGAGGACCGCGAGGAACGCAGCCAGGGCCTCGCCCAGCACCCGCCGGAGCCGGCACGGGGCCGTGATCGCGCAGGCGCCGCCGCCGAAGCACTCGACCAGTGCCAGATCGTCCTCGGTCTGACGCACCACCGCCCCGACGACGATCTCCCCCGGCGGCAGCGCCAGCCGGAGTCCGCCGCCCCGCCCGCGGATCGTCCGGATCAGGCCGAGCCGGCCCAGTTGATGGACCACCTTGTTCAGGTGGTTCTCCGAGATGCCATAGGCGCGCGCGATCGCGGCGATCGAGCTCTGCTCGGGCTCATGGAGGCCGACGTAGATCAGGGTGCGCAGAGCGTAGTCCGTATAGCGGGTCAGACGCATCTCAACTCCAGAAGCCGATCCCTGCCGGGGGATGCACCGTGCGCCACGGGTTCGATCCGTAAGCCGTGAGGATGGCGGGCACCACCGTCGACCCGGTGACAGATGTCGTATCCATAAGATGTATTCCGCTTGCACCTTTTCGAGGGCCGCGCTAAAAGATGCATGTCAGATACACCTTTAGAGCTGTGACATGCCCGCTCCGCTGTCCCCCGCCACCATCAGCCTCATCAAGGCCACCGTACCGGCCCTGGAGGCCCACGGCCTCACCATCACGAAGCGCATGTACGAGCGCCTCTTCGCGGATCCGGCGATGCGCGACCTCTTCAACCAGTCCCACCACGGCGAGACCGGTTCGCAGCCGAAGGCCCTGGCCCAGGCCGTGCTCGCCTACGCCCGCAACATCGACAATCTGAGTGTCCTGGCGGGCGCGGTGGAACGGATCGCGCAGAAGCACGTCGCGCTGAACATCCTGCCGGAGCACTATCCCTTCGTGGCCGACGCCCTGCTCGGCGCGATCGGGGACGTGCTCGGCGAGGCCGCCACGCCCGAGATCGCCACCGCCTGGGGGGAGGCCTACTGGTTCCTGGCGGAGCTGCTGATCGGCCGGGAGGCCGCGATCTACCGCGACCACGCCGGCAAGCCCGGCGGCTGGAACGGCTGGCGCGACTTCGTGGTCGAGAGCGTCGCGCTGGAGAGCGAGACGATCCGCTCCTTCGTCCTGGTTCCCGCCGATGGCGGTCCGGTGCTGCGGCATCGGCCGGGACAGTATCTCGGCTTTCTCCTGGATCTGCCGGGCCGCGGCGTGCTGAAGCGGAACTACTCGATCTCCTGCGCGCCGAGCGACCGGGCCTACCGCATCACCGTCAAGCGCGAGGTCGCGCCGGGTCGCCCGGCCGGAATCGCCTCGAACTGGCTGCACGACCACGCCCGGCCCGGCACCGTGTTGAAGGTGGCCGCGCCCGCGGGCGACTTCGCCCTCGACGGGCAGAGCGACGAACCCGTGGTGCTGGTCAGCGGCGGCGTCGGGCTGACACCGATGATGAGCATGCTGGAGACGATCGCGACGGCCAGCCCGGACCGGCCGACCTGGTACGTCCACGGGGCCCTGTTCGGCCGCGTGCACGCCCTGCGCGATCACGCCCGGACGCTCGCGACGCGGGCCGGCAACACGAAGCTCGCGACCTTCTACGCGGCGCCCGAACCCGCGGATCGGCACGGCGAGGATTACGACGTTCAGGGCCTGATCACGGCGGACTGGCTGGTGCAGAACACGCCGCACGACCGCGCGACCTACTACCTCTGCGGTCCCAAGCCGTTCCTGCGGGATCTCGTCACCGGGCTGGCGCGCCACGGCGTCCCGACCGAGCGGGTGAAGTTCGAGTTCTTCGGGCCGGCTGACGACCTCGTCGAGGAACCCCGCCAAGCGGCCTAGACGGCGCTCACGCGGCCCCGTCGCCACGGGGCGGGCGCTCCGGACCGAGCACCCGCGCCACGGTCGTCCGCAGGGCCTGCGCGCTCCGATACCCGACGGCCGCCGCGACCGCCCGCGGCGGCCGGCCCTCGGCCGCCAGGGCCAGCGCCCGGATCACCCGGGCCCGGGCCCGCCAATCGCCGAAGCTCAGGCCCGTCTCCGCGCGGAAACCACGCGTCAGGGTCCGCCGGCTCGCCCCGGCGCGGTCGGCCCAGGCATCGAGATCCGACGCCTGGGCCGGATCCTCGATAATCCCCAGGCAGACCCGGCGCAGGCGCGGGTCGCGCGGCAGCGGCAGGGTCAGAGGCGTCGCGGGGGCGCGGCCGATCTCGTCGAGCACGAGGGCGGCGAGATGGCCGCCGCGGCCGTCTTGATCGTACAGCACCGGCTCTTCCGCCAGCGCGGCCAGCGCGGCGGCGAGCAGCGGCGACACCGCGATGACCCGGCAGCCCGTCGGGAAGTCCGCGACGGTATCGGGGTCGAGGTAGGCCGAGCACATCGCCACAGCGCCGTGCGTCGCCACCGCGTGGGGCAGGCGCGGCGGGATCCAGAGGGCGTGGCCCTCGGGCACGACCCAGGTCCCGTCCTCGGCGGACGCCATCATCAGGCCGGTGGTGGCGTAGAGGAGTTGCGCCCGCGGATGGAAATGCCGGTCGAGCCTCATCCCGGCCGCGTAGGCCTTCGGCATCACCGCGACGGCGCGGGGCACGTCCTGATAGTCGGCGGCATTCGTGGAACGCCCGTCGGGACGCGCCAGGCCCGGGGAGATTGGCCCGTTCGCATTCATATCCGGCCCGACACCTCCATCGGGTCAGGCTATCAGGGCCCGATCCCGGAGGATACGCCGCGATGGATTCGGACACGCTGTCCCGCCGAACCCTGCGCTTCGTCAACGTCGCGCACGCCCTCGACCATTTCGTACTGCTGATCTACCCGACCGCGGTCATCGCCATCGCGGTGCAGACGGGCCTGGGCTACGGCGAGCTGATCGGGCTCGCCACCGGCGCCTTCGTAGCCTTCGGCCTGTGCTCGCTGCCGATGGGCTCGCTCGCCGACCGGTTCGGGCGGCGCAACATGCTGGCCCTGTTCTTCTTCGGCTACGGCCTGTCCTGCCTCGGCGTGGCGAGCGCCTCGACGCCGCTGGGATTCGCCGTCTGGCTCTGCGTGCTCGGGCTCGCCTCGGCGATCTACCACCCGGTCGGCTCGGCCATGCTGGTGACCCATGCCCGCCGGCTCGGCCGTGATCTCGGCATCAACGGGGTCTGGGGCAATTTCGGCGCGGCCTCGGCGTCCGGTATCACGGCGTTGCTCGCGGCGACCGCCGGGTGGCGCGCGGCCTTCGTGGTGCCGGGCCTCGTCTGCCTCGCCTGCGGGGCCGCCTTCGTGGCGATGGTGCCGGACGACGGCGAGGCTTCGGCCAAGAAGGCCGGCGGCGCGGCCGTGATCCCGGTGACCCGTCCCTGGGCGCTGATGGCGATGTTCGGCCTGTCGATCTTCGCGGGCGGCCTGACCTTCAACCTGACCACGATCAGCCTGCCTAAGGTGATCGACGAGGGCATCGGCCACGCCCTGCCGCTGGCGCTCATCGGCTCCCTCACCACCGGGGTGTTCCTGTTCGGCGCCCTGATGCAGCTCGCCATGGGCCGCCTGATCGACCGCTACAGCCTGCCGTCGCTGTTCGTGGCGCTCTCGGTGCTGCAGCCGCTGGGCCTGGGGATCGCCGCCCTCTCCACCGGCCTGCCGCTGCTGGCCGGGCTCGTGCTCGCCATGACGGCGATCTACGGACAGGTGGTGATCAACGACGCGATGATCGCCCGCTACGTGCCGCCCGCCTATCGGGCCCGGGCGTACAGCGTGCGCTACTTCGTGGGCTTCACGGCGAGCGGCTTCGTGGTGCCGGCCATCGCGCTGCTCCACGATCGGGGCGGGTTCGCTCTGGTCCTCGGCGTCGCCTCCGCCTGCGGGGCGGTGATCTGGCTCTCGGCCGTCGGCTTCCTGAAGCTGACGCAGGGCGGCGCGCGACCCGGGCTCGCGGCGGCGGAGTAGCGCCGTGGTTTGCGGGTCGGGGCCGACGCTGCTACGCGGCGCCGGTCCGATCGGCATCATCCCCTGAACCCCCGTGACCGCTTTGTCCCTCGTCATCCGGCCCGAGCGGCCGGAGGATGCCCCCGCCATCGAGCGCCTCCAGGCCCGCGCCTTCGGCCCCGGGCGCTTCGCCCGCACCGCCTATCGCCTGCGCGAGGGGGCGGACGAGCGGATGGATCTCGGCGTCACCGCCTCGGTGGGCAGCTTTCTGGTCGGCTCGGTGCGGATGGGTCCGGTGCGGACCGGGGCCACGCCCTTCGTGATGCTGGGGCCCCTGGCGGTCGATCCGAGCTTCGAGGGCCGCGGCATCGGCGGCACCCTGACCCGCGCGGCGATCGAGGCGGCGCGGCAGGCTGGCGACGGGCTGGTCATCCTCGTGGGGGACGCACCCTATTACGCACGGTTCGGCTTCACCGTCGTGCCGCCCGGGCGCCTGAGCCTGCCGGGCCCGGTCGATCCCGCGCGGCTCCTGTGGCTGGAACTCAGCCCCGGCTTCGGTGCGGGCGCGGCCGGCCTCGTCGAGGCGGTGCGCGCCGGATGATCATGCCCGACGCAGGGCCAGCGCGGCGATCAGCCCGGCCGCGAGCAGCGCCAGCGCCACGGGCGTGGCCGAGGTCGCGGGCCACGCGGAGGCGGCGGCGGTGAACACCGCCCCGAAGGTCATCTGCGTGAAGCCGTAGAGGCTGGAGGCGGAGCCCGCCGCGTGGGGATCGACGTTCATCAGGCCGGCCACCGCGTTGGGGCTGAGCAGGCCGACGCCCACCGCGTAGGCGAAGAGCGGCACGATCAGGCTGACGACGCCGAGCATCCCGGTCCGGTCTACCACCAGCAGCGCCAGCGCGGCCGCGATGCAGAGGAGGTTGCCGCTCCGCGCCGCCCTGCGGATCGGCACCCGCGCGGCCAGCCGGCTCGCCAGCACCGCGCCGCCGACCATGCCGAACACCACGATCAGGCAATCGAACCCCACCTCCTGCGAGGAGCGGCCGAGCCGGTCCACGAGCAGGAACGGCGCCACCGCCAGGAAGGCGTAAAGGCTGGTTCCGCCGCAGGCCCCCGCCACCAGATAGGCGCGGAACACCGGAACCCGCACCAGCCGGAGATAGCCCGCCAGCACCGCCACGACGCCCGGCAGCGCCACCTTGTGCCGGTTGGTCTCGGGCAGCGTGAACACCACCAGGGCGCCCAGCACGGCGACGAGGGCGGCGAGCACCACGAAGACGGCACGCCAGCCGAAGGCCTCGTTCACCACGCCGCCGATCGCGGGCGCCAGGGCCGGCGTGAGCGTCATCGCGGTGGTCAGGATCGCGAGCTTCCGGGCCGCGTCCTCGCGGGTGGAGACGTCGCGCACCATGGCCCGGCCGATCACCAGCGAGCCGCAGGCGCCGAGCGACTGCAGGACGCGGGCGACCAGCAGCACGCCGACGTTCGGCGCGGGGATCGCGAGCAGCAGGCCGGCGAGGTAGAGGCCGAGGCCGCCAATCAGGATCGGGCGCCGACCGTAGCGGTCCGAGAGCGGGCCGTAGAGGAGCTGCCCGCCCGCGAGGCCGACGAGGTAGACGGTGATGGTGAGTTGCGCGCCCGCCGCGTTGGTCCCCAGGTCGGCCGCAACGGCGGCGAGCGCCGGCACGAAGATGTGCAGGGCGACCGTGCCCGTCATGGTGACGGCGACCAGAAGCGGCAGGGGCGCCCGGCGCTCGCCCGCTTCGCGACTTCGCTCTGGCAAGAGCCTTCCTTCGCGGTTCCTCGACCCCGACGGACGACGGGTCACGGCCGCTCTTAGGCAAAGGCCGGGCCCAGAGCCATGCCGCCGGGGCGCACCCACCCCGGGGCGTTCGCGGGACGGCGGGCTCCTTCGCCCGTTCGGACTACTCCTTCGGGGTCGGCAGCGGCGCGTTCAGATCCTTGGTCGGAACACCGACCTCGAGATCCTTCGCCCGGTCGACGGCCTCCGGATTGGCCTTGGCCGCAGGCTCCTTGGCGGCCGGGGCCGACGGCGCGGTCGGCTCCGCGGGGATCACGCTCGACGGCGTGCCCTGCTGGTCGCCGTCATGGGCGTTGGCCGGCGGCGTCGGCGCGTTGCGGTCGCTCGACTCGCTGGGCGCCCGCGGGCTGCCGGGGGACTTCTCCTCGACGGGCTTGGCGGTGCTGGTATCGGCAGGCTTGGCGGGGCTGTCCTTGCCCTCCGACGGCTTCGACGCCGCAGGCTTGTCGGCGGTCGGCTTCTCAGCGGCGGGCTTCTCGGGGGCAGCCGCGGGCTTGTCCTCAGGCTTGGCCGCCGCGGGCGTGGCGGCGGGCGCGTCGCCCTTCTCGACGGCGGGCAGCGGCTTGGGATCATCCGCGTTCGAGCGCAGGTAGGCGATGACGTTGGCGCGCTCCTGCGGCGAGGCGATGCCCGCGAAGGCCATCTTGGTGCCCTTCACGTAGCCCTTCGGGTTGGTGAGGAACGCGTCCAGATCCTCGTAGGTCCAGGCGCCGCCCTTCTCCTTCAGGGCCGCCGAGTACTCGAAGCCCGCATGGCCGCCCTTCGGACGCTCCACGACGCCGTAGAGATCCGGGCCCACCTTGTTGGGGCCGCCCTTCTCGAAGGCGTGGCAGGCGTGGCAGGCCTTGGTGCCGGCCTCGCCCTTCTCGGCGTTGGCGCTGGCGAGGCGGACCGCGATCGGCTCGACCTTGGCCTCCGGCGCCGCGGCGGCGGCCTGGGGCTCCGGCTCGGGCAGGTCGTAGCCGGCTTTGCCCGCCGGTCGCGGGTGGTAGATCAATTCGGCCACGAACCCCGATCCAGCCGCGAACAGCAGGGCGCCGAGGACGGCACCCAGGACCTTGTTCACCTCGAATGAGTTCATGCTCTTCTCACGACTCGGCCGGGCCCGACGCGCGCCTGACACGGGCCAGCAGACTCGGACGCCGGACATTGGAAGATTTCGAGGTTGCCTTAGCCGTTCCCGGCGGTTCCTGACAATGCCGAGAGCGCCATCCGCGTCGCTCAGGCGCAGGATTGTTTCACCGAATTGCCCAGCTTGTCACCGGCCGCCCCGCGATCCGGCCTGTCCGACCCGGCCGGGGCCGGGGGACGACAACCGGGGGCGGGCCTGTTAAGCAGCCGCCCGCCGCCTGGCGCGACCGCCGGGTTCGCGTGCCCAGGCCTGAAGTCCCATGTCCGATCCCCTGGTCTTGATCCCGGCCCGCCTCGCCGCGACGCGCCTGCCCCGTAAGCCCCTGGCCGACATCGCCGGGGAGGCCATGATCGTGCATGTCTGGCGCCGCGCCGTGGAGGCCGGCATCGGCCCGGTCGTCGTGGCGACCGACACGGACGAGATCGCCCGGGCCGTCGAGGCGGTCGGCGGCCTCGCCGTCATGACCCGCGCCGACCATCCGTCCGGCTCCGACCGCCTCGCCGAGGCGCTGGAGATCGTCGATCCGGAGGGCCGGCACGACGTGGTGGTCAACGTACAGGGCGATCTGCCCACCATCGATCCGGCGATCATCGGCGCCTCCGTCCTGCCACTGGCCGACCGCACCGTCGACATCGTCACCCTGTGCGCGCCGATCACCGATCCGCACGAGGCGGACAACCCGAACGTGGTCAAGCTCGTGGGCCACGCGGTCGGCCCGGGGCGCCTGCGCGCGCTCTACTTCACCCGGTCGCGCGCGCCCTGGGGCGATGGCCCGCTCTGGCATCATATCGGCCTCTACGCCTACCGGCGGACCGCGCTGAGCCGGTTCGTCGCCCTGCCGCCGGGCGAGTTGGAGGTGCGGGAGAAGCTGGAGCAGCTCCGCGCGCTCGAAGCCGGCATGCGCATCGACGCCGTCATCGTCGACGACCTGCCGCTGGGCGTCGACACTCCCGCCGACCTGGAGCGCGCCCGCGCCCTGCTCCAGGGCCGGCGCCTGAACTGACTCCCAGACGAAACCCGACCGCCATGACAGACCGCACGATCGCCTATCAGGGTGAGCCCGGGGCCAACTCGCACATCATCTGCGCGGAGGCCTATCCGGACTGGACCCCGCTGCCCTGCGCGACCTTCGAGGACGCCTTCGCGGCGGTCACCGAGGGCCGGGCCCAGCGGGCGATGATCCCGATCGAGAACTCCATCGCGGGCCGGGTCGCCGACATCCATCACCTGATCCCGCTCTCGCCGCTGCACATCGTGGCCGAGCACTTCCTGCCGATCCACTTCCAGCTGATGGTCCTGCCGGGCACGGGGATCGAGGCTCTGCGCAGCGTCCACAGCCACATCCACGCGCTCGGCCAGTGCCGCCGGATCATCCGCCGCCTGGGGCTGAAGGCCGTGGTGGCCGGCGACACCGCCGGGGCGGCCCGCGAGGTCGCCGAGATCGGCGACCCGAGCCGGGCCGCGCTGGCACCCGCGCTCGCCGCCGAGGTCTACGGCCTCGACATCCTGGAGCGCGACGTCGAGGACGAGGTGCACAACACGACCCGGTTCGTGGTGTTCTCCCCCGAGGCCGAGCCGGTCGCCCAGGGGACCCAGGCCTGCGTGACGAGCTTCGTGTTCCGCGTCCGCAACATCCCGGCGGCCCTCTACAAGGCCCTCGGCGGCTTCGCGACCAACGGCGTCAACATGTCGAAGCTCGAGAGCTACATGATGGACGGTGAGTTCACGGCCACGCAGTTCTACGCCGAGGTGGACGGCCACCCGGAGGATCCCGGCCTCGCCCGCGCGCTCGACGAGCTCGGCTTCTTCTCCCGCGAGCTGCGGGTGATCGGCACCTACCCGGCCCACCCGTTCCGGGAGGCCGCGCGTCCGGCGGCGGAGTAGGCCCCGCCTACTCCCGCCGCATCAGCCGGTCGACGGCCAGATCCGACCAGAAGCCCGGCCGGAAGTCGCGCTTGAGCGCCTCCGGGTCGTAAAGGGTCTCGACCCAGGTCAGGAAGTCGATCCCCTTGGCCTCGCCCTCGACGCGGTAGCGGACGAAGAACGCGTCGAGGATGCCGGTCTTGGCGAAGCGGAGATGGCCGTAGCGGGCCGAGAGCTGCCGGGCGGCCTCGGCGACCGGGCGGCCCTCGTGCAGGATCAGGTACAGGGCCGAGGCGAGGCCGGCCCGGTCGGCGCCCGACTTGCAGTGCATCACCGCCGGATACGCGATGCCGTCGAAGAACGCCTTGGCCCTCAGGATGGTATCCCGGTCCGGCGCCTCCCGGGAGCGCAGCACGAACTCCTTCAGGATCAGGCCGTTGCGCTCGCAGGCCTCCCGCTGGAGCGGCCAGGACCCGTGCTCGCGTCCGCCGCGCAGGGAGATGATCGTCCGCACGCCCTCGGCGCGGAACCGGGCGAGTTGGTGCGGACCGGGCTGGGCCGATCGCCAGAGCGCGCCCGAGCCGACCCGGTGGCGGTTGAGGTAGACCAGCCGGAACACGCCGTGGTCCATCAGCAGCATGTTGGCCCAGGCCTTCAGCCGGTCGCCGGGGCCCGCGATCGGCCGCTCGAAGCGGGCGATCCGCGCCATGCGCCGCGCGTAGCGCGTCTCGGGCTTGAGGAAGCGGTTGAACACGGCGGTGCTGCCAAGGGGAGGAGCGCGGGCTCTACCAGCCGTCCGGGAGGCCGGCAATTCGCGGCTGCGGGGACGCGGCGCCGATCTTGCCTTCACTCCGCCCGGATCGGCATCGAACCTGGGCGGGCCGCACGGGTTGTACGCCGGTCGGACGACGGGAGGCCCGAAGCCCATGAGCACGCGCACCACGAGCATCCGCCGGGCCCGCGAGGCCGACATCGGCGGCTTGTCCAAGGTGTTCGATGCCGCGTGGCGCGAGGCTTATCGCGGGATCATCCCGGGCGTCGCCCTGGAACGCCTGATCGCGGACCGCGACCGCGCTTGGTGGCGCGGCGCCCTGCGCCGCGGGCGGCCCGTGGCCGTGGTGGAGACCGGCGACCTGCTGGTCGGCTACGCGTCCTACGGCCGGGCCCGCAGCCGAGCTCTCGGTACCGAGGCCGAGATCGACGAACTGTACCTGCTGCCGGAGTACCAGGGCATCGGCCTCGGCCGGCGCCTGTTCCGGGCCGTGCGGAACGACCTCGCGGACCATGGCCTGACCCGGCTCGGCGTCTGGAGCCTCGCGGACAACGACCGCGCCGGCGCGTTCTACGAGGGCCTCGGAGGCCGGCCGGGCCCGCAGGCCCTCGACCGCCTGGCGGGCATCGCGCTCCCGAAGGTCGGCTACATCTTCGGC
>Ga0160428_1001083_pt1 | contig 22824 bp, 18 predicted proteins | sample SolpanmetagenomM_FD_108198 | JGI IMG/M metagenome (GOLD analysis project Ga0160428, IMG submission 108198) | Solar panel surface microbial communities from Lawrence Berkeley National Laboratory, California, USA - M | ecosystem: Engineered > Built environment > Solar panel > Unclassified ... | reverse complement strand
GCGCGGATGTGGGCGATGAACTCGTCGGTGACGCTCGCGAGCGCGACCTCGGTGATGTCGAGCTGGTGCTTGGTGATGAGGCCCAGCAGCAGGTCGAAGGGCCCGGAGAAGTTGTCGAGGTGGACCTCGAAGGCCGCCCGGCCCGGCTCGCGGGCCGGGGTGCGCGAGGCCCCCGCGCGCGGGGCGGGGGGCGTCGTCCCGGCGAGGGCCGTCGTCGCGACGGCGGTCGTCTCGACGGGGCTCGTCTCGACGGCGCTGGGGGCGGGCACGCGGCCACGGTAGCGAGCGCGGGCGCCACCCGTTCGCAGCGCGCGCGGGGCGGGCGGGGCGCGCGTCCGGGTGGTCCGCGCCCGTCCCGGCCCCCCGCCGCGGCGCTCGACCTAGCGTGGGACGACCCCGCGCGCCGTGCCGGAGCCGCCCACCCGCCCGTCCCGGAGGACCCCCGTGCGCCTGCTGCTGACCGTCGTCGCCGCGGGCGGCGGGCCGGCGGGCGCCCCCGACGTGCGGGACCTGGTGCTCGACCTGCCCGAGGACGCCACCGTGGCCGACCTCGCGGGCGTCCTCGACGGCGGCGCCGCCCCCACCGGCCCGCTCTTCCTCGGCGCGACGGCCCTGGACCCCGCGCAGCCGGTGCGGGCGAGCGCCGTCCGCTCGGGCGCCGTGCTGGGCCTGGGGGCCGCGGTGCCCGCCGTGCTCACCCCGCCCGACGGGGTGGTCGACGTGCTCGTGACGTCGGGGCCGGGCGCCGGGCGCGTGCACCGCCTGGCCCCCGGCACCGCGACGGTCGGGTCCGCCCCGGGGTGCACGGTCGTCGTCGACGACCCGGACCTCGCGCCGGTGGCCGTGCACCTGCAGGTGGCGCCCGACGGCCGCGTCGTCGTGGAGCCCGCGGGCCCGCCCGCCCCGGCGCGCCCGGCACCGGTGCGGCAGCGGGCGCTGCCGGGTCCGCTCGTCCTGCGGCCGGCTCCGGGCGGCGAGGGGTCGCCCGCCCGCCGCGGCCGCACCCGACCGTCGCCGGCGTCGGGGACCGTGGACGCCGACGCCGCCGTGCCCGTCGTCCACCTCGGCCGCCGCGCCGTGACGTCGGCCGCGCCGTGGGACGGCGCCGACGCGCTCGCGGTGGGCCCGGCCGTGCTGCGCCTGGAGCGACCCCGCCGGACGGGTGCCGCGACGTCGCCCACGCCCGCGGGGGCGACGGTGGACGTCAACCGCCCGCCCCGGCTGCTGCCGGCCCGGCGGCCCAGCGTCTTCGCCCTGCCGCCCGAGCCCGTGCGCGCCGAGCGGACGCCCGTGCCGTGGCTGCTCCTCGTCGCGCCGCTGCTCCTGTCCCTGGCGCTGTGGTGGTTCACGCGCTCGCCGTACACGCTGGCCTTCGCCGCGCTCAGCCCGCTGTTGGCGCTGGGCAACGTGACGACCTCGCGGCGGGCGGGCGCGCGCCGCCACCGCGAGCAGGTCGCCGAGCACGGCCGCCGCAGCCGCGTCGTGCGCGAGGGGGCGGTGGCCGCGCTGCTGGCCGAGGAGGCCGCCCGCCACGACCGGGCGCCGGACCCCGCGACCGTGCTGCTCACCGCCGCCGGCCCGCGCCCGCGGCTGTGGGAGCGGCGGGTCGGCGAGCAGGACTGGCTGCTGCTGCGCGTCGGCACGGCCGACCAGCCCAGCGAGGTCGTCCTGCGCGACCCGGCGCGCGAGGAGCACGAGGGCCCGCTGCGCTGGAGCGCCCCCGACGTCCCGGTGACGCTCGACCTGGAGGAGCTGGGCGTCGTCGGCGTCGCCGGACCCGACGCGCGCCGGCGCGCGGTGGCCGCGTCGTGCCTGGCGCAGACCGCGGTGCTGTCCAGCCCCGCGGACCTCGACGTCGTCCTGCTGTGCGCCGACGAGGCCGCGGCCGCCGCGTGGGCCTGGGTGCGCTGGCTGCCGCACGCCCGCCTGGCGGGCGCCGACCCGGCCGCCGGGACCGTGCGGGCGGGCTCGCCCGACGGGGACCTCGCGCTCCGCCTGACCGAGCTCACCGCGCTGCTGGAGCGCCGCCGCGCGCAGCGGCGCGAGCACCGCGACGCCCCCCTGCGCCACGTCCTGGTCGTCCTGGACGGCGCCCGCGCCCTGCGCGCCCGCGCCGGCGTCGTCTCGCTGCTGCAGGACGGGCCCGCCCTCGGGGTCCGGCTGCTCTGCCTCGACGCCGACGTGCGGTCCCTGCCCGAGGAGTGCCGGGGTGTCGTGGACGCGGGCACGACCCCGGGCCGCGTGCAGGGCAGCGGGAGCGACCCCGTCGACGGCGTCCGCTTCGACGAGGTCGAGCCCGCCTGGTGCGAGCGCGTGGGCCGCGCCCTCGCGCCCCTGCGCGACTCCTCCAGCGAGGACCTGGCGGGCAGCCTGCCCGCCTCCTCGCGCCTGCTCGAGGTCCTGGGGCTCGACGTCGCCGACGAGGGCGAGGGCGGCGGCGAGGAGGTGGACGCGCCCGACGTGCTGGCCGCGGTGCTCGCGGCGCGCTGGCGCCGCTCCGGGCGCAGCACGCGCGCCGTCGTCGGCGAGGACGGCGACGGGCCCTTCGCCGTGGACCTGCGCACCGACGGCCCGCACGCCCTCGTCGCGGGCACCACCGGCTCGGGCAAGTCCGAGCTGCTGCAGACGCTCATCGCCTCCCTCGCCGTCGGCAACCGGCCGGCGGAGTTCACGTTCGTGCTCGTCGACTACAAGGGCGGCGCGGCCTTCGAGGACTGCCGCGACCTGCCCCACACCGTGGGGATGGTCACCGACCTCGACGGCCACCTCACGGCCCGGGCGCTCGCGAGCCTGGGGGCGGAGCTGAAGCACCGCGAGCACCAGCTCGCGGCCGCCGGCGCCAAGGACGTCGAGGACTACACCGCGGCCCGCGACCGCCCGGGCGGCCCCGCCGACCCTCTGCCGCGCCTGCTGATCGTCATCGACGAGTTCGCGGCCCTCGCCGCGGAGCTGCCCGACTTCGTCTCCGGCCTGGTCGACATCGCGCGCCGCGGACGCTCCCTGGGCGTCCACCTGCTGCTCGCCACGCAGCGCCCCGCGGGCGTCGTCAGCGCGGAGATCCGCTCCAACACGGCCCTGCGGATCGCGCTGCGCGTCACCGACGCCCAGGACAGCCAGGACGTCGTGGAGACCGCCGACGCCGCGGCCATCGACGCCGCCACGCCGGGGCGGGCCGTCGCGCGCCGCGGCAGCGCGCCGCTGCGCGCGTTCCAGACCGCGCGGGTGGGGGGGCGGGCGCGGGCCCGCGGCAGCGCGAGGCCCGTCCCCCTGGCGCTCGCCGCGGCCCCGGGCCTGGCCGGGCCCGCCGCGGGCACCGACGCCGACGACCGGCCCACCGACCTCGCGCGGCTCGTCGCGGCGCTGCGCACGGCCGCCGACCGCGAGGGCCTGCCGCGCCCGCGCAGCCCCTGGCTGCCCGCCCTGCCGGCGGAGCTGGTGCTGCCGCCGGTCGCCGCGCCGCCGCGCCGCGGCCTCGTGCCGCCGCTGGAGTTCGGCACGGTCGACCTGCCGGCCGCCCAGCGGCGGGAACCCGCCGTCCTCGACCTCGCCGCCGGAGCGCACCTCGGGATCGTCGGCGCGCCCCGCTCGGGTCGTTCGGGCGTGCTGCGCTCGCTCGCCGCGGCCGTGGCCCGCCAGTGCGACCCCGCCGACGTGCACCTGTACGGGGTCGACTGCGGCAGTGGCGCTCTGCTGCCGCTGACGGCCCTGCCCCACACGGGTGCCGTCGTGCCGCGCGAGGCGCTGGAGCGGCTGTCCCGCTTGACCGACCGGCTGCTCGCCGAGGTCGGCCGCCGTCAGCAGCTGCTCGCCGAGCAGGGGTTCGCGAGCGTCCCCGAGCAGCGGGCCGCGCGGGGTCCGGGCGAGCGGCTGCCGCACCTGCTCGTCCTGCTCGACCGCTGGGAGGGTTTCCTCGCCGCGTTCGACGCCGTCGACGGGGGCCGCCTCGTGGAGGCCTGGATGCAGCTGCTGCAGGAGGGCGGCGGGGCCGGGCTGACGGTCGCCATGACGGTGGACCGCTCGGGCCTGGTCGGGCGCACCTCGACGCTGCTGGACGACAAGCTCGTGCTGCGCCTGACCGACCCGGGCGACTTCTCGGCCGTCGGCCTGCCGCTGCGCGCGGTGCCCGCGACCATGCCGCCCGGGCGCGGGTTCCGCGCCGGTCCCACGGCCGAGGCCCCCGTCGAGACGCAGGTCGCCCTGCTCGCCCCGGACGCGCGGGGGGTCGCGCAGGCGGCGGCGCTGCAGGAGCTCGCGCGCACCGCGACGACCCCCGCGAGCGCCGACGCCCCGTTCCGGGTGGACGTCCTGCCCACCCGGCTCGACGCGGACGCGGCCCGCGCCGCCCACCCGGAGGCGGCCGCGGCCGGGCGCCTCGCCGTCGCGGTGGGCGGCGACACCCTGGGGCTGCGCCACCTCGACCTGCTCGAGGACGGCCCCGGGTTCCTCGTCGCGGGGCCGCGGCGGTCCGGGCGCAGCACGACGCTGCTGGTCCTCGCCGGGGCGGCGCTGGCCGCGGGGTACCGGGTGGGCGTCCTCACCCCGCGGCGCAGCCCCCTGCGCGAGCTGCGCGGGGCCGGCGTGGTCGCCGCGCTCGACGGCGACGCGGGCCGGGAGGAGACCGCGGCCGCCTTCGCGGCCCTGGCGCCCGGTCCCGGCCTGGCCCCCTCGCTCCTGCTCGTCGACGACCTGGAGGTGCTCGGCCAGGACGGGCACCTGCCGGACGCGGCCACCGCCCACCTGGAGACGCTGCGGGACACCGGGTGCGCCGTCGTGGCCGCCGGGTCCCCGGACGACCTGGCGGGCCTCTACCGCGGGCCGGTCGTCGCGCTGAAGCGCCGGCGCACCGGGGTGCTGCTCGGTCCGCGCACGCCCGCCGACGGGGACCTCTTCGGCGTGCGGCTGCCCCGCGCCTGCCTGGGGGGCCCGGCCGGACGCGGCGTCCTGGTGCGGGCCGGCACCGCGGAACCCGTCCAGGTCCTCGTGCCCGCCCCCGCGCGCTGAGGCGCCCGGACGCACGAGGACCCACCACCCGGTCGGGTGGTGGGTCCTGGGGTCCGCCGGAGGCGGAGAGACCGGACGGGGGCGCCGTCAGATGCGGTCGCCCTCGCCCGTGGCCGCGGCGATGTTGTTGTGGTTGGTGCGCACGTCGTCCGCCGCGCCGTTGAGCGCGACGTTGAGGCTGTCGAGGTTGCGCTTGTACTCCGCCCACGCGGTGCGGAAGTCCTCCGAGTAGCGCCCCGTCCAGACGGCCGAGGCGAGACCGCTCTCGACGGAGGCCTTGATGTCCAGGGCCTCCTGCGCCTTCTGCTGGAAGGTGCGGTGCAGCGTGCTGAGCGTCTGCAGCTCAGCGCCGACGGTTCCGGCCACCGGTGTCTCCTCTCGTCGGGCTCGCGCCCGTCCGCGTGCGCGCCGGCGAGTTCCGGTGCGCCGGGGCGTCCGCCCCGGGAACACCCTAGGCGTTGCCGTGCAACGGTTCTCGGCGCCGGTCGCTTCTCACCCGAATGCCCGCGACATCGCCGTGAGTTCCCGGAAACCCGCCTCGTCGAGCTGCACCGCGGTGTCGCGGACCCCCAGCGGGCCGAGGTCGACGCCCCCGTCCCCGGTGCAGGTGAACCGCCACCGCGCCGTCGCGACGTCGCCCACGACGAGCACGGCGAACGGCGTCCGCCCCGCGGCGACGAGGCGGTCCAGGCGCTGGGCGTCGGCGGCGCTCGGCGGTCCGGACAGCACGAGGACGCGGGGCCGGGCGCGCTGCGGCGTCCGGGCGCCCCGGCCGCTGACGGTGCCCTCGACGCCCAGGGCGCGCGCGAGCCGGTCGTGGGCCGCGGCCTGCTCCTCCAGCTGCGCGAGGACCCCGTCGAGGGTCGCCGCGTCGCGCAGGTGCGCGGGCGCGAGGTCCGCGTGCGGGGCGGCGAACCCGACGAGGTGCACGTCGACCCCGTCGGACCAGGGGTTCAGGGCCAGCTCCGCGGCCACCGAGAGCGCCAGGGCCTTGGCGACGCTCGCGTCCCCGGCCAGGGCCACCAGGCCGGGCGCGGCCTCGAGGTCGACCAGGAGGTCGTCCGCGCCGGCGCGGGCGACGTCGGCCAGCGCCGGGTAGGGCGCGGGCGTCGTCCCGGCGCTGGGGACGGGCGCCTCGCCGTCGAGGTCGCGGCGCGCGAGCGACCACAGGGTCGCCGACGTCGCCCGCCACGGGGCCGGGGCCGGCCCCGCGCCGGCGTCGGCGAGGTGCAGGTGCAGCTCCTCGTCGCCGAGGCGCGCGGCGACGACCTCGGGCAGGCGCCCGCCCGTGCGCTGCACGGCCGCCGCGAGCCCGCGCAGGGCCGCGTCGAGGAAGAGCGCGCGGTCGGGGTCCTCGAGGCCCCGGGCCGGGGGCTCCGCGGCCGGCACGCCCCAGCGCCGGGTCGCGGTGAGCAGGCCGACGGCGAGCAGCCCGCCGCTGAGGACCGACCGCTGCACGAGGCCGTCGGCGCCGGGTGCCGGTGCCCCGGGGGACGCGGCGGGCGTCGAGGGAGTGGGCGTCGAGGCAGTGGACGTCGAGGGAGTGGGCGTCGAGGGACCGGCGTCGCCGGGCGCGGTGAGCACCGGTGAGCCCGCGCCGACGGCGTCGGCGGGCAGCAGCAGGGTCCAGCCGGGCCGGATGAGGTCGGCGTCGACGAGGCGGGACCCGTCGGGCTGCACCCGGTCGCGGTTGAGGGCGAAGATCTCCGGGTAGCGCAGCGGGTCGCCCAGGGTCCGCTCGGCGATGTCCCACAGGCAGTCGTGGTGGCGGCCGTGCGGCGGCTGCACGAGGTAGGCGACCGGCGGGGCGCCGGCCGGCGCGGCCCGCCAGCCGGCGTCGGGCGCCCCGGTCGCCGCCGCGTCCGCCGAGCTCCCGCCGGCCGCTGCCGTCCCGGGGTCCGGTGCGGCCGGGTCGGCGGCGCGGGCCGCTCCCTCCTCCCCGCCCCCGGTCCGGGGGGTGCTCGCGCTGACGGGCGCCGCGTGCAGGACGGCGCCGACGGCCGTGGCCGTGCCGGGGACCCAGACGGCGCCCGCGGCCAGCAGCAGGACGGCCGCCACGAGGCGCCGGGCCAGCAGCTGGTTCCCCGCTCCGAGGGGGACGCGGCTGCGGACCCCGCCCCGCGCCCACGCCCGGAACTCCGCGGCGACGCAGACGACGAAGTGCAGCCACACGCCCCACAGGACGACGGCGAGGACGTCGAGCACCGCCGACGCCGTGAGCTCCGCGTCCAGCCACGCGCGGCCGGGCGCCGTCGTCGGCAGCGGGTTCCCCACGAGGGTCACCAGGGCGAGCGGCACCCCGGCGACCACGGCGAGCAGGACGAGCGTCGCGGCGGCCCCCTGCAGCAGTTCGAGACCCCGCGCGCGAGGCGTCAGGGCGCGTCGCGGCAGGCGCACGGGGGTGCGCCGGGAGGGCGGACGGGTCGCGGTGCTCGGGGGCATCTCTCGCCTCGGGTCTCGGGGGTTCTTCACGGGGGCCGGGGTCCACGGCGGGCCACAGCGGGTCGGGGCGGGTCAGGGACGGCGCACCGGAGGACGGCGGTGGGTCAGGGGGCAGCGGGGACCACGAGGGTCTGGACCTCCTGCACGCGCAGGCCCGAGGACCGCTCCTGGACGACGTCGCGCAGCGTGGTCCAGGTCTCGCCGTCGTCGTCGCTGAACTCGATGCGCCACGTCGCCGTCGCCCGCACCTCGACGTTCTCCGGCGCCCCGAAGTCCGACCGGGCCGACGTGCGGTGGTAGTCGAAGGCGCACACGTCGGGGCCCGTGCGCCGCTGCTCGCCGCGGGTGAGCTCGCGTCCGGTGCCCGTGCAGGTCACGGGTGCGCGCCCGGGTTCGCCCGGGTCGACGCTGAGCGAGAGCACGCGGGCGCGCATCTGCACGCCCGCCCGCTCCAGCGGCGGCGGCGGGGTGCGGTCCTCGAGGGAGAACGAGACCACCTGCCGCACGCGGGGAACGGCCGACGGGGTCGTCATCACGTCGCTGGTGACGATGCGCCCGGCGCGCTCGTCGGCGAGGTCGGCGAACGCCTGCTGCCCCGCCGTGAGCTCCGTCCAGAACGGCGGGCGGCCCGGGTCGTCCGGGGAGTACGGCACCTGCGAGGTGATCGTCGTGACCCGCCCCGAGGGGACCCCGGTGCGGGGATCGACGGGCGGGTCCAGGCACACGCGGGTCCAGACCTCCACGGGCCGGGGGGTGGGCGTCGGCGGCGGGGTCGGGAGCGGGGTCGGCTCGACGCCGGGCACGTCGGTGGACGGCGGGAGCCCGGCGGGCGGCGTCACGACCGGCCCCGACGGGCTGGGGGCGCCCGTCGGCCCCGGGTCCCCCGTCGGTGCCTCCGTCGCGGGGGCCTCCGTCGGCGCGGCGACCGCGAGCCGCGTGCGCGCCGGCGGGTCGGGGGTGTCGTCGCGCGCGTCGACGGGCAGCAGCCAGCACGTCGGCACCGGGGCGCCGGCGAGCAGCTCCAGGAAGTTCCGGTGCCGGGAGCGGCCGGCGCACTGCATCCCGTAGGAGCCCCGGGCGCTGGCGTACATCACGCACGTCGCCGCGGTGGCCGTGCGCTCGTCGCCCGTACCGCCGTGTCCGGCACCGGCCTCCGCGGCGCCTGCGGGCCCCGCCGGCAGCAGCACCAGCGCGGCGGCGAGCAGGACCGCCGCGGCGCGGGCAGCCCACCCCGCGCGCACCAGAACCGCGCGCACCAGAACCGCGCGCACCAGAACCGCGCGCATCAGAACCGGTCCGCGACGACGTCGCCGGCGGCGCAGGTGCCCTCGTCGGAGACGACGTCGTCGACGAGCCAGCGGTCGCCGACGCGCAGGACGACGGCGTGGCCGGTGGAGAAGTGGGCCGCGTTGACCGCGGCGCCCGTGCGCCGGTCGACCTGCCAGCCCCGGTCCTGCAGGCACAGGGACAGCTCGACGCGGTCGGCGGTGGGCCGCGCGCTGCCCAGCACGCCCACCGGGTAGGGGCCGGGCATCTCGTCGCCGAGGTTCTCGGCGAGCAGCGGCACGGCCCACTCCTGCGCCGCCGGCGTGAGGGTCGCGGTGAACCCCGGCAGCGCCGCGGGGTCGGCGACCTGGGCGTTGACGGCCAGGGCCTGCTGCCGCAGGTACGCGTGCAGCGCCACGACGGCGGGGTCCCCCGCCAGCGCCTGACCCGGGGCGGCCGCGCTCGCCGGGGCGGTGGGGGCGGCTCCGGACGAGGCGGGTCCGGACGGGGCGGCTGCCGGCGGGGCGGAGGAGCCGGCGGGGCCCGGCGCCGTCGGGGGCGCCACGGCGGACGTCGTCCCCGAGCAGCCCGTCAGCGCGACGAGCGCCAGGGCGCCGAGGGTCCGGGCGCCGAGGGTCCGGGCGCCGAGTGTCCGGGCGCCGAGGGTCCGGGCGTCGAGGACGCCGCCGGCGCGCGGGGCGCTCACCGGGCGTCCTCCTCGTCGATGCCCTCGAACGGGCGGGCGCGGCCGTCGCCACCGGCGCGCAGCTCCCGCACGCCCACCAGGCCGAGCAGGCTCGCCCGCTGCACGACGTCGACGTGGGCCACGACGACCAGGCGGCGGGCGTCGTCCGGCCCGACGACGCGCGTGCCCCGGAAGCAGTTCCCGGGGTCGACGATGGGCGCGCCCGCGGTGGCGGCGTCGCGGCAGTAGGCGTCGACGCGCTGGCGCACGGTGGCCTCCGGGAGCAGTTCGAGGTCGGGGGCGTCGAGGTCGATGGCGGCGGCCCCGGCCCGGGCGGCCTCCTCGGCGTAGGCGACCGCGCGGGCGCGGGCGGTGAGCTGCCGGGAGCCGTCCACGACGAGCCCGGCCAGCAGGAGCAGGACGAGGGCGAACACCGGCACCGCCGGCGCGATGGACCCCTCGTCCCCGCGCAGCGGCCTCACGAGAGCTCCCGGTTGGGGTCCAGGGGGCTCGCGAAGGAGCCGTGCACCGCGAGCCGGCCCGGGGCGCCGGGCAGCCCCAGGTCCGAGATCGCGTAGGAGCAGGAGGCCGAGACGGTGACGGGGCGCCCGGGGGTGAACTCCGTCAGGGGGTCCACGACCAGGGTGTCGGCGCAGTCGCCCGGGCCCAGGGAGGCGAGGACGACCTCGCGGGCCCGGACCTGGGCGGCGGCCGCCGAGCGCGACAGGGTCGCGCTGCGGGCGGCGTCGCGGACGCCGGCGTCGAAGGTCGCCCGGACCTGCGCCACCCGGGCGAAGGTCAGCAGCAGCGCGAGGAGCACCAGCAGGGTCGGTGCCACGAGGGCGAACTCCAGCGCGATGCTGCCCGCGTCGCGACCGTCCCCAGCCCGCGCGCGCCGCGTCCCCGCGGTCACCGGTCGGCCCCGAAGTGCTCGACGGCGCCCGTGGCCCGCTGCGTGGTCGTCAGGTGCAGCCCCGGCACGAGGCTGATGACGGACCCCGTCACCGTCACCTCGACGCGGGGTTCGCCCGTGGCGTCGACGAAGGAGCGCGACGTCACCGCCGGCCGCAGCAGCGACTCCCGCCCGACCGTCGTCGCGAACTGCACGACGTGTGCCGAGACGAGCGGGCGCGCCGCCTCGACGCTCTGCGCGTCGGACAGCAGCCGCAGCTGCGACACCCCCTCGCGCGCCGACTGCAGCGCCACCGAGCGGCCGTAGGCCCACAACCCGGCCTGCACGCCGACGAACACGACGAGCAGGAGGACGGGCGCGACGAAGGCGAGTTCCAGCGACGCCGAACCCCGGTCCCGGGCGCCCCGTGACCCGGGGCTCAGCACTCGGTGCCGACCGCCACCGCCGAGCACTTCGTCAGGTCGGCGCTCTTGGTCTGCACGATCTTGAACACCGCCCCACCGATGAGCGACGCCGCGACCACCACCACGGCGGCGATGACGGCCCACTCCAGGGCCGAGGCGCCCCGGTCCCGGCCCCCGGCCGCGGCGCGCCGGGCGCGCTGCGCGAGCACCCCCGCGATCGCGCGGATCCACCCGGTCTGCGTGCTGGAGTTCACTGCTGGTCCCTTCGGAGGTGGTGTGCTGCAGGAGGTCTGCGGGGCGGATCACGACTGCCCCAGGAGGTTGGAGACGGCGGGGAAGGCGAGGAAGACCATGAACGCCGTGCACAGCAGGAGCTGCGCGACGAGCATCGACTGCGACTTCTCCCCCGCCTCGCCCTCGGTGTCGGCCATCTCCCGCCGGCGCAGGGTCGCGGCGCGGGCGGACAGCGAGGCGCGGATCTTCGCGCCGTCGTCGGCCGCCAGGACCAGCGCGCCGGCGAGGTCGGTGAGCTCGTCGACGGCGAGCTCGGTCCCGAGGTCGCCGAGGGCCTGCCACGGCGTCGTGCCCATCAGCCGTGCGTTCGCCAGCGCCTGCCGGATCCGCACGAGCGCCCAGTAGTCGCTGACCGACGCCGACGCGAGCAGCGCCTCGGGCAGGCCCCGGCCGCCGGCCAGGTTCATGGCCACGAGGTCGGAGAACACCCCGACGACGCGGCGGAAGTCGCGACGGCGGCGCTGCGCGTCGGCGCGCAGGGCCAGGTCCGGGGCGAGGAAGCCCGTGCCGGCCAGCAGCAGCGCCAGGGGCAGCGGGACCCCGCCGGGCAGCGGGACGCCGAACAGCCGCAGGCTGCCCCAGCACAGGGGCACGACGAGCAGCAGCAGGACGCCGCCGACGACCTTGGTGGCGAGGAACTCCCCCGTGGACCGGCCCAGCACGGCGAGGTCGGCGCGCGTGCGCCGCAGCCGCCAGCCCCGCTCCGCGGCGGCGACCTCGAGGCGGTCGGCCAGGGCGGCCACGAGCCGGCCCGTCAGGGCGCCCAGGACGGGCAGGCCGGACCCCGGCGCCGCCGACGCCGCGGCCTCGGCGGCGCTGAGGACCTGCCGGTGCGCCGAGCGGCGGGCGGCGTCCAGGCGCGCGACCTGCACGGCGACGCCCGGGCGCGGGCGCAGCACGGCCTGCAGCAGGAGCAGGAGACCCGCGCCGCACGTGGCGCCCAGGAGCAGCGCGACGCTCACGCGCCGACCTCCGCGGTGCGGGCCTCGTCCGCGCGGGCTCCCGGGGGCCGCACGTCGGTGGCGAGGAACCGCTCGGTCGCGTCCACGTGGGCGAGGCGGCGCAGCCACGTGAGGCCGCCGACGAACAGCGCCGCGACGACGAGGAGCGCGAGCTGGCCCGCGAGGGAGTCGTAGGGCGCGACGTAGGTGCGGTTGAACACCGCGAGCAGGCCCATGACGCCCAGGACGAGCACCAGGACGATCTGCACGCTGCGGCGGATGCTGCGGCGGCTGGACTCGATGCGGCGGCGCACGTCCAGCTCCTCCCGCGTCGAGGTCGCCAGGGCCGACAGGACGTCGCGCAGTCCCGGCCCGCGCAGGCGCGCGTTCAGGACGAGGGCGGCGCACACCACGTCGGCGCTGGGGTCGTCCACGTCGTCGGCGAAGTGCAGCAGCGCGTCGGGCAGGGGTTCGCGGATGCGCAGCCGGTCGACCAGCAGGTTCAGCGAGGGCCGCAGGACCGCGGCGGCCGTGCCGGCCGTCGCGGGGATGGCCTGCTCGAGCCCGATCGCCCCGGCGATGGTGTCGCGCAGCGACTCCGTCCAGCCCGCGAGCGCCTCCAGGCGCGCTATGCCGCGCGCGCCCTCGGCGCTGCCGCCCGCGACCCGGTCCCACCCGGCGACGAGGAGGCCGATGCCGACGCCCGCGACCACCCAGCGCGTGAGGGCGAGGGTGAGGGCCCCGGCCAGGACCCCGCGCACGACGCGGTGCCCCAGCGCCCCGCGCGTGCCGGCGCGCCGCCACGCGGGGCGGGCGCTCGGGCCGGCGACGGCGCGGGGCCGCAGGCCGAGGACGACGAGCAGCAGTCCCCCGCCCGCGGCCGCGCCCGCGAGCGCGACGAGGAGCTCCGGCGACAGCGGCGACCAGGCCGCCGCCGGGCCCGCGCTCACGCCGACCACCGGGCCAGCACGGGCGCGGTGTAGCCCGCGGCCTCCAGCTCGTCGGCGCACGCGATCGGCGCGTGGGCCAGCGCGGTCCCGTCGGGCCCGGCGGCGAACACCTCGGAGGACAGCACGCGCCCGTCGACCCCCGTGACCTCGCGGACGCTGGACACGGTGCGCTGCAGGCTCCCGCCCGCGTGGTAGGTGTTCTGCTTGCGCAGGAACACGACGAAGTCGATGGCCCCCGCGACGAGCATGTGCGTGGCCTCGACGGGCAGGTGCTCCTCGGCCTGCAGCGCGTAGGTCGCGATGCGGTTGAACACCTCCATCGAGGAGTTCGCGTGGATCGTCGACAGGGAGCCGTCGTTGCCCTGGCTCATGGCGTTGAGCATGGTGACGATCTCGTCGCCCAGGACCTCGCCGACGATGACCCGGCCGGGGTTCATGCGCAGCGAGCGGCGGACGAGCTCCGCCATGCTCACGCCACCCAGCCCCTCGGAGTTCGGCAGCCGCTCCTCGAACGCGACGGCGTTGGGGTGCGCGGCCTCGTCGCGGTCCAGACCCAGTTCCAGCGCCCGCTCGACCGTGACGATCCGCTCGTGCGGCGGGACCTGCGCGGCCAGGGCGCGCAGCAGGGTCGTCTTCCCCGAGTTCGTGGAGCCGGCGATCATGATGTTCTTGCGGGCGCGCACCGCGGCGCGCAGGAAGCGCGCGAGGTCCTCGGTCATGGTGCCGGAGGCGACGAGGTCGTCCAGCGAGGCGGTGCCGAGCCGGGAGCGGCGGATGCTCAGCGACGGCCGCTGGCACACCCCCATCACGGCGGACAGGCGGGACCCGTCGGGCAGGCGCAGGTCCAGCTGCGGGTTGGCGGCGTCGAAGGGCCGGCTCGTGAGCCCGACGTTGGCGGCGAGCACCTGCACGAGCTCGACGAGGTCCTCGTCGGAGTCGGCCACGGGTTCGGACAGCTCCTCCCGGCCGTCGGCGTAGCTGACGAAGACGCGGTCGTGGCCGTTGATGTCGACGTTCTCCACGTCGGGGTGCTCGAGCAGCGGCTGCAGGCGGCCGACCCCGAACAGGGCTGCGCCGACGGCCGCGGCCACCGCCTCCTCCTCGCGCGCGGCCGGGGGCACGCGGCCGGCCTCGATCTCGGCGCGGGCATGGTCCTCGAGGACCTGCACGACCAGCGAGCGCGCGAACTGCCGCTCGTCGGCCGCAGTCATGGGGGCCCGGCCGGCGAGGTCGTCGCGGCGGCGGGCGGCGTTCAGCCGCTCGGCGACCTGGCCGCGCAGGCGGCGGACGAGGTCGTGGTCGACGCTCACGCAGCCCTCCGCAGGTCGCCGGAGGAGGCGGCGGCGAGCGTCGCGACGAGCGGTCGCCCCGCGCGGACGAGGGCCGTGCGCTCCGGGCGCGGGTGCAGCGCGGTGGAGAACACGCGGGCGCCCGCCGGGTCGTGCGGCAGCCGTCCGAGGTCATCGACCCAGTCCGCGGCCGCGCGGACGGCCCCGGCCGCCTCGTCGGCGTCGCCCGGGCGGGCACCCTCGACGACGACCACCCCGACGCGCGGGCGCAGGCCGTCGGCCCGGCGCAGCGCGTCGGTGAGCGAGCGCAGCCGCTCGCGGGCGTGCAGGACGCCGCTGACGTCGGCGCGCAGGACGACGACCACCAGCGCGGACGCGCGCAGCAGGGGCAGGTGCACCGACCGCGCGGTGACCCGGCCCGCGTCGACGACGACGTCCACGGGCTCCCCGGTCGCGCCGGTCAGCTCCTGCGCGGCGGCCGCGACGGCGGGCCACAGGGCGGCGGCCGCGTCGGCCTGCTCCGGCGAGGCGAGGCCGCAGACGACGGGGGTGCCGCCCGCAGCGGGCTGGGCCTGGGCCAGCAGCTGCGCGGGGGTGAGGCCGCGACGCGCCTGGGTCAGCAGGGGCAGCAGCCCGCGGTCGGCGTCGAGCGGACCGCCGTGCGCGGCGGGCCAGCGCACGCCGACGTCCCCGCCCGCGGGGTCGGCGTCCAGCAGCAGGACCGGCCGGGGCCACAGGGCCGCCGCGAGCATGGCCGTGGTGGTGGTGCCGGGCGAACCCTTGGCGGAGAGCACGGACACGAGCGCCACGCCTCAGCCCACCGTCGTGTCGACGAGGGGCCGGGTGCCGTCGGCCAGGCGCGCGAGGGCGACCTGGCCGGCGGCCGCGGCGGCGACCACCGCGGCGGCGTCGTCGGCGGGGACCAGGACCGAGACGGCGGCCGTGTCGGTGGGGGTGTCGGCGGCGACCACGCGCACGGCGCTGAGCAGGACGTCGCCCGGCTGCCCGCCGACGGCCCCGTCCTTGCCGTCCCCCGACACCAGGTAGGCGCGCACGACGTCGCCGGCCTCCAGGGGCTGGCTGGGTCGCTGCGGCGCCGCGAGGACGACCCCGACCACGGCCGCGCCGGCGGGCACGGTGCCGCCCGCCAGGAACATGGTGCGGTTGACCAGGGTGTCGGCCGGCACGCGGGTGGTGGCGTAGGTGCCGACGAAGGCGCCGAGGGCCGAGGCGGGCACGACCGCCGCCCCGTCGGCCGCGACCCGGGCGATCCCGAGGTCGTCGGCGGCGATCCGCGCGCCCGGTGCGATGTCGTGGCGGGCGACGAGGACGTCGACCCGGTCGCCGCTGCGGTGCACCACGAGCGCGCTGCCCAGCGCCCCGCCGACGACGAGGACGAGACCCAGCGCCGCCAGCGCGGGGCGCCGCTCGCGCACCGGGGTGGGCAGCCGGCGCCCGGGCGTCGGCGCGGGCACGCGGGCGCCGGCGGGCGGCACGGGGGTCTGGACGGGCACGGGGTCTCCGGGGCGTGAGGGTGCGGGAGGGGTTTCTCCGGAGGCGGCGAGGGCTCTCCGGGACGGCGCCGACGCTGCCACGCCCGGCCACGCGGAGTTCTCACCTCGGGGTGCGGTTGCGCCGTCCGGGGAGCCTGCGTCACCCGGGGGGCCCAGTTCCGTCGCGGACCGTGGTCGGCCGCGGAACCCGTCCGGGGGAACGCCCCTGTCCGCCGAAGGTCTTGCGGCACAACGACGAAGGCCCCCGACCGCGGTGGTCGGGGGCCTCCTCGGAGGAACTCGTCAGCTGTTGTGCGCCAGGTGCCGCGGCTCGAGCGGCCTGAGGTCGACCACGCGCGTCAGCGCGCCCCGCAGGACGTCCGCGACGGGCGGGACGAACAGGTCACGCAGGATGTTCGTGTGCACCCCGGGCACGCCGTGCAGGCTCCAGTCGCCGCTCAGGTGCGGGGCCCACGCCGACCGGCTCGCCGCGTCCTCGTCGTCCTCGGCCACCACGACGACGGTCCGCCCGGGGTAGGGCTCGGTGCGGTAGCGCTTCTGCACCCACACGCCCTGCCGGTGGAACCGGTGGTAGTGCCCGAGGCCGGTGACGTCGACGAGGCCCGTGGTGACCAGGCCGCCGATGCCGAGGACGGTCTTGACCAGGCCGGGCCCGAGCGCGGGCGGCATGAGCTCCGGCGCCGGCGGGAAGGAGTCCAGGATCGCCAGGAGCTCGACCTCCTCGCCCGCCTGTCGCAGCTGCTGCGCCATCTCCAGGGCGATGAGCCCGCCCATGGAGTGCCCGCCGAGGCGGTACGGCCCGACGGGCTGCAGCTCCCGGACGGTGGCGAGGTGACGTCGCGCCATCCGGCGCACCGACCAGTCGGGCAGCGCCCGGTTCTCCAGGCCGTTGGCCTGCAGGCCCCACACGGGGACCCCCTCCGGCAGCCGGCTCGCCAGGGGCCGAAACCCCGCGGCCACGCCACCGGCCCCGGCGACGAGGAAGAGCGGGCGCTCGGTCCCCCCGCGGCGCAGGGCCACGAGGGTCTTGATCGAGCGGCCCCGCTCCTCGCGGATGGCCCGGGCGAACGCCTCCGGCGTCGGGTTCTCGGCCAGCATCGCCGTGGACAGCCGCGAGGCCGGCACGTCGAGCTCCTCGGAGATGGTCGCGATGATCGCCTCGGCCACGAGCGAGTCCCCGCCCATGGCGAAGAAGTCCGCGTCGATGCCGATCTCGGGCAGGTCCAGCGCCCGCTGGAAGATGCCGACGACGACGCGCTCGAAGTCCGTGCGGGGCCCCTTGGAGCCCGTGGTGTCCGCGGGCGCCGGCAGGGCGGAGCGGTCGAGCTTGCCGCGCTCGGTGCGCGGCAGCGCGTCGAGGAAGACGACCTCCTCCGGCACCATGTGCGCCGGCAGGTTCTCGCGCACGACGGCGCGCACGGTGGCCGCCGTCAGCCGCGGCGCGGCCGCGACGACGTAGGCGACGAGGCGGGGGCGCCCCGTGCGGGCGGAGACCGCACCGGTGACGAGCGCCTCGCGGACCTCGGGGCGGGCGAAGAGGACCGCGTCGATCTCCCCCGGGGCGACGAGCAGGCCGCGGACCTTGACGCTGTGGTCGGTGCGCCCCAGCAGGCGCAGGCACCCGTCGGGGCCGAGGGTGCCGACGTCGCTCGTGCGGAACGAGCGGGTGCCGTCCTCGTGCTCGACGTAGGACTCTGCGGTGCGCTCGGGGTCGCCCCAGTAGCTGCCGCCGACCCAGCGGCCGGTGACCACGACGCGTCCGGTCCCCTGCTCGTGCAGGGCGCCGTCCTCGTCCTCGACGCGCAGCCGCGCACCCGGCACGGCCCAGCCGACGGGGGTCGCCCCCTCGGGCGAGGGGTCGTCGGCGCCCAGGACGTACTCGGCCATGAGCCAGGTCTCGGTGCTGCCGTAGCGGTTGCGCAGCGAGCAGTCGCGCCCGACGGCCTCGCGCACGGCGGCGAGCTCGGCCCCGTGGACCGTCTCGCCGGCCATGGTGAGCGACTTGAGGCCGTGGAGGCGGCCGCCCGCGCCGAGCGCCGCGAGGGCCCCGCGCAGGATGGCCGGCGAGGCCAGCAGCACGTTGGCGCCCACCTCCGCCATCCACGTCGGCAGGGTCGCGATCGAGCGGCTGCGGGGGTCGAACAGCTCCTGGCGGGCGCCGGAGAGCAGGCACGCCAGCGTGACGCCGATGCCGGCGCTGAAGGCCAGCGGCAGCACGTGGACGACGACGTCACCGCGGCCGTAGCAGCCGGTGCCGACCGAGTTCGTCCACGCGTCGTGCAGGATCGAGCGGTGGTCGCAGGCCACGCCCTTGGGCGCCCCCGTCGAGCCGGACGTGTAGACGATGACGGCGGTGTCGGCGGGCCGCGCCGGCGAGCCGAGCAGGCTCTCGGCGGCGCTCGCCAGGTCCGGCGCCGGGCCTGAGGTCTCGGGGTCCAGGACGGTGGCGACCACCTCGGCCGCGGTGGCGGCGTGCGCGGCGTCGGTGACGCACGTGGTCGCGCCCGCGGCGCTCAGGTAGTGCCGCAGCCGCGGCGCGGGGGTGGTGGGGTCCAGCACGACCAGCGGGGCACCCGAGGCCAGGACGCCGACGACCGCGACGACGGCGCCGACGCCGTGACCGCGCAGCACCGCGACGGGACGCCTCTCCGGGTTCGCGGCGAGCACCGCGGTGCGGACCTGCGCCGCGCGCCGCAGGAGGTCCTCGCCCGTGAGGCGCTCCGCGCCGTCCGCGGCCACCACGTCCTCGCGCAGCGACAGCGCCACGTCGACGATCCGCGGCAGCAGCTCGCCCTGCGCCATCTCCTCGGTCAGCGGCTGGAAACCCCTGATCCGCGCGTCTTCGACCCCCACAGCCGTCCCCCCTCGGTCAACCCGAGGTGAACTCTAACCGTCGAGTGCCTCGGGGAACCGGTGGGACCAGCCTGCGCGGGGGTTCTCAGACCGAGTGGACCACCCGCGGTCACGGGCAGTGACATCGCTGTCACTGCAGGGGGTTTCCGTGGCTCCGTCGCGGCGGAACACAACGACCCTCGGTCAGGCCGCGTCACCCCGGGCGACGAGTTCCCGGGCCAGCTGCCGGTAGGCCTCCGCGCCCGGGTGGTTCGAGGCGTAGGACGTGATGGGTTCCGCGGCGACCGTCGCGTCCGGGAACTTCACGGTCCGGCCGATGACGGTGTGGAACACGTCGTCGCCGAACGCGTCGACCACGCGGGAGACGACCTCGCGGCTGTGCAGGGTCCGCCCGTCGTACATCGTCGCGAGGATGCCGTCGACCTCCAGGCCGGGGTTCAGCCGCTCGCGGACCTTCTCGATCGTCTCCACGAGCAGGGCGACGCCGCGCAGCGCGAAGAACTCGCACTCCAGCGGGATGAGGACGCCGTGGGCGGCGGTCAGGGCGTTGACGGTCAGCAGGCCCAGCGACGGCTGGCAGTCGATGAGGACGACGTCGTAGTCGTCCAGCGCCGGGCGCAGCGCGCGGGCCAGCACGCTCTCGCGCGCGACCTCGCCGACCAGCTGGACCTCGGCCGCCGACAGGTCGATGTTCGCGGGCAGCAGGTCCAGGCCCGCGACCGCGGTGTCGCGGATGACCGAGCGGACGTCGGTCCCCCGCTCCATCAGCACCTGGTAGACGGTCGCGTCCAGCTCGTGGGGGTTGATGCCCAGCCCGACCGACAGGGCGCCCTGCGGGTCGAAGTCGACCAGCAGCACCCGGCGGCCGTACTCGGCGAGCGCCGCGCCCAGGTTGATGGTCGTGGTGGTCTTGCCCACCCCGCCCTTCTGGTTGCACATGGCGATGACGCGCGCGGGACCGTGCGCCGACAGCGGCGGCGGCACGGGGAAGCTCGGCATCGGCCGGTTGGTCGGCCCGTCCTGCGGCGCGATCTCCAGCTGGGACTGCACACCCGCGCCGACCGGGGTCTCCAGCAGCTCCGTCGGCACGTCGGCCGACCGGGGCGCAGCCGGCTCCGGCTCCGCGGAGGTCCCGGCCTCCGCGGCCGGTGCGGTGGCGGCGTCCGCCTCCGGGCGGGCCTCCGGGTCGGGGCTCGCGACGGCGGTCACCGGCTCGGCAGCGGCGGCGGGCGGCCAGCCCAGCGCTCCCGGCCGCACCGCGGGGGCCGCCGGCCCGCCCGCGGTCTCCTGGGGCGCGCCCGTCCCGGTGGGGCGGGGGAGGTCCGGCGGCACGCTGCCGGTGGTCGACGGCGTGCTCGGCTGGAACTCGCTGCTCACGGGGTGGCACATCCTCGGCTGCTCGTGGTGGGCGTCCGCGACGGCGGGCCGGCCGCGTCGCGGGACGACCTTAGTGCGCGGCGAACGGGCCGGTCACACCGCTGGCCGGGCGGGCGCGGCGGGACGCGCGAACCGCGCCCGCGGGTGGGTCACGCTGTGGACCTCGCGCAGGGAGTCGGCCGTGACCAGCGTGTAGACCTGCGTGGTCGCCACCGAGGCGTGGCCCAGCAGCTCCTGGACGACGCGCACGTCGGCCCCGCCCTGCAGCAGGTGGGTCGCGAAGGAGTGGCGCAGCGTGTGCGGGGAGACCGCGCGGGTGATCCCGGCGCGCCCCGCCGCGGCCTGCAGCGTGGCCCAGGCGCTCTGGCGCGACAGGCGCGCACCCCGCGTGTTGAGGAAGACGGCGGGGCTCCCCCGGCCCGCGAGCAGCAGCTGCGGCCGCGCGCGCACCAGGTAGGCCTCCAGCGCGGCCCGCGCGTAGGAGCCCGTGGGCACGACCCGCTCCTTGGACCCCTTGCCCCGCAGGCGGACGACACCGTCCTCCCCCAGCGCAGCCGGGGAGACGTCGTCGAGGTCCAGGCCCACCGCCTCGGAGATGCGCGCGCCGCAGCCGTACAGCAGCTCCAGCAGGGCCCGGTCGCGCAGCGCCGCGGCGCCGTCGCCCAGCCCCGCGACCTCCAGCAGCCCGGCGACCTCGTCGACGGCCAGCGCCTTGGGCAGCCGCCGCGGCGGGGCGGGCGGGCGGACCTCGGCGCTCGGGTCGTCGCCCACCCGGCCCTCGGACAGGAGGAAGCGGTGCCAGCCCCGCACGGCGGACGCCGTGCGGGCCGCGGAGCTCGCGGTCAGGGTCGAGGCGCCGTCGCCCCCGTCGCGCAGGGCCGCGACGAAGGCGCTGACGTGGGTCTCGCGGACGTCGCCGACGTCCGCGACCCCGGCCGCGGCCAGGAAGCGCACGTAGCGGGCCAGGTCGCGGCGGTAGGCGGCCAGGGTGTTCGCCGACAGGCCCCGCTCCACCTGCAGGTGGCCGAGGTACTCGCGCACGGCCCGGTCCAGCCGGGCCGCGCGCGCGTCGGCGTCGGCGGCGCCGGGCAGCGTCGCCGGGGAGGAGGTGACCACCCGCTCGACACTAGCCAGGCCCCGCCCGTCCCCCCGGGGTGCGACACGGCCCCGGGAGCCGCCCGCGCGCACCGCGGGCGCGTCGCCTCAGGAGAGGTCGGTCGGCCAGGGGGCGTCGGCCGGCCGCAGCGTCGACCAGCCGGCGGCGCGGGCCGCCGAGGTCGCCAGCAGGCCGATGACGGTGCCGGGGTTGCCCAGGCGTCCCGCGAGGACGGCCTCCACCGCCTCGGCGAGCGGCACCCGCACGGGCACCAGGTCCCGCTCCTCGTCCTCGCGGTCGTGCCGCTCGGCCGGCGGGACCGCGGACAGCCCGCGCGCGAGGTAGATGCGGTTGGCCTCGCTGGAGCCGCCGGGTGAGTTGAACCAGTCCGCGACGACGTCCCAGCGCTCGGCGCGCAGGTCCGCCTCCTCGGCCAGCTCCCGTTGCGCGGCCGTCAGCGGCGGCTCCCCCGCCACGTCGAGCAGGCCCGCGGGCAGCTCCCAGAGCTGGCGGCGCACGGGGTGGCGGTACTGCTGCACGAGCAGGACGTTGTCGTCGGGGTCCAGCGCGAGGACCGTGACCGCGCCGGGGTGGCGCTGCAGGTCGCGGGTCACCGACGTCGGGCCGTCCTCGCCGGGCAGCTCGACGACCTCCCGCACCACGTCCCAGACCCGCCCGGAGAAGACGGTCTCGGTGGACGTGACCTCGCGGCGCACGACCGCGTCCTGCAGCTCGGTGCCCGCGACGACGGGCACCCGCAGCTCCTCGGGGAAGCCGCTCACGCGCCCACCTCCAGGCTCAGGGCGCCGTCGTCGGACGGCTCGGGCTCGACGTCGAGCAGCTGCTCGTCGCGCTGGCGCTGCAGGGCGGCCGCGACCAGGCCCGAGAACAGCGGGTGCGCCCGGGTCGGGCGCGACTTGAACTCGGGGTGGGCCTGGGTGCCGACGTAGTACGGGTGCACCTCGGCGGGCAGCTCGACGAACTCGACCAGGCCGCGGTCCGGGGACAGGCCGGAGAACGACAGCCCCGCCTCGCTGAGCTGGTCGCGGTAGGAGTTGTTGACCTCGTAGCGGTGGCGGTGGCGCTCGGAGATCCGCTCGCTGCCGTAGGTGCCCGCGACCACGGAGCCGGGGGTCAGCACGGCCTCCCACGAGCCCAGGCGCATGGTGCCGCCCATGTCGCCCTCGCCCGCGACGATCTCCTGCTGCTCCTCCATCGTGGCGATGACCGGGTTCGGCGAGGCGGGGTCGAACTCCGTCGAGCTCGCGTCCGGCAGGCCGGCGACGTTGCGCGCGTACTCGATCACCATGCACTGCAGGCCCAGGCAGAGCCCGAGGGTCGGGACACCGTTCTCGCGCGCCCACTTCAGGGCGCCGAGCTTGCCCTCGATGCCGCGGACCCCGAACCCGCCGGGCACGCAGATCGCGTCGACGTCCTTGAGGTGCTTGCGGGCCCCGGCGGGGGTCGCGCACTCGTCGGCGGCGACCCAGCGGATGTCGACCTTCGCGTCCTCGGCGAAACCCCCGGCCCGCAGGGCCTCGGTCACCGAGAGGTAGGCGTCGGGGAGGTCGATGTACTTGCCCACCAGGGCGATCTCGACGTGGCGGCGCGGGGAGTGCACGCGGCGCAGCAGGTCGTCCCAGGTCGTCCAGTCCACGTCGCGGAAGGACAGGTTGAGCTTGCGCACGACGTAGGCGTCGAGGCCCTCGCGGTGCAGCACCTTGGGGATGTCGTAGATCGAGGGCGCGTCGACGCAGGCGATGACGGCCTCCTCGTCGACGTCGCACATCGAGGCGATC
>Ga0160428_1001082_pt1 | contig 22826 bp, 20 predicted proteins | sample SolpanmetagenomM_FD_108198 | JGI IMG/M metagenome (GOLD analysis project Ga0160428, IMG submission 108198) | Solar panel surface microbial communities from Lawrence Berkeley National Laboratory, California, USA - M | ecosystem: Engineered > Built environment > Solar panel > Unclassified ... | reverse complement strand
GGCGGCCATATCAGCGCCCTGAACAACGATCCGCTGCGGGTGACCGACCAGTTCTTCCTCGGTCCGTCGCTGGTCCGCGGCTTCGCGCCGAACGGCATCGGTCCGCGCGACGTCGGCATCGCCGACGCCCGCTCGAACGCGATCGGCGGCTCGACTTATGTCGGCGGTACGCTGGAAGTGCAGTTCCCGCTTCCTGCCGTCCCGCGGGACCTGGGCCTGAAGGGCGCGCTCTTCGCCGATGCCGGTACGCTGTTCGGCTATCACGGCCAGCGGACGTTCAACGTGAACGGCGACGCCTTCATCAACGGCATCTCGCCGCAGACCGGACGGTGCAACTTCAACGCCTTCACGATCGGCGTCGAGCCGGAATGCGTGAACGTCCGCGACACGGCCGCGATCCGCTCCTCGATCGGCGCGTCCATCCTGTGGAACTCGCCCCTCGGACCGATCCGGTTCGACTACGCCTACGCGCTGACCAAGGACGAGGGCCAGAAGGTCTTCGTGCCGGGGCTCAACAAGTACGGCTCGATCGGCAAGGATCAGACGCAGGCGTTCCGCTTCTCCGGCGGCTCACGCTTCTGATAAAAGGCTCCTGCGCCGGCCGGATCTTTCCCGGTCGGCGCGTTGTCGTGCATGTCAGATCCCATCTTCTTCATCGCCGCATCCGGCATCACCCTGTCCGAGATCGCGGCCGCCGCCGGCGCATCCCTCCCGGAGGGCGCGGATCCGGAGCATCGGCTCGCGGGCGCCGCATCGCTGGAAAGCGCCGGGCCGCAGCACCTCGCCTACATGGATAATGCCCGGTACGGCGACGCGCTCGCCGCTACGCATGCGGGCGCCTGCCTGGTCTCGCCCCGCTTCGCCGCGCGCTGTCCGGCCGAAACTGTCGCCATCGTCAGCCGCGATCCCTATCGCGCCTACGCGATGCTGCTCGGCCGCCTGCATCCCGACGCGCTGCGCCCGGGCTCGCAATTCGGCGCCCGCGGCATCGCGCCGGGCGCCCATGTCCATCCGGAAGCGCGGCTGGAGGAGGGGGTCACGGTCGATCCGGGCGCGGTGATCGGCCCCGATGCCGAGATCGGCGCCGGCACCGTGGTCGGCCCGAACGCGGTGATCGGGCCCGGCGTCCGGATCGGCCGGGACTGCGCGATCGGGGCGGGCACGACGCTCAGCCACGCGCTCCTCGGCAATCGGGTGATCCTCCATCCGGGCGCCCGGCTGGGGCAGGACGGCTTCGGTTTCGCCATGGGCGCCACCCACCTGAAGGTGCCGCAGGTCGGCCGAGTCATCGTCCAAGACGATGTCGAGGTCGGCGCCAACACGACGATCGACCGGGGCGCGTCGCGGGACACGGTGATCGGCGAGGGCACCAAGATCGATAACCTCGTGCAGATCGCCCACAACGTCGTGATCGGCCGGCACTGCGTGATCGTGTCGGGCGTCGGCATCTCGGGTTCGACCACGCTGGAGGATTACGTCGTCCTGGGCGGGCAGGTGGGCGTCGTGGGCCATCTGCGCATCGGCCGCGGGTCACAGATCGCGGGCTCGTCCAACGTCAACCGGGACGTCCCGCCGGGCAGCCGGTGGGGTGGAACGCCCGCAAAGCCCGTACGGGCGTGGTTCCGGGAACTGACGACGCTGGCGCGCCTCGCCGAGCGGTCGGGCAAGGCCGACACGGCCGAGGATTCGTGATCTGACGGCAGCCGCACGCCGGTCCGGACCCGAGGGCCGGCCCGCGCCATCCGTGGTCGAGGCCTCCGTGAGGATGATCCCGATCCGCCCTCCTCATCCCGCGGTACCGACGGCCATCCTTGGCGCGCAGTGCGCCGAAACCCTGTCATGGACGGGCTTCGGGTGCCGATCCGTCACCCGGAAGGCCTTGCATGTCCGGCGATTTCTTCCGAAGAGGGCGGTCCGTTCGCCGTCGGCGACCGGATGCCAAGCCGCCCGGAGCGGTACGTCGAGGTGCGGAATCTGATGAGTGAGGCGGCGCGCGAGACCGGCGGCGAGCTGGGCACAGCCGATATCCAGACGCTGCTGGAGCTGCTGCCGCACCGCTACCCGTTCCTCATGGTGGACCGCATCGTCGAGATCGACGGCGACGAATCCTGCATCGGCATCAAGAACGTCACGGCCAACGAGCCGCAGTTCATGGGGCACTTTCCCGATATGCCGGTCTTCCCTGGCGTTCTCCTGATCGAGGGCATGGCGCAGACGGCCGGCGCGATCTGCTGCCGACACATCCGGACGGATGAGCTGCGCACCAAGCAGGTGTTCTTCATGACCATCGACAAGTGCAAGTTCCGCAAGCCCGTCACGCCGGGCGACCAGGTGCGCTTCCACATGAAGAAGACGAACCAGCGCCGGACCATGTGGTGGTTTCGCGGCGAGGCCCGGGTCGACGGCACGTTGGTCGCCGAAGCCGAGATCGGTGCCATGCTGGTGACGGAGTGAGCGGCTCCCTGATCCATCCGAATGCCGTGATCGAGCCCGGCGCCCAGATCGGCGACGGGACCCGGATCGGCCCGTTCTGCCATGTCGGCCCCGACGTGGTGATCGGCGCGGATTGCGAACTCATCAGCCACGTCGTCCTGTCGGGCCGGACGAATGTCGGGCCGCGCACCCGGATCTTCCCTTTCGCCTCGATCGGCCACCAGCCCCAGGATCTCAAGTACCGGGGCGAGGCCTCCACCCTCACGATCGGCTCCGACTGCCTGATCCGCGAGGGCGTGACCATGAATCCCGGCACCAGCGGCGGCGGTCTGGAGACCTCGGTGGGCGACCACTGCACCTTCCTGGCCAACTCGCATGTCGGCCACGATTGCCGGGTCGGCGCGCACGTGATCTTCTCAAACAACGTCATGCTGGCGGGCCATTGCTCCGTGGGCGACTACGCGATCCTCGGCGGCGGCGCCGCCGTGATCCAGTTCGCCCGGGTCGGCGCGCACGCCTTCGTGGGCGGTCTCTCGGGTCTGGAGAACGACTGCATCCCCTACGGGATGGTGCTCGGCAACCGGGCCACCCTGTCGGGCCTCAACATCATCGGGCTGCAGCGGCGCGGCTTCGCCCGCGAGGACATCCATGCCCTGCGGCGGGCCTACCGCCTGCTCTTCGCCCCCGAGGGCACGCTGATGGAGCGCGTCGAGGACGTGGCCGCGACCTTCGAATCCCACACGGCGGTTCGGGAGATCCTCGACTTCATCCGCAGCGGCGGCAAGCGCTCGATCTGTACGCCGCGCGAGCTCCCCACACCGATCAGCGCCGCCTGAGCCGCGCTGCCGTGGCGACGGTCGAACCCGGGCGCGAGCCGGCCCTCGTGTTGATCGCCGGTGCGGGGCGTCTGCCCGAACTCGTCGCGGAATCGCTGCGCCGGGCACGACGGCCGTTCCGCGTGATCGCCCTGCGGGGCTTCACGGGTCCGGCTCTGCGCAGCCGTGCCGACGCCACCGTCGATCTCCTGGATCTCGCCGCCACCCTGAAGCTTCTGCGCCGGTGGGGACCCGCCGTGGTCGTGCCGGCCGGCGGCGTTTCCCGTCCGAGCCCGGCCGCCATCCTCAACGCGGGCGCCGCGCTGCGCAACCGTGAGGTCCTGCGCGCGATCGCGAGCGGCGGGGACGACCGCCTCCTGCGCGCCGCCCTGACCCTCGTCGAGGAGGAGGGTCACCGGGTTCTCGGCGTCCACGAGGCGGCGCCGGACCTGCTCTGCCCGGAGGGTCCGATCGGGCGGCGCAAGCCGGATGCTGCGGCGGCGACCTCGATCCGCACCGGGCGCGGCGTGCTCGCAGCCCTGTCACCCTACGATCTCGGGCAGGCCGTGACGGTCGCGGGCGAGCGGGTGCTCGCCGTCGAGGGTCCCGAAGGCACCGACCGCATGCTGGCCCGCGCGCGCGCGCTCGGGCGCCGACCCTTCGGCCTGGGGCGGCCGCTCCCCGCGGCGGTGCTGGTGAAGGCACCCAAGCTGGGCCAGGACCTCCGCGTCGACCTGCCGGCCGTCGGGCCGCGTACGGTGCGCAACGCCGCCAAGGCCGGCTGCGTCGGCCTCGCCCTGGAGGCCGGCGGCACGCTGGTGATCGACCGCATCGCCACCGCCGCGGAGGCCGACCGCCTCGGCCTGTTCGTGATCGGCTACGGGAGCGCGCCGTGATGGCGGCCGGGCCGCGGATGATCTGGCTGGTCGCCGGCGAGGATTCCGGCGATCAGCTCGGCGCCAAGCTGATGCGGGCGTTGCGGGCGGCGGCGCCGGAGACCGCGTTCGGCGGGGTCGGCGGCGAAGCCATGGCCGAGGCGGGTCTCGTCTCCCTGTTCCCGCTCGATGACGTCGCGGTGATGGGCTACCTGCCGGTCCTCGCCCGGGCGCGGACGCTCCTGCGGCGCATCCGCGAGACCGTGGCGGCGGCGGTGCGCGCCCGGCCGGACGTGCTGGTGATCATCGACAGCCCGGGCTTCACCCACGCGGTGGCGCGCCGCGTGCGGAGAGCCGCGCCGGGCATTCCCATCGTCGATTACGTCTCCCCGAGCGTCTGGGCGTGGCGGCCGTGGCGGGCGAAGGGGATGCGCCCCTTCATCGACCACGTGATGGCCCTGCTCCCCTTCGAGCCCGACGCGCATCTGCGGCTCGGAGGACCACCCTGCACCTATGTCGGGCACCCGCTGATCGAGCGCCTGCACGATCTGCGACCGGCGGATCCGAAGCATCGGCGTCGCGACACGGTCCCGCACAGCCTCGTGGTGCTGCCCGGCTCGCGCCGGTCCGAGATCGAGCGGCTGATGCCGGTCTTCGGGCAGGCGCTGGATCGCGTGGGCCGCAGCGTGCCGATCGAGGCGGTTCTGCCCGCCGTCACGCGCCATCGCGCGCTGATCGAACGCCTCGCGGCGGGTTGGCCGCTGCCGGTTCGGATCGTCACCGGCGAGGCTTCGAAATACGCCGCCTTCCGGGGAGCCCGCGCGGCGCTCGCCGCCTCCGGAACGGTGACGCTGGAACTCGCGCTGGCGGGGGTGCCGATGGTCGTGGCCTACAGGGTCTCGCGGGCGGAGGAGTTCATCGCCCGCCGGCTCATTCAAGTCCCGAGCATCGTGCTGCCGAACCTGATCCTCGGCGCGAATGCGGTTCCGGAATTCGTCCAGGCGGAATGCGCCCCGGAGCCCCTCGCGCAGTCGCTGCTGCCGCTGCTGAAGGGTGGGCCCGCGCGCGACGCGCAGCTCGACGCGCTGGCTCAGATCGACGAGCGCATGCGGCTGCCGGGCGCCGATACGCCGAGCCGAGCCGCGGCGCGCATCGTCCTGCGTGCGGCGGAAGGGCAGGGCCGCGGCCTTGGAATCGGAGCGGGGCCCCTCTGACCGCTGCGGACCCGCCACCCGTGCGGGTGCAGCGAAGCGGTGTGGCGGGCGCCATCCATGTGGAGGTTGCGAGGCCCCCGTCACTGGGCCGGCGAGGATGAGGATGGCGCACGCGACCGGTCGCGACGAACGACGACCGGGTGAAGCGGTCCGTCAGCCCGCGCGCCGGCTGCAGCGCACGTAGGAGGCGCTGCCGCGGCTGCTGGACCAGGTCAGGTGGTCGCCGTCCACCGTGAGGCGAACCTGGGACGACCAGCGCCGGCCGCGGTCGCTGCACTCGGCCGACGTGATCCAGGCGTTCCCGGCACGGCGCGTGTCGTGGAAGGTGCAGACCGTGCGGCCCGCCCTGGCGTGATCCTGGGTGATCGTCGCCGGGATGTAGCCCCGCCGCCGGGAGGGCGTGCCGCAGGCACCCGCCGTCGGTCCCCAGACCCCAGCATAATCGGGGGTGGCCGACGCGCTGACCTGGGCCGTGGCCGGAGCCGGCCTCGCGACGGGAGCGGGTATCGGTGCCGGAACGGCCGCCATGGGGCCTGGAGCGGGGACTGGGGATTGGGCAGGGGGTAGTGCTGCCGGAGCACCGCGGACGGGCGCATCGAGCAGGACCGCCCGGCGCGCGGCCTGCTGCGCAGCGGGCGCATCGCCGGCCGGCGTCACCCCGGCGGCCCCCTGGTTGCGGAACGGCATGTCCTCGGTGAGGTAGGCCGCGCTGTAGGCGAACAGGCCGACCCAGCCGGCGACGAGCAGCCCCGGCACGGCGTAACGCTGCCTGGAGCCGGGACGCGTCCCGCCGCCGGGTTCCGCCAACACCAATGCCCCCATGGTCGACCCCCGTCGTCCGGTCAGCGGCCGAAGATGCCCTTCAGGAACTGTGCCGTCCGGTTGCGCTTGCGCTTGCGGGCAAGCTCCGACGCGTCCTTGAGCCACGCGACCTGGACGACGCGCCGCTCGCCCTCGAACGGCTCGTGGCCGTGCCAGGAATTGTCGGCCCGCAGGAACGCGAACATCGTGCCCATGGTGGGCGGCACCTCGACCGCGAAGGGCGCGTAGTTGCGGCCGTCGTAGAGGACCCGCAGGCGGCCGGCCGCCGGGGCGTCCCAGGCGTCGTTCATGTAGACGAGCAGCGTCAGCACCTTCGACGGACCGTCCGTGTGGATCGAACCGTACTTGAGCTGGCTGCGCCGCATGATCGTGGTCAGCCGCGGGCAGGAGACGAGGTCGATGCCGAACTTCTCGCCGAGGATCTTCGAGAACGCGTCGCTCTCCAGCTCATCGATCAGCGCCTTGAAGCGACCCTTCAGGGCGACCTCGTCCACCGTCAGGTAGCCGGGCTTGGCGATGTCCGGGAAATCGCGGCGGATGTCGTCGATCGCCTCGGGGTTCAGGACGTTGCTGCCGAGGGTGTAGGCGTAGGGCTCGCGGGAGACCGGGGCGGCGCGCACCGCCGAGACGTCGAGGATCGAGAGGGCGGACATCGTTGGGGTCCCTTGGCTCCGGTAAATGACTCCGGCTCACGTCTCCGGCACGCCCCGCGCCTCAGGACGCATGCCGGAGGACCGGTCGGGCGGGTGTGCCGAGGCCGCCCGCGCCGGCCTCCGCGCGCGCGGAGGCGCGGCCCGTCGCGGCGGTCCCGGACCTCTCATAATCGGGCGATTGCGGCGGTCCCACGGCGAAAGCCGCAAGGTGGCGCATTCCGGTGACAGTCTCGGGCGGCCGGCTTGTGCAGGATGGCGCGATGCCCGCGGGCTTTCTTCCCGGGCGCGTGTTGGAACCCGTTCTTGATGAGGCCGCTGGTCCTCGCCCTGCTGTGCGCCCACCTTGCCGCCGTCGCGACCGGGTCGGACGCGCGTGCCCAGTCGCGGCCGCCGCGCGGTTCCTTCACCGCGCGAATGAGCTGCGCCGAGGCGATGGCCCTGGTGAAGGGGGAGGGCGACGTGGTGGTCGCCCTGGGCGGCGCACCGGAGCGCTTCGTCAGCGCACCCGGCCGCTGCTCCGGTTCGGAGATCGCCGAACTGCGCTTCGTGCCGACCCGCGACAATCCGCAATGCCCCGTCGGCTATCATTGTCGCGAGCCGGGTTTCGAGGAGTGGAACTGGTGAGACGCCGCGTGGCGTAAATCGCCGCACGGCCCGCACGTGACGAAAGTTTCACGCGACAGCGCGGGGCACGTGCCCTTATCTCGCCATCACCCGGGGCCAAGGCCGCCGGGTTGCGCCCCCTGCTGGGCGCGGACGGGACGGGGGATCGACGCGTGGCAGCACTCAGGACCGGACTGGGCATCCAGGCCGTGCTCACGGCCCTGGCCGCGCTGATCCTGCTGGCGTTTCCCGGTATCCCGAGCCCGCCGCTCTACGTCTCGCTGGCGGGCTTCGTCATGGCGGGCATCCTGATCGCCGCCAACGGCATCTCGGCCTACCTGAAGGTCTTCGTCTCGGTCTACGGCGTCGGCTACCTGCTGCTCGCGGGATCGAAGACGATCGCCGCGATGGGTCTGCTGCCGCCCGTGGTCGCAGCCCTGCTCCCGCCGGCCTTCGCGGCCACGGGGGCCGTGGTCTTCGCCGCCATCGTGCTCGGCATCTCGCGTCTCGAGCCGATCCGGGCGATCACCAACATCGCCGATCCGTACTTCGCCAATCGCGACAAGCCCACCAAGGAGATCGGCCTGTTCCGCTGGTTCGGCAGCACGGAGGGTCGGATCGGCCGCAACCTCGTGGCGCTCTCGATCTTCGTGAACTTCGCCGACGTGGCCCTGACGCTGCGGTTCAACTTCTTCTACCGGGACATTTACAACTCGCTACAGGAATACGACGCGAACGCCTTCTGGTATCAGCTCCTCTGGGTCTTCGTGCCGCTGGCCACGCTGAACATCGCCATCGGCATGTTCGACCTGTTCGTCGATTCCTCGCTGCTCATCCGCTGGCGGACGTGGCTGACCCACAGCCTGTACGAGCGCTGGCTCGGCAACGGCACGCATTACCGGATCCCGTTCACCGACGAGGAGGCGGATAACCCGGACCAGCGCATCCAGGCCGACGTCAACAGCTTCATCGTGCAGACGACGACGCTGTCGATCCGGCTGCTCAGCCAGGCCGCCCAGCTCGTCTCGTTCATCGTGATCCTCTGGACCCTGTCGCGCGACTTCGTGGTGCCCTTCACCGATGCGGTGATCCCGGGCTTCCTGGTCTGGTTGGTCATCGCCTACGCGGTGGTCGGCACGTGGCTCACCCACCTGATCGGACGGCCGCTCATCGGGCTCGACTTCCGGCAGGAGCAGGTGGAGGCGAATTTCCGGTTCGCGCTCGCCCGCAACCGGATCTACTCGGAGCAGATCGCGCTGCTGCGCGGCGAGCGCGCCGAGGCTTCGCGGCTCTCGACCCTGTTCCACAGCGTCATCGACAACTACGTCGGCATCATCTTCCGGCGCATCAAGCTGATCGCCTTCACGTTCAGCTATCGTCAGGCGAGCGTGATCTTCCCCATGGTGCTGGCGGCGCCGTCCTTCTTCGCCAAGAAGATTACCCTGGGCGCCCTCCAGCAGACCTCGCAGGCCTTCGGGCAAGTGCAGAGTTCGCTCTCGTTCTTCGTGGATTCGTACACGACGCTCGCGGCCTACAAGGCCAACACCAACCGTCTCGGATCCTTCCGCCGAGCCATGACCAAGGCCGAGGCGCTGGAGAATGCCGGCTACGGGCTGGTCCAGGGCAACGACAGCACCGGCGACGTCACCGCGCGCGGTCTGGTGCTCGCCCTGCCGGACGGGCGCCCGATCGTCACCGCCGATGCGCTGACCCTTCCGCGCGGCGGCGCGACCCTCGTCACCGGGCCCTCCGGTTCCGGCAAGTCGACCCTGTTCCGGGCGATCGCCGGGATCTGGCCGTTCGGCAAGGGCCGGATCGACGTGCCCGCCGGGCAATCGGCGCTGCTGCTGCCGCAGAGGCCCTACATCCCGCAGGGCACGCTCCGCGGCGCAGTCGTCTATCCGAACACCGTCGATCAGTTCACCGACGCGGCGATCCGGGATGCGTTGACGGCAGCTCAGCTGACCCAACTGGTGGACAAGCTGGACGAGACCGACACCTGGGAGCGGCGTCTCTCGGGCGGCGAGCAGCAGCGGCTCGCCATCGCCCGCGCCATCTTGTCGAAGCCGGAATGGCTGTTCCTCGACGAGGCCACGGCCTCCCTCGACGAACCCTCCGAGGCGGCCCTCTACCGGATGCTGCGCGAGCGGCTGCCGGGAACGACCATCGTGTCAATCGGCCACCGCTCGACGCTGGACGCGTTCCACGACCGACGCATCACGCTGGAGCCCGAGGGCGGCGTGTTCATCCCGCGGGCGCGGCGGGAGCCGCAGCCGGCGGAGTAGGCCGCACCCGGGCTGTTCGGCCGGGCCACGCCAACCGCGCTCCCCGCGACGGGTGCGGGGCGGGGAGCGCTCTGCGTCGGCGACAAAGGGGGCCAGCGATTCGGACGTCCATCGTCCCGTCCGTCGAGGAACCCCCGTAGGCATCCCGGGGGGCTTGGCCCCTGTCCGGCCGGGAGCGTCGGCGGCGCCACGCTCACGGAAGGTGCGCTGCCCCGGCAGGGGCTGCGCTCGCAATGTCGGACGGCGTTGCGCCGACCCGAGCGGCGATGCGCAAGACCTATCCGCCGGCCACGCCTGCGTCGGCCGGACTCACACGGAGAAGGCCGCCTCAGCGCGCAGATCCTGCAAGGCCGCGACTGTCCTGTCACGCAGCGCCTTGAGGGCGATCAGCGATCCCGTCAGGTCATCGCCTGTCTTGGCGGCCTGCTCGAGCCCGCGGCAGCCCGTGGAGAACGCCGCACAGCCCAGCATTCCCGACATCGATACCAGCGTGTGCGCTTCGCGCCCGTAATCGGCCGCCGCGCGGTCCGTGCCGTCGAAGGCCGTGGCGAGACTCAGCACGAACCGGTCGAGGATGCGGACGAGCTTCTCCGTGCCGATCACGGCCGTCAGTTCGTGGAGCGCATCCTGATTCACGAGCGACTCTGACATCGTCCGTCTCCGGCTGGGGATCCGCGGGGTGATCCAGGCTAGCGCCCGCGCGACGCACCGAGACCAGGACCACCTAGCCTCACCGACACTCCCCGGGGCCAATTGCTTAACAAATCCTAATCCTCAACGCGAGATCGCAGGGAAAAGCGCGCGCTTTCCGATCTTCTCCCAAAAGCCCGGCTCGCTCGGATGGGATATCCAACGCTAGGTTCAAGTCGGGACCGAAACTGCAACTTCCGAAAACGGACCCACCACTGGAATGTCCGTGGGGCGAGTGGTCACGTCGGCCGACAACGCTTAGGACTCGCGGCTGGGCGGACAGGCATGGGCGGACAGGCATGGGCGGAGGAGCGCGCGCCGTGGCAGACCAGACGCTGCCGTGACGGCCTACTCTCTGCGCGCGCGGCTGCTCGCTCTGTGGGTGCTGCTCCTCGCCTCCGCGGCCGTGACCGCCTACCTGATGTGGGGTGTCTACAACCAGTCGACGGACGTCCAGGTCGCTCAGACCGAAGTCGCGGTCGGCCGGGCCTGCCGCGAGATCATCGACCGCTACGCCGCCTCGGTCCGCAGCCGCGGAGGCCGCCTCGGTGAGAGCGACTTCGAGGGCCTCGTAGAGGCGGCCCTCGGCGGGGCCCCGGGCGTCGAGGGGGGGATCTGGAGCACCGCGGACGGCTCCGTCGCCTACGCCTACCCCACCTACGAGGGCACCGGCCGCAAGACCGATCTTCCGGCCGCCGAGCAGGGCACGATCGCGGCCCTCAACGCCGAGGTGCTGCGCGGCGACCACGTGGTCTCCGTCCGTCGTCCCAGCCGCACGCAGGTGCTGCTGCTCCAGGGTTGTCCGCTGCGCGGCCCGGAGGCGGGCCTGACCGCCTGGACGATGGGACGCGCCCACGTCAACGACGGTCCGACCTATAAGCGCTTCGTGGCAGGCCTCGGTTTCCTGGCCGTGACGGTTCTGGGGTCGGCGGCCTTCCTCGGCTGGTTCCTCTACGGCTTCTCCGGTCGGATCGCCCGGCTCGAAGCCGCCCTCGCGGCGCCGCGCCCTGATGGGGAGGATCTGCCCCGCCTGGAGCGGACAGGCGAGCGGGAACTCGACCGTCTGGTCGAAGCCCTCAACGCCGCGGGGGGACGGCTGCGGGACGCGCGCACGCGGGCCGTGGCCGCCGAGCGGCTCGCCGCGGTCGGACGGCTCGCGGCCAGCATCGCCCACGAGATCCGCAACCCGATCGCCGCGATGCGGCTCAAGGCCGAGAACGCCCTCGTCAGCGGCGACCCGAATCGCGCCGCGACCGCCCTCGAAGCCGTCCTCGGCCAGATCGCCCGGGTCGACACGTTGCTGCGCGACCTTCTCAACCTGACCCAGGCGCGCCCGCTCAACCGGATGCCGACCGCACTGGCGCCGCTGCTCGTGGAATGCGCGCGGCTGCAGGAGGACTTCGCCCGCGCCCGCTCGGTGCGGGTCGAGATCGAGGCCGATGGGCTGCCCGGGTCGGACCTACCGCAGATCGACCCGGCGCAGGTCGCCCGCGCCCTGGACAACCTGCTGCTGAACGCGCTCCAGCACACGCCGCCGGGCGGACGGGTGCGTCTCGGCGCCGAGCGGGTCACGGTCGACGGCGGCGTGCGCCTGCATCTGCGCGTCGACGATACCGGCCCCGGGATCGAGCCCGCGATCCGCGCCAGCCTGTTCGAGCCCTTCGTCACGGCCAGGCCGGACGGGACCGGGCTGGGGCTGGCCATCGTCCGCGAGATCGCGCTGGCGCATCGCGGCGCGGTCGGGCTGGTCGAGGGCGCGGCCGAGACTACCTTCCTGCTGGACCTGCCATGGCGACCATCCTGATCGTCGACGACGACCGGGCCCTGCGCGAGGGGCTCGCCGAGACCGTGGCCGACCTCGGACACACGCCGCTGCCGGCGGCGTCGGGCTCGGAGGCCCTGGCGCGGCTGGGCGACACCGCCGTCGCGGCGGTGCTGCTCGACCTGCGGATGCCCGGCGACCTCGACGGCATGGCCACGCTGGCGCGGATCTGCGCCCTGCCGGACCCGCCGCCCGTGACCGTGCTGACCGCCTTCGCGAGCCCCGCCAACACGATCGAGGCGATGCGGCTCGGTGCGCACGATCACCTGACCAAGCCGATCGGCCGCGCCGACCTCGCGGCCGTGCTCGACGCGATGCTGAGATCCGTGTCGGCGGAGGCGATCGTCCCGGCGGCGCAGTCCGGTCATCCGGGACTCGTCGGCTCCAGCGAGGGGATGCGGCGCGTCCAGAAGACCATCGGCCTCGTGGCCGACACCGCTTCCACCGTCCTCATCCAGGGTGAAACCGGCACCGGCAAGGAGGAGGTGGCGCGCGCCCTCCACGCCTTCGGCCAGCGGCGAACGCGGCCGTTCATCCCGGTCAATTGCGCGGCGATCCCGGGCGACCGGCTGGAGAGCGAACTGTTCGGGCACCTTCGGGGAGCGTTCCCCGGCGCGACCGCGGACCGGGCCGGCGCTTTCCATCAGGCCGAGGGCGGCACGTTGTTCTTGGACGAGATCGGCGACATGCCGGCCGGCATGCAGGCCAAGATCCTCCGTGTCCTCGAGGATTGCGTCGTGACGCCCCTCGGCGGCCGGTCGGGACGCGTCGCGGTCCGCCTCGTGGCCGCCACGCATCGGGATCTGCCGGCCCTGGTGGCCGAGGGCCGGTTCCGCGCCGACCTGTATTACCGCCTCGCGGTCGTACCGATAAGCCTGCCGCCCCTGCGCGAGCGCCTCGCCGACATCGTCCCCTTCGCCGAGCACTTCCTCGCCCCCTCGGGCAAGCGCCTGAGCGGGGGCGCGGCCTCCCGCCTGCTCGCCTATGACTGGCCGGGGAACGTCCGCGAGTTGCGCAACGTCGTGGAGCGAGCGGCCGTGCTGGTGCGGGGGGGCGTGATCGCGGGCGGCGACCTCGACCTGCCGGCGTCCCGGACGGACCGGCGCACCGAGGATGGGCATGCCCAGGACTGGTTGGCCGGCGACCTGCCCGGCGCCGTCGCCCGCCTGGAGCGGACCATGATCGTCAGGGCTCTCCGCGAGACGGAGGGCAACCGGGCACGGGCCGCGCGCCGCTTGGGCATCCAGCGGCAGCTCCTCTACGCGAAGATCGAGCGCTACGGCCTCGGCGTACCGGATGCCGAGATGTCGGGAGAGCCGACATCCGATGTCGCAAATCCCGACGCTTCGGAGGAAACCGAACGGGGTTAAGGCCTTCCTCGCGACGAGTTTTGAAGCGGTTCCGGCTCCCGGCGGGGCCGGGCGGGAACCGATCGCGCAGGCCCGCGTCAAGCCCCGGATGTGACCGCGCGGCCCGAGTCGGGGCCGCGCCGTGTGTCGATCGGGGGATCGCGGCAGGATGGACAGGATCGAGACAGGCGCGCGGTCGCGCGCCGACGGAACCGGATCGCCCTCCGCGAAGGCCCTGCGCGGCCTCGACGCGCTGAACTTCTTCCTCGCCGACGTGCGCGACGGTCTCGGGCCCTACCTCGCCATCTACCTGATCGCCGTGCGCGGTCCGGACGAGGGCTGGAACGAGGCCACCACCGGCCTCGTGATGACCATCGCGGGCATCCTCGGTCTCGTGGCGCAGACGCCCGCCGGCGCGCTCATCGACGCCACCAACCACAAGCGCGCCGTAGTGATCGGCGGCGCCATCGCGGTGACGGTGAGCTGCCTCGTCCTGCCGTTCATCGCCAACTTCTACCTCGTGACGGCGACCCAATCGATCGCCCACGTCGCCGGCACGATCTTCCCCCCGGCGCTGGCCGCGATCACGCTGGGCCTCGTCGGCCCGAAGATGTTCGCCAAGCGGATCGGCCGCAACGAGGGCTTCAACCACGCGGGTAACGCCGTCTCGGCCGCGGTGGCGGGCGGGCTGGCCTACTTCTTCGGCCCGGTCGTGGTGTTCTGGCTCATGGGCGTCCTGGCGGCCCTGTCGATCGGCGCCATGCTGATGGTGCCGGCGGACGCCATCGACGACGACCTCGCCCGCGGCATGACCGAGGACGAGGCGCAGACACAGGAGAAGCCCTCGGGCCTCGCAACCCTGCTGCAGAACCGGGCGCTGCTGCTCTTCGCCGTGCTGTGCGCGATCTTCCACCTCGCCAACGCCGCGATGCTGACCTCCGTGGGCCAGCTCCTGACGCACCTCTCGGGCAAGGACCACGCGACCTCGCTGATCGCCGTCTGCATCGTGGCCGCGCAGTGCGTGATGGTGCCGGTGGCGATCTTCGTGGGCGCCAAGGCCGACGTGATCGGACGCAAGCCGATCTTCCTGGCAGCCTTCGGAGTGCTGGCCCTGCGCGGCGTGCTCTACACCCTGTCGGACAACCCGTTCTGGCTGGTCGGCGTCCAACTCCTCGACGGGATCGGGGCCGGCGTCTACGGCGCGCTGTTTCCGATCGTGGTGGCCGACCTCACCCGCGGCGGCGGCCGCTTCAACGCCGCCCAGGGTGCGGTCGCCACCGCGCAGGGCGTCGGCGCATCGCTCAGCGCGACGCTCGCCGGCGTGATCATCGTCTCCGCCGGCTACGCGACCGCCTTCCTGGCCCTGGCGGCGATCGCCGCTCTCGGCTTCGTCCTCTATCTCGCTCTGATGCCCGAGACCCGCGGCGCGACCGCAGCCGGCAGCGAACCGGAGGGCGGGGCCGGGGTGCCGCCGGCGGTACCGGCCGGCGCCTGACCCACGGGTTTCCGGCCGGGCTCTCGGCGGCGGGCTGCCCGCGCGGGCAGCCCGCTACGGGACGACGGCCAGCGCCGGACCTGCCTGCGCCGCGGCGGTCCCCTCCGGCGGCGCCTTGCGGGAGACGTAGTACAGGTCGATGGCGCGCCAGAACGCGCCCTGCTCTTCCGTCGAGCGGCGAGCCAGGGATTTCTCGAGGATCGACATCGCGGCCCGTGCGGGCTCGCTCCGCTCGAGTTCCTCGAGCAGGCCGGCGAGATGCAGCATGGGGTCTACCTCCGAGCGGACAGCAACCCTTCATAACGCCCGAGCCGGCGTAACGATCCGCCGCGCGGCGCGCGTCGGCGCCCCGCATGATCCTTGCCTCATGCGGGGGGGCGGCTACCATCGCCGCGTCGAGTCGGACTCGCACACCCGTCAACCATCGAGGATCACCGATGTTCTCAAGCCGAAGCGACGCGGCTCTCGCCACACGCGGAATGGTCTTCGCGCTGGTCCTCACCGGCGGGCTCGGGCCTCTCTCGCTCCAGGCCCGCGAGATGCCGCAGGCCGATGCGGCCGCGGCGACGAAGAAGCCGAACGTCGTGATCCTCGCCACCGGCGGCACGATCGCGGGTGCGGGCGCCGACGCCGCCAACAGCGCCACCTACACGGCCGCCAAGGTGCCGGTGGACAAGCTGATCGCCGCCGTGCCGCAGGTCAGCACGATCGCCAACGTCCGCGGCGAGCAGGTCTTCCAGATCGCCTCGGAGAGCTTCACGGACGCGCAGCTCGTCCAGCTCGGCAAGCGCGTCTCCCAGCTCCTGAAGCAGGACGACGTCGACGGCGTGGTCATCACCCACGGCACCGACACGCTGGAGGAGACGTCCTTCTTCCTCGACCTCGTCGTGAAGAGCGACAAGCCGATCGTGGTGGTCGGCTCGATGCGGCCCGGCACGGCGATCTCGGCCGACGGCGCCCTCAACCTGCTGGACGCCGTGACGGTGGCGGCCAGCAAGGAGGCGATCGGTCAGGGCGTGACCGTGACGATGAACGACACCATCCAGTCGGGTCGCGACGTCACCAAGCGGACGAACGTCGTCCCGAGTGCCTTCTTCAGCCAGTGGGGGCCCCTCGGGATGGTGATCGAGGGCAAGACCTACTTCTTCCGCGCCCTGTCCAAGCGCCACAACACGAGCTCGGAATTCGACATCGATCAGATCGACAGCCTGCCGCTCGTGGGCATCGTCTACGGCTCGGGCACCATGATCCCCGGCGTCTACGACGCCGAGGTCCAGGCCGGCGCCAAGGCGATCGTCAACGCCGGCACCGGCAACGGTTCGGTGGCGGGCTACCTCGTGGACACGCTCAAGGACATCCGCTCCAAGGGCACGCTGGTGATCCGCTCCTCGCGGGTGCCGGACGGCCTCGTCCTGCGCAATGCCGAGCAGCCCGACGACAAGTACGACTGGGTGGTCGCCCACGATCTGAACCCTGCCAAGGCCAAGATCCTGGCGGCGGTGGCGCTGACGAAGACGAGCGACACCAAGGAGCTGCAGCGCATCTTCTGGGAGTATTGAGGGCCCGGCCGCTCGGGATCCGGCGGGTCCGGATATCCCGAGCGCGACCTCATCCCGACGCGCGGATGCGAAGCGGCCGCCGCGAAGGAGTCCTCCAGGGATCGCGCCCGCTCTGGAGCCCGCCTTCGAGGTCCGCGGATGCGGGCACCTCGGGATGAGCGGTGCGGTTGGGGTTCCCTTCTGCGCCCGTCGCTGCCGTGCGACCGTTCACGCAATCCCCCCCGCACGCGTCAGCCGGGTTACATCCCACGGCGCATTCCCTAGATACCGGTCGCCGACGCAGCCGCCTGGGCCTTGCCCGAATCCCGGCATCAGCCTTGCGCCCGTCGGCACTGAGCCTGGAGGAACGAGCATGACCGAGCTTCATCCCGAGGTCGCGGCGGTCACCGAGCGCGTCGTGGCGCGCTCCCGCGGGACCCGGCGGGCTTATCTCGACCTGATCGCCCGCGAGCGCGAGGCGGGGGTCCGGCGCGGGAAGCTCGCCTGCGGCAACCTCGCCCACGGCTTCGCGGCCTCCGGCGAGGACAAGGCGGCGATCCGCGACGAGCGGACGGTGATGAACATCGGCATCGTCACCGCCTACAACGACATGCTCTCGGCCCATCAGCCCTACGGGCGCTATCCGGACCAGATCAAGCTGTTCGCCCGGGAGCGCGGCGCCACCGCACAGGTCGCGGGCGGCACGCCGGCCATGTGCGACGGGGTCACCCAGGGTCAGACCGGCATGGAGCTGTCGCTGTTCTCCCGGGACACGATCGCCCTCTCCGCCGCGGTGGGCCTGAGCCACGGCATGTTCGACGGCGCGGCGCTGCTCGGCATCTGCGACAAGATCGTGCCGGGCCTGCTGATCGGCGCCCTGCGCTTCGGCCACCTGCCGACGATCCTGATCCCCGCCGGGCCGATGCCCTCCGGCCTCGCCAACAAGGAGAAGCAGCGGATCCGCCAGCTCTACGCCGAGGGCAAGGTCGGCCGCGCGGAACTGCTCGAATCCGAATCGGCCTCCTACCATGCGGCCGGGACCTGCACGTTCTACGGCACCGCCAACTCGAACCAGATGATGATGGACATGATGGGCCTGCACATGCCCGGCGCGTCCTTCATCAATCCCGGCACCAAGCTGCGGCAGGCCGTGACCCGCGCGGCGATCCACCGGCTGACCGAGATCGGCGGCGCCGGCAACGACTACCGGCCGCTCGGCCTCTGCGTCGACGAGAAGGCGATCGTGAACGCCGCCGTGGGCCTGCTGGCCACCGGCGGCTCGACCAACCACGCGATTCACCTGCCGGCGATCGCCCGGGCCGCCGGCATCGTGATCGACTGGGAGGACATCGACCGGCTCTCCAGCGCCGTGCCGCTGATCGCCCGCGTCTACCCGAACGGCGCCGGCGACGTGAACCACTTCCACGCCGCGGGCGGCATGAGCTTCGTGATGGCCGCGCTGCTCGATGCCGGGATGCTGCACGACGACATCCTGACCGTGGCGGGCCAGTCGCTGCGCGACCATGCCCGCGATCCGAAGCTCGTCGGCGAGGAGCTGGTCTTCGAGGACGCGGTGGCGGAGAGTCTGGACGACACGATGCTCCGCCGCCCCGCCGCCCCGTTCCAGCCGGACGGCGGCATGCGGCTGGTGAAGGGCAATCTCGGCCGGGCGACGTTCAAGACCAGCGCGGTCGAGGAGCAGCGCCGGACCATCGAGGCGCCGGCCCGGGTGTTCTCGGATCAGGACGAGGTGCTCAAGGCCTTCAAGGCCGGCGAGCTGGAGCGGGACGTCGTGGTGGTGGTCCGGTTCCAGGGCCCGAAGGCCAACGGCATGCCCGAGCTGCACAAGCTCACCCCGCCGCTCGGCGTGCTGCAGGACCGCGGCCACAAGGTCGCGCTGGTGACGGACGGGCGGATGTCGGGGGCGTCCGGCAAGGTCCCGGCCGCGATCCACCTGAGCCCCGAGGCGCTGGGCGGCGGCCCGATCGCGCGGATCCGCGACGGCGACATCGTGCGGCTCAGCGCGGCCGACGGCCTGCTGGAGGTGCTGGTCGACGCCGCCGAGCTGGCCGCTCGGCCGGAGGCCGAGGCGCCGGGGCCGGCGCAGGGCACCGGGCGGGAATTGTTCGCGTTCATGCGCCAGGGGGCCGACACGGCGGAGCGGGGCGCCTCGGCGATGCTCGCCGCCGCCGGCCTCTGAAACCGGACAGGAGTTGGAGACCATGAACGATCTGACCAGCATCGACGCGCTGATGCGCTCCGTGCCCGTCATTCCGGTCCTGGTGATCGACGACGTGGCCCAGGCCCGGCCCATCGCCGAGGCCCTGGTGAAGGGCGGGCTCACCGCCCTGGAGGTCACCCTGCGCACGCCGGCCGCCCTTGAGGTCATCCGGGAGATGACCCGGGTCGAGGGCGCGGTGGTGGGCGCCGGGACGGTGCTCAACCCGCAGGACCTCGACAGAGCGCTCGCGGCGGGGGCCGAGTTCATCGTCTCGCCGGGCCTGACGGCGCCGCTGACCGACGCCGCCAGGGCCAACGGCGTGCCCTACCTGCCGGGCGTCGCCACGGCCGCCGACATCATGCGCGGCCTCGACCACGGCCTCGACCGGTTCAAGTTCTTCCCGGCCGAGGCCGCGGGCGGGATCAAGGCGCTGAAGGCGCACGCGGCGGTGTTCGGCGCGGTGCGGTTCTGCCCCACCGGCGGGATCACCGAGGCGACCGCGCCGGACTGGCTGGCGATCCCGTCCGTGCTCTGCGTCGGCGGCAGCTGGGTGGTGAAGCCCGGCACCCCCGACCCGGCAGCGATCGAGCGGGCGGCGCGGGCCGCCGCCGGCCTGCGGAAGGCGGCGTAACGCTGCGGAGGGCTGCCGGCCTCGCGAGGAGGCACGCCCGAACCGGGTGGATCGAGGCACCGGCGTTGCCGCAGCGCCCACGAGCCGACATGGTGGTCCTCACGCAGGTGCGGTGGAGTCTTCGTGTCGGCATGGCCACAGGGCGGCGGCGAGATGGCCGAGCGCATCCGCCACCACGATTGGCAGCGCACGCCCCTCGGGCCGATCGCCCGGTGGTCGCAGCGACTGACGCTGATGGTCGAGCAGGTGCTGGCCAATCCGCTGGTCGCGAGCCTCGTATGCGGCCCGGAGCGGATCCTCCTCTACAACGACGCCGCCGCGAAACTCTACGGCGATCGGCACCCCCAAGCGCTGGGCCGTCCGCTCGCCGCGACCTTCCCGGAGGGCTGGGCCACGGTGGCGCCCTTCTACGAGCGGGCCTTCGCCGGCGAGTCCGTGCCGGTGGCCGGGCAGCCCCTGGATACCCGGGGGGAGGGGGAGGCGACCGAGGTCTTCGACGCCCTCCTCATCCCCGTGCGCGAGGCGGGCGGACAGGTCGCTTACGTCCACATGAGCGGGAGCGATTTCAGGGCGCGCGCGGTCTCGGAGACGCTGCTGCGCGCGAGCGAGGCCCGGTACCGCCACCTGTTCAATGCGATCGACGAGGGCTTCTGCACCATCGAGGTGCTGTTCGATGATGCCGCGCGTCCGGTCGACTACCGTATCCTGTCCGTGAACACGGCCTTCGAGCAGCAGACCGGTCTCAAGGATGTGGTGGGTAGAACCGCCCGGGCGCTGGCCCCCGATCTGGAGCCGCACTGGTTCGAGACCTACGGGCGGATCGCCCGCACCGGCAGAGCCGAACGCTTCGAGGACCGCGCCGACGCGCTCGGGCGCTGGTACGATGTCTACGCCTTTCCGGTCGGGACGACCGCGCAGGGGCAGGTGGCGGTTCTCTTCAAGGACGTCCTGCCGCGCAAGCGCGCCGAGGAGCTGCTGCGCGCCAGCGAGGAGCGGTTCCGCGGCCTAGTCGAGGGGTTCGGCCAGTTCAGCTGGGAAGCCTCGGCCGACGGCACCACCGAGGTCGACAGTCCGGGATGGCGCGCCTTCACCGGGCAGCATCGGGACGCCTGGCTGGGGCGCGGCTGGGTCGCGGCCATCCATCCGGACGACCGAGACGCCACCGAGCGGATGTGGAAGGCCGCGGTCTCGACCGGGAGCGTCGTCGATCACGAATACCGTCTCTGGCATGCTCCGAGTGCGTCGTGGCGGTGGTCGAACGTCCGCGCGGTGCCGATCACGAATCCGGATGGATCGATCCGGAAATGGTCGGGGGTCAACATCGACGTCACGGACCGCCACAGGCTGCTGGCGCGGCAGGAGGTGCTGGTCAACGAACTCCAGCATCGCGCGCGCAACCTCCTCGGCGTTGTCGCCGCGGTGGCGAACAGGACGCTGGGTCGGGGCGGTCCGATTGAGGCCTTCGAGGAGCGGCTGCAGGCGCTCAGCCGGGCTCAGGGACTGCTCAGCCAGTTCGGCAGCGATACCGTCGAGGTCGGCGCCCTGGTGCGAGCCGAGCTCGCCGCGCATGCCGATGCCGGGTCCGGGCGCGTCGACGTCGCCGGGCCGGAGATCCACCTCACAGCCCGGCAGGTCCAGAACTTCGCGCTGGCGCTGCACGAGCTGGCCACGAACGCCGTCAAGTACGGGGCGCTGCGCGCGGGCTGCGGGCACCTCGCCGTGACCTGGACGGTGGTGCCCGGCTGCCGCGAGCGCCGTCGGTTGGCGCTGAGCTGGGTGGAGAGCGGCGTCGCCATCGACCCGGGGGCGATCACCCGCCGCGGCTACGGTACGGAGCTGATCCAGGAGGCGCTGGCCTACGCGCTGCAGGCGGAGGTCGATTACGCCCTGGACGCGGACGGCGTACGCTGCCGGATCGAATTGCCGGTGTCGTGACCGGCGCCCGCGGAGCCCTGCTTCGCCCGCCACGCTGCCGCGGCCGTCGAGCACGCGCGGAGCGACCGATCGGGTGCCACACTGGACGCGACACCGGACGCCGCGACGGCCGAACGATCCGGCGGCGCGGTCAGTTGTCGGCCGGATCCGGACCGATCATCCCGAGTAACGCGTCGCCGAAGCGCCTGCGGGCAGGTGGCTCGAGGATGCTCATATGGATCGACATCAGCAGCAGGAGCTTCTCGGACTGCAAATCGGAAGCACCGCCGTCGCCGGTAGCGCGCTCCGGCGACGCGTAGACAAGGCGGACGGCTCCGTGCGCTGTCCTCCCGAGCCGCGGGCGGGACCCACCCCGACGCCTCGGGACAGCCCCTGCGTTCGCACGGCATCCGGATGGACATCATGGAGATCCGTGACGGCGGTGACCGCTCCGTGCTCGGCACGCCGCTCGTGACGGGAAAACCGCTGGAGCGTGTGGCCAACCTGGCCATCGCGCTCAAGCAGGCGCTCACCGACGACAGGCCGGTGGAGACGCGCGCCGCCGCCGATCGTCTGCTGTTCGACTTGGGCCGCACCCTCGTCCGGACCGAGGCGCCCTGAGCGGCGGCCACGCCGAAGGTCGCCGGGGCGCGCCGTGCTAGTTGATCAGGCAGAACCCGGTCCCGTCTGACCCCACCCGGCCGACCGTTCGCTCGGGCGCGCAGGGCGGCCGAAGCACCCGGGCCTCCTGCATCGGATGAAGCCCCGGAAGTTCGGAGCGGGCAGGCTGCGCGACCCGCTCTCCGGTCGGAGACGTCTCGGCGGACCAGGCCGGCACGACCGCGCCCGCGGCAGCAGCCGACGCGACCCGCCCGGGGGTGACGACCAGCGCCGACCCAGAGCCCGGCATGCCCGCCCGCGGCTCGATGCGCGTCTCGCGCGACGGATTCGGTACGGCCGGCCGATAGGTCGTGTGCGTGCGCCCGGAGAACAGCCGCCCGAATCCTCGGCCGGCCCGCGCCTCCGCGGCTTGACTGCCGACGACCAGCATCAGCGTCGTTGCTCCGGCCACCATCCAGGTCCGCATGGCTCGCTCCTCGCAGCGCGGTGATAATGCCGGAGGCGCGTTACCAATCACTGTGAGTATTGTATTGAAATCGAAAGATCGGCCCGTCGGAACAAGCGGTCCGTGCCGAACCTGCAGCTCGGGCCGCCCGGGCCAGCCGCTTTCGATCCAGGTCCGGGCCGTGCAGGCCCTGGAGGTCGGGGACATCGCGGGCGCCATGGAATGAGAAGACCTGCCGCCCGCCCGCGCGGACGATGTCCCGCAGCGCATCGCGCGGATGGATCCGCGCCGGCAGCGTCTCGACGGCCCGGCGCTCCGCGTTCGACACGATGGCGCTGCTCACCTGTTTGCCGGCGAGCATGGCGGCGGGATGTGCATCGGGGGTTGGCGGCATGTCGAT
>Ga0160428_1001081_pt1 | contig 22833 bp, 19 predicted proteins | sample SolpanmetagenomM_FD_108198 | JGI IMG/M metagenome (GOLD analysis project Ga0160428, IMG submission 108198) | Solar panel surface microbial communities from Lawrence Berkeley National Laboratory, California, USA - M | ecosystem: Engineered > Built environment > Solar panel > Unclassified ... | reverse complement strand
TTTGATTTGATCGAAGACATGTCATTCATTCAAAGAAAAGATTGCGAATAGCTTGATGTTCATCAAATCTTTTATTGATCGAATGATCCAATCTCCACTCTGAAACATTTGCCATCCTTGGGAAATTTCCAAGTAGCAATTGGTACAGTCCACGTTTTCTTTACTTTAGTCTTAGAAGGCGCTTTCTTCTCTATAGGTTGAATATTTCTATATAATGTCATACCAGACAAGGCACTACAGAGACTATCCTCGTAGACATTTTTACGTTGCTTTTTTTGTAAGATGATATCTATGTTCTGTAAAATAAATTGGTCAACCTTCCGAACGGCGACCCAGTTCAAAAAATGTATCAATGCCTCAGTAACTCGGATGGAGCAATCAGGTGTAATTTGAAAAGAAGTGATTAGGCCTCTGCGAAAATAGGTAAAATTCTTTTTCAAGCTTTCTTTGCAATGTAATTGATAATCTTTGCCGAGATTGACTCCATCTTGCACACATACTACATTTTGTGAGAAATCATTGACAAAAAACTCATAGCATCGGGCACTCAGATGTTTTTTATGTTTCCCTTGCGAGTGTACTTCAAACAATCTTCGTTTTGCATCCTCCATAGTTGTTTCACCCATAGTAACGTTTGCGGAGTACGGTGGAAAGAAAATTTGCATCTTCCACTGTTGGTTGAATAATAAAGATGTAGAGTTGAAAAGAAAAGAAAAGACGCACTTTTGCAGCAAGAAATGTCACAAGAGATATCAAACACAGTACTAATTCTGATCCCTTTCTGCAGTATCATGATCATAACGCTCATTCAGTATTTCATCACAGAGAGGCAATTTTCTCAACAAAAATTTGGTTTCAAAGACAGAATATACGGTATTGTAACAAGTGGTGCTCTGATAGGAGGTTATGTTTCATTATTAAATATATTTTGCAATTTTGATGTTCTAATTCGAGACGCTTCGCTAAACAAGTCAGATAATGTCCCCAAGCAAGCTGAGTCTCAGCATATAAATAATACAATACAGTCGCCGCCTTCCGATCCCAAACGAAGGCTTGTTCAGACATTCACTCCGTCCTTCTGAGAGTATTCTCCTCCTCAAAGAATATCCGTACAAGATCCGCAGCATTGTGGGAGCTAAACTCCGCCAATTCTTTCATGAATGTCTGATCTTTCCTCAAAAGTTCAGTTATATTTCCTATGGGAGAGTAGTACTCTTTACGATACTTTTCATTCGATATGTCAAGTGTATACACGGGGTGATAGACGAGATCATATTGTTGGGATTTGTAATTTACACCACATAACTGTACGGGCAATTCAGCAATCGTGTACTTTGTGAAATACGCAAGTCGCTCTGGAGTGATGGTAGCCATTTGCAAGCGACGCTTGATATAGTACTCCGAACTTTGAGCGAATTCACTTGCATATTTCTGTTGGTGAGTCTCAACCAAAGCGAGTGTCTTTTGATATTGAGTATTGGAGTCAATATCATTCCATCGAGCGATCTGTATATCTCTCCAATCTGTTTTGGTATCACGAATCATCATTAATTGGTCATGTAACATCTTTCCATCATGTAAAGCCTCAAGTGTTGCGACCTCGAATTTCTTTCTTCTTGAGATCATTTTTTCATACTTGTGTATATCGTCACAAACCAAGATGAGAATTTCCTTGTGGTGACCACACAGATAATCGAACAGCTCAGATACATTTTCGTGTTGATTCATTGGATTTTTACCCATACATACAGCTACAACGCAATTTGTTACGGATGAAGTATCTTTGTCGACAATCATTTTCATTGTTTTACTTGTATTAGAGATGGTTGCGCAATTATGAACAATAAAACGCCAAACAAAAATGCGCATAGACTAGGAAGTAAAAGCAACAAAACTCTGCAGTGACGCGAGAGCAACGAATGCAGAATGAACAAAGAAGATCTTTTTGCGCTCACAGAGTCGTTTTGCGTTATAGAGCATACTACGGATGAAGATCAAAACAAACTGCATGAATTGTCCAAGATCATTCTAGCTAGATTTGATGCGATGAGATCGAATGCTTTTGTAACTTTCCAACTAGAATTAGATACTAGACTTGACAGAAATCATTGCAAACTGGTGGGGGATCTGATTATGCAACAGTCTCAACATGAGCGTCTTAGATCCTTACAAATCTTTCCACGAAATCAATGTATTATAGTATCTGCTTTTTTCATTTGAATTCATGCAAAGCGTTCCTTTCCTGAGTTGAAGTAAGATTTCATTTCGGCCATCTTCTTCTTGATTTCCATCAATTCGATCTTGGCATCTTCTAATTCCTTGGACTTTTGTTGATGACTAATGTCGAGGTTGCCAAGCTTCTCTTCACAAATCTTGCTTTGTGCTCTAGCGTCATCTAATTGCTTATTGATACGAATGACTTCTTTTTCTGAGTGATCCAATTTCTCCGTTTGAGATTCAATCTGTTTGGATAGGATGATTTGCTCCGCCCTTAACATACCCATGTTCTCTTGATACTCGATTTCCTTTTTTTTGAGGAGATTCTGTTGTCCAGATATGTTTTGATCTAATTCTCGCAATCGCTGCTCATTTTGTGTACATTGTTGCTTGAGTTGGTGGTTTTCTTGTGAGACAATCTTTGACTGGGGTGCATCTTGAGTTTCTTTTTTCATGCGGACTATGATTCTCTTCTTCTCCTCTAAATCTTTCGACATCCTTGTTAGATTATTTTGTAGTTTGTCTATGTCGGTGATGAACTCAGAGCGATCCGATTCGAATTTTTTCTTCTGCGAATCTCGATCATCAAACACGTCCTTCATGACCTCATTCAGCAGGTTCCTGTGATATTCATATTTCCGTTTCAAATTTTTTGGGAATTTGAAGAATTCTCTAATCATGTCTTCCTCTTCATGAGCAATCTTTATACTTTTAAGACTATTGAGCATGAGCCTTTGCAAATAATCATACACCTCGTGAGACCGCTCAGGATTCTTGATATACGAAATGACTGTTTTGATAAGATCTGCTTCCGAGATGTGTTCTAGCTGACATCGTACTCCTTTATGATCCACCACAAAACATTGTCCATCATGGAGAGCAATCTCCACAATATCGTTGTTGGATAGCAATGGGCGAGACGGTGCTGTATAATAAATATCGTTTGTATTATTTCTTTTTGAATGCGATTCTGTTTGTGGAGTCTCAGGGAGAGGCTTATCGAGATAACTATTTCGTCAAAAAGTCAGCATGGAGTGTGAAGCAGAGCTTTGTTCTAAATATTTCTTACATATCGGGATCCTGATTCTGCGACTCTTTGTTTGTTGATTCTTCATCTCCTGCTCGATTCTCTTCAATTCCTTGTTTCTCCTCTTCTCCTTCTCCTTCCTCTTCATCTTCTTCTCCTTCACTATATGAGACCTGCGGACTGCTCATGATCATGTTTATGCGATAAATGAGAGATGATAGTAACCGAATTGTGATTTGTTGTGTCCGGCTAAAGAGCGTTCTTCTAAAAGATTGGTAATATGTGATCATTGGAGGTGCAGCTTGCAGCTACACAATTTTCTGCATGATATTCTGAGGATACGACTTATGAGATCCCCTCTACACGTGTAGAGTATTGACGATTATATCTTTTGCTCTGTCTAATCTCATTAGACGACCTCGCGTGTGGACTTCATCGTATTTGGACTGAGGGGGGTCATATTCAATGATTTGATCAACAAAACCTAGATTCAAGCCGGTACAAAAGTTTTTGTTAATGCATAAAAGCTGTATTTTATGCTCACTTAATTGTTTGATGTATTTCCTGATAGAACCCGTATGCGTCTTCTTACACAATTTATACCTTATTTCAGTTCGATGTAGCAGATCGAGCTCAACATCATATTCGTTCGTGAAAAACAATACGAATGACTGGTTGATGTTGTCCATGATCAATCGTTGTATTACATCTCCTTTGGTAGGTCTTGCCACTCCAACATTTTGGTGCATAATAGTATAATTGACACACATTTCCTTGCACAATGGACAGCAGTGGTACTGGCTGAACCATTGATCAAGACAATCTTTGCAAAAACCATGTTGACATTGAGTGATCACCCTTGTGACCGAATCAGAACATAAACAAATCGGACAGCTTTTATCCCGAATTCTCTCTAAGATAAGCTTCTTTTGTTCTTGTTGTATTCGCACGTTCTCAACAGACGCTTTTTGTTCTTGTGATACATCGTCACAAGCGGAACCGCTTAATTGTTGCAAATTCGTTATTATCTGATTCGCTTTCCAAGTGAAAAGAGTTTCACACATATGAGGATAGGCATATTTCCCTAGCTTTTTCATCGCTCCCCCGATATCATCTTTTTCCAATGATTGTATGATATCCGCATCGAGTTCTGTTTTGCAACGTGGCTCAAGTAAATTTTGACAGACAATTTGATGTTGAATCAGTTTATAGTTATACTCATAGTTATAGTGAGAATCTATGAAGTCTGCTGAAGCCTCGAAATAAAATTCATTATACTCTGGAGAGGAAAAGCGTTTGTATGAAGAGGAAATGACCAAATCAAAAAAATAGCGACAGGTATAATCCCATCTTCGATAATTTTTTTCATGGAGCAATGGGATCGTGACCATCTCGTCAACAATTGTGTATGGTTCTGTTTGAGCATTCGGTATGACGCCATGATTCGAAACATATTTTGCATTTATAATTGTAATCAATGTCTCACTATGAAGCTTATCTCTTGTAGACTTGATGATGTTCACATCTGGTAATATATTTAGATTCGTAATATGTACAGTTCGAATTTTTTTCAATTCGTCTTCATATTGAGAGATCAGAGTATTGGGAAGAAATATATTTACAAATCTCTTGAACCGCTTGGCCAAAATAAAGGCAAGAATCAAGCAAATACGAGTCTTTCCACTGCCAACTCGATTACCTAAGATACTCGTGAAATCTTCCCTTGGAAACGAAAGCTTCATCGCTTCGTAATTAGCAAGAAGACGATTGATTGTTTCTATTTGGAACGGATATAACAGCGGTAAAAATTGTTCTGGAATATAATTCATTGTCTCGAGTTTGCTAAATGGCTGAGACAAAAGATGATAAATTGCTCCTTCCTTCTCGCAAAAGTCTTGATGGAGACGGTTATGCTGAAGTCGCAACTTTTGCAATTCTCTATCTATATTTCTCACACTTGTTTTCATTGACTGTTTAGCTTGCCGAAACTCATCTGTTTGGCTCACTACATCGTGACCATAAATCAAACGCTCGCGCACCGCATCCTCTTTCCGGTCCAACTCCGTAAACAAAGAATCACGATAATGTCTCAAAATGGACTCTTTTGTAGAAACCTCCAGAATTTGTTGTTCATAAATATGCAAAAATGGCTTTATTTCTTGTTCAAATTGTAACCGTTTCAATATATATTTTACATACTTTGGCTTATTATCGTCATTATCGTCATTATCGTAATTATCGTCATTATCGTAATTATCGTCATTATCGGATATCATTCCAAAGATATGGCTCTGAACCTTTTTTAGTTATTATGCAGCCAATCATGTTATTAAATCATCATTTCATTGTTGCGTTATCAAAGTCAGATACAAAGAATGAGTAAGGAGATTATTGGGTGTGAATGTCAATGTCACTCCGGTATCATCACTTTTCACAGGTGTGAGTTGTGCACCGTAGATAGCAGCATTTGTTCCTGAAGACGTTGTACTGTACATGTTGATCTTGTATTGGAGAAGAGATGCGTAACTGAAGGCAGTTCCTGGATAGATTGCTACAGTGCAAAGTGATGTGGTTGACTTTGGTGTAATACTGACATTGATGGTGTATTCTCTTCGAGTACCTACAATCCAGACATTTTGTTTCGTTGGCGCTGAAACAGTGCTTATTGTGGTGTTATCTTGTTTGAAAGTAGATGTCAGTTGGGTAATTGTAGAAGTACCTGTTTCTAGCGATGTGGATGTCGACGTTGGTGAGGATGAGGTGAACACCTTATAATACAAATATAATACCATCAAGATGACAACGAATAAGATGTAGATTCCATTTGTTTGAAAGAAAGATTCCATTTTTCTTGTTGAGTCCTTTTATTCTATTCAGCAAAAGGTTTTTTATATTTGGTTTATCTTTATTATCATATTTTGTCTCGATTTCAGTGAGTGGTGTCTTCATCTTCCACCTCCTCTAGTATCGTAATAAGGAGACGTTGGGTAACATCACGACCAGGGCGTTGTGCTCTACCAATGATTTGTCTTTTCCTGTCTAGATCAACATCATGATATAGAATGATATGGTCAACATATTCTAAGTTATGACCCTTGGCGTCATTTCTTGAGTTCAAGAACAAAATTGCTTGTTTCTCGTCTTTGAATCGAGTGAGAACTCGAGCATCATTTTCTTGATCTCCATTCAATTTGAGCATTCGGCAATATCGTGAAATTGTCTCATAAGTGCCATCATAATCACAAAAGATCAAAATTTTTTTCGTGTTCGATTCACAGAGGCGAATTGTCTGTTCAATTCTCGACAACAGTTTCGGAAACTTCATCTCGGAAACGATTAGATCTGCTGCAGTCAGGTTCTGACGACAGTGTGGACAACAAGCGCTATTTTGCATCCATAAAACGATACAGCCATAGCAGAAAAAGTTTTTGCAACAGTTCACCATCGTTTTGGGTTTTGCTTTTTCCTCAAGACATATAGAACAAAGAGTATCACAATTGAGTCGTTGCTCAATCTCGGTGAGACCTTTGTTGGTGATATCAAGCAGGTTTTCTTGCTGATGTATTTGCTCTGACAACCGTTTGATTTCTTGATTGCAGATTCCTTGTATGATTGTATCTTGACTTTCTATACTGATCTTAGACTGTTGATCGCGTTGATGCTTCAACATATGTAAACTATGTTGTATTTGTATTTTTTTCTTGTTCTCCTTTTCTGTAACAACTTTGATGTATGCAGACATTGACGTAATCTGAGATTCCCCGGTTCGCAAAAAACAAAAATCATCATGTCTCAGCTGTAGGAGATGTTCAGACCAGGAAGAACCAATTGTTCTCAAAAATGCGACCATAGAATTTGTCTTCACTTTTTGATAGATAATCTTAGGTTCAAGAAGGCAAAGATTCTGCGATTTGGTGATGAATTCCTCTGAACAATTGACGACATTGAGTGGATAGAAGTCTTTGCCCCATGCTCGACGAGTTGCATTGGGTATTCTGAACTCTTTATCGTAGGAGCTACTCAGATTGTAAGTCTCAAAAACCGCAAAGCTTTTTGTGCTAAAGTAATCCTCGTGGTGAATATTCGCTGTCAGGAGCCATTCGAATGTGGTCTGTGGATTGAATTTGCCGGCAAATGGATACGCCTTTGTGGTATCGATCTCATCGTAAATGATACGAAACCAATTCAGAGAAGAACATAACTTGGTTGCATATTTGTGCGAAACCAAATGGCATTGGTAATCGATGTTGCGATTGTCATTAACAGTATCATTGGAGTAGACATATACCGGGACTTCACATTTCGCAAATTCCTCTTGCCATTGTTTCATCAAATTAGGACTCACGACGAACAGCGTCAGATTACAAAGTCGATCATTGATTGCTAGATTGATAGCGATTCTTGTCTTGCCATTACCAGGTGGTTGGTGTAGAATGCCTCTGTATATATTCGATTCACTGTTGAACTTCGATGTCACAAACTCTTGTTCCAATTCTCTCATCTTCCAAACACAGGCTTTCTGATGATCCCACAAACATTTGGACCCTGTAAGTTTTAAACTCGTTGAGAGATATGTTTCTAACGCCAGCTCATTGATGATTTGCGGTTCATGAATAAAGCCTTTGGACATTCTGATGCAAACTCTATCGTTTGATTTGCGGAAACACGAGCATCGTTCAAAAAAGAAAAAGTACATGACTGATGATGAATAAAAGAAGTCTGCAGCTAATCTCGATATCATGGAGATGCAGTTACAAAAACAAAATACTCTCCAAGTTGCACCAGCGAAGCTGCATAATTATACAACTTTTATTGATGTGCCATTAGATCTTTTTGTCAATCTGGGAGAGCAATGGTTCTTGAATCTAGAAAGTCATTACCAAATAAGTTTTGTAGTGGTTATTCTTCCAGGATGTAATGGTTGTGAAAGGATCCTGAATGTACTCGAAACTACACAACAGAATTTGAAAGACAAGTATAAGATTCCTCTATTTGTATATGTGGTGACACTAGGTAGAGATTTTACAAGTCAAAATTTTTGGCAGCAGCTCAAAATCAGCAAAGTACCAGCTCTGTTCATTCTCAATTCTAAAGGCAGACTTATCTCGCTAGTACCCAACCTTCTTACGGTCAATGAAGATGATCCAACGGGTGTTTTACGAGTCGATGTTGAATTGATCACTCAGTATGCACTCAGAATAATATCAAAAAAGCAATGATACGAAACAATTCCTCTCTTTGCCGGCTGCAAAACTTTGAATCAAACATTCATTAGCTGTGGTTTTAATCAGTCTCATTAATTACAAATAAATCTTTTAGTGATCTAAGCGTGTCTATACAGATCGCACCATCTTCAATGAGCATTAGTTCTATGGAGTCTGAGGTAGATGTGGTTTGTATTCCGAAAATCTGCTGCAGAGCTCGTAAAAAATTATCGAATCTCCAGATATGTTTTAACCTTAACAATTTTACGAAATGATCCGTAATATTCAATAGTTGTTCGTCACCGTAATTTAGAGTAGCAATATGCAAATGATTCAAATTGATAGTTCTGACTACACTATCTTCACTAGTCTGATCATTAGTGAGGCTGAAGTCTTGAATGTAACGTGCGAATTGTAGATAAGCTTGTGCGACTCTGTCTTTCAAAAGGAAAAGTATGCTGATAAATACAAAGAAACGATATCTGTAAGCGAGCTTTTGGGATTGGTAATATTTGTTTTGTGTATGCCACCAAATATAAGAACGCTCCAACATGATATAAACCATGTTCATGAGAATCTTATTTTTTTGACTTTGTTTCTGTGATTGCATTGGATGGAGATAGAAGACGAGGTTGTTACAACTTTTATACGTTTTATATGTTTACCAATATGTATCAACGCATTCTCAGTTTGTTACTGAATCTTCAGAGAAAAAGAGAGAATTATAATTTATACCTGCAAAATAAAAGTATAAAACACTCAGGTAATGGGTATGATACATCAAAAAGTATTATGGTTGTGTATTTTCGGGATTCTTGCGTTATGTGTTGCAACCTATTTCATATTTGAAGTTTCTCACACATCTACATCTTCATCTACCAATACAGACTCTGCAACTGAGAACGAAGTGAGTAACACGCTCAAAAGTTTTACGACATACAATGATAGTTATGTAATAGGTACAAAATCAAATGGAAATGTGATCACGACAATCAAACAAAGTATGACAGGGTTGGATTGCAGCAATCGAATACCACTGGAGAAGAATTGTGTTGGGGCGAACTGGTACTCCACAACTTTCGTTTGTGAATTAGTGTCCGAATTACTTCCTTTGTCAGATAACGCCACATCTACGTTAATCATAGCTGACAGTACAAACCTGAGCAATAATGTGTCGAGTTGGACTGGTGTCGATGATGTCAAAAACGATGGTAATTTATACTGTTCACTAGTGCTTGCAAATACATCATTAGCTCGAGCTCTTTGTGCAAACATTCCCGAATGTGGGGCATTCACTTTCGAATATGATGCAAATAACATACCTCAAGGGTGTATCAAGGTCAATGCGCCTTTGTACCCATCCAATACGGTTCCAACCCCAAGCTACAACGTTGTTACATACACTGGGACAAGAACAGATGCTGTGACGTTCAATCAAAATGGAGATCTGACCAATTTAGTATATAGATGGAATACATCTCCTGTAGGTACCATCACTCAAACGATGACAACGACAAACTTTGCAGATTGTGGTGCAATGCTCAACACCATTGAAGCAGACGATGCGAGCTCATCTTATGTGGCGTCATGGGAAGCCACTACAGGACAATGCAATCTATACAACAACATTACCGGAGTCGCACAAAGTCAATCGTCCACTTTCACTACGATTTTATCAAACATTTATCCTGATTATTTGAGGTATAGTAATAGTTGGACACCTGTTTATGGTATAGATTACCCCAATGCAAATGCGGGAATGGCTGTAAATTATCAGACAATTTTGCAGATGTGTATAAACTCTTCGTACAATGCGTTTGTATGGATCAATGGTAGATATTACCTCAGAAACACCTCAGATCCACAGGTCAATATAGGAGGAGCAATTGCTTACATCATACCAGCCACTTTCATTTGATGAATGAATAATCCGTATACAACGACAATTCCAAGGATGATAACAACCACAATTCTGTTTTCGTCCCATACCACTTCTTCCCTTCGTCTAGGCTGAAATGACGCTCGTCCATCTCTAGAGAAAATGTTCCATCATCACCTGTATCAAGTTCGGAAAAACGAAATCGTTGGAGTTGTGCTGTTTCTTACTTTTTAGTCGAAAAAAAACGCGCTTGGTAGGGTGATGCAGCGATAAAGCTTGCAGAGGTTAAAAAGATAGGGAAAGAAGGGAAATATGAATAAAAAACTTCTTTTTCCGCTTCGTAGCCGCTCTAAATCTTTTCATTTACACGCACAGAATATGTTATATACAGATTTTGCTTTTTGCTATTTCTTGGTAGCACTCACATGCGCTTCACCCACGGAACAAAATGACGGCACTATCTCTTACTTCAATAATCATTACCGCTCCCAACATACGGAAAATTCATCTGACACAGAGGTGTACTACAACTCTCACAGAACGGAACCAATGCACAAAGCAAAGGTGGGAGTCGATGGCATCGAATCAAGAATCTGTACAACGAAACGCGCTGCCATGAGAGACGCAATCAATCTCTACTTGAGGCAAAAAGGTGGGGAGGATGAAGTCAGAAGAGCTGAAATGTATCGAGGAAAACTCAGTCTTCTCGTAGACGCAGAGCTGAATAAACAAAAAGCAGCAACCGTTTTTCAATTTGGTCAACGCCTCGACATAGAAGAAAATCAATGGCTTGAACTGAAGAGTAGTCGAAATGGACATCCCGATGATACACCTCCTTTGGAACCTTATCTTCATGCTTCGTTGCGGAGGAGCATTATCCGACATCTCACAAAATACGCAGCAGCTTTCCTGAATGCGCAATGTGTGTACCCACACCTAAAAAGAACCTCAACTCTCATCTTTGGTGTACATGATGATCATTCCGTCGATGGGTATCTGACAACAGATGAGGAAAAAGACCAGACTACCCGCATCATCAACGATTTGCTAGATTTATTGATCCGTCAATCCTTTGAGCGCAGCATAGAATGGTATCCTGTTTTGTATGGAGCAGAAGAATCTCATGCTTACGTCGTGCATGTGTCTGTAACGCCTATTTCTCCACAACTATATTGCTTGGATTCCCCAAGCAGAGAATATACATTATGGATGAGACGAGACAACCAGTGTAAAAAGATGACCTTTGAAGAAATGGCGGTGGGATTCAAAAACACTAGACTCTAAGAACAATACATCATCGTACAAAATAGAACGATTTTCTTTGAATCAAGCTTGTTCTTTTCACCAAGGTTTTTCACAAGGTTGTAAGGTCTGAATATCTGAATCTTGGTCAAGCACCTTACAAACCCTTTTCACTGCAGCTTGTACTCTCAATTTACCTTGAGGTATCAACTCAGAAAGCTGCCAATCCAATTGCTTGTTAGGGATACATAAATTTTGCAACAATATTTGGGCTGTTTTCTGCTTCATTGCATACGCTTGTAGACCAATAAACCATCCAACCGGAATATTCGGTGGATATTCGTGTGATTTGTAAGAGGACAATATAGGATGATCTGGCATGAAACCAACATGACCTAGGAGGAAAATGTCGCATGTTCGTAATTTTGTTTGCAGCATGTTTTCAGACGTCAAAAAATTCCTCGCTTCGAAATAATTTACAAAACGAATATCATCTTCTATAATCACATGGGTCTCTTCACAATGTGTTGAATTCATAATCATTTTCCACGCTTCACGATGAGAATAGAAACAACCAACCGCACCACTTGTCAGCTGATGGTGCTCATCACGAACACCATTTTTGATAGCGACCAGAGATTCCTCCAGGATTTGTGGGAAACGTTTCTGTATCTCAAAAAAAGATGCGGTACGAGTATCAATTGCTTTGATAAGATGTATATTATCTGATGTCGCCCCGGCTTTGTTTAATTCCGATAAAGTCTTTTGCAAACGATCATCACGAGAAGGGAGATTGACGATGTAGATTTGCACCATTTTGTTTTGTTATTCTGATTTTATTTTAAATTGCAATCTTTGGTGCGTAATATTTGATTAGAAGATTCCTCGATACACATTGTTACTTTATAGTATTTTTCATCTACTTAAATTGGTCACTTGCGTTTGGTATCGATAAGAGAATATATCTCTCCGATAAATCGGAAAATGCTGAAGCCTTCCTCAGATGGAGAACAACGTAGAAAGGTACATCTTTCTTTAGATATAATCAATGACTCTCTTTCCTTGTCCTTCAGTGCGTGAGGTGTCGTTCGGTGGTGATCTTCATCCACTTCAACAGCAATCCTCCATCGCGGGAAGTAAATATCGATAAAGAAAGAGTGACCTTTCCCCGTAACACGATATTGGTGCCTGATTATTTCGGTAGTGAATACCGCTCTTAAGTGTTCCAAAATATTGACTTCAATTGGTGGCAGATATGTTTTGTATAAGTCGAGCCCAAAATTCTTGGCGACAAGATCCGCGTTTGATTTTCGCGATTTTTGCAAGAGTATCGTGATTCCTCTCTTTGTAAGATACAATTTTTTCTGATTTCCACCACGAGTGATGGTATTACATAACACTTTGTCTTTATCATCAATATTTTTCAAGGACATATGTATATTCGATAATCCCAATATCTGACCAATTTCATTAGCACTGAAGAGTGGGTCTTCGATGGTACCGTGAACCATCAATGGCATATTCAGAGGCTGATCAATGGATTGTTGTTGTATGAACGTGGTTTTATATTTCGGATATTGTTCATCTTGCACTTTTTCTTGGTTTTCTTCATCTGCTTCTTGGTCTTTTTCAACCGCTTTGTCTTGATTTTCTTCATCCGCGTGTTCTTGATTGTGTCCTTTCGATTCACTCTCATTCACTTCTTTATCTTTTGCCTTGCCTCTAACGCCTTTTTGTGTTGCTGATGGTGTCATTATGAACTCTTCTATGTTCATGATTACGTTTTTCTTAAGTGCATTATTTGCGCACGTTCCTCTAGCCTTGTGTTTGGAAAAGCTACTTTGATGATTGTAGATAACTTCACAATCGCCACATTGGCGAGGATAAATCATCAATTAGATAGTCTACTTGTTCCAATATTTCTCGCTTGATTGTATGCATGTTGAACAAAAAGTAATGTCAACTTGGTAGCAGAATCCTGTGCAGCAGATTGCAAAAGTTTTATCATTTTTCCACCAAGATTTTCTGCAGCGCGCATGAATCTCAAAAAGGTCTGAAAGCTCCGTGCAAAAGTGAGTGATGACTAACGTAGTCAAAAGGTGTAAAAGTATATAACCGTAATCGACGACCAATGTCTCATCCTGTAGCAACTTTACAAAAAATTCGTTTCCATATTCACAGTGCTGATGAGATAAGAATATCGTCAGTGTGTCATGTTTATCAGCCGGATCTATATAACAAAGCTTCACAAATTCTGGATGGAGGACCCTTAGATCTCCGTATGGGGGCAATCGATAAATATAGATGCAAAACTTGTAATCGGTTACAAGAATGTCCGGGACATCCTGGACATATAGAATTGACGGTTCCAGTACTCAACGTGCATTTCAATGACAAAGTACGCGATATTCTGGATGTTTTATGCATACAATGTTGCCAAATCAAATGTTCACGCAATGAATTAGACAGAGCAAGAGGGTTAAAGGATATCAAAACTATTTGCAAGGCCAGAGTGAAGTGCCCTCATTCAAATTGTGGACAATTCTGCCCAGTAGTCTCTCTTTCAGGTGCTTATTTTTATGTCATAAAGACAGTATATAAGAGCAATGGCAAAGCAGAAAAGAATCACAAAACGCTCTTACCGGCAAGTCGTATCTACGAGATCTTCAATGAAATCTCTGAAATGGATCTCAAAAATTTACATCTCTCGTATCACCCCAAAGATCTTCTTTTTACAGCCCTGCCAGTTTTACCGAATCCTGAACGACCGACTTTCGACAAATTCGAATCTGGACCTCAGCGAAGTGTTGATAAACTGACATTCCGCTTACGTGAAATCATTATACAAAACAATAAAATGGGACTTCTCCTAGAGCAGGAAAAAGGTTTACACACCAATAAAAAAAAACCACACAATAGTCAAGCAGTACAACAGCAGGAGTATTTGCTACAAGACGAAGTCACCCTCTTTTTTACTAAAAGTCATGTGGCACAATCACATAGCTTGAAGAAAACTGTATCAAGCTCTTATGCACGAGGAGGTATTGATGAGGGCAAACCATTACAGTCTCGTCTACAAGGTAAAAATGGACAATTGCGAGGTAATTTGATGGGGAAACGGGTCAATTTCAGCGCTCGTACAGTGATTACTGGAGATCCCAATGTTGATCTGAATGAAGTTGGTATTCCTCAGGAAATCGCTATGATTCTTACCATCAGGGAGCGGGTATGGAATGGAAATATTATACAGATGCAGCAATTAGTTCATTCTGGAGCGGACTATATGCTTGGAGCGAAATCCGTCACTAGATATGATGATAATGGAAAACAACAAATATTTGATTTGCGTTTCAGAAAGTTTCCTCTAGAGTTACAATATGGGGATTTCGTTGATAGACATATACAGAATGGAGATTTGTTGGTTTTTAATCGTCAGCCAACCCTTCATAGAATGAGTTTGATGGCCATGAAAGCTATCATTATGAAAGGCAAAACCTTTCGCATGTCAGTCTGTGGTAACATATTCTGAGTTATATCTAATTTGGCTTTAACTGATCCCCGAAAAAAAGCGACAAAACCATTTAACGCGGATTTTGATGGTGATGAAATGAATATTCATGCAAGTCAAAGTGTCGAATCCAAAGCGGAACTTCAAGGTAACTAACAAAATCCTCAATTTGAATTGACATTTGAGGAGAAAGCTAAATAGTTTGCTCAGAATTAATGTTGCTAAATCATCATATCATCACACCCGGAAATTCAAAACCGTGTCTTGGTTTTGTACAAGACTGCATGACATCGATGTATCTCTTGACAGCCGACGAAACGACTGTTCCCATTGATGTTGCAATGCAATTATACAATACGCTCAAATACCCTCAACAACCTTTTCCTGAGAGCACCTCCATCGGTTCCATTTATACAGGAAAGGAATTATTTTCTTGTTTGTTACCCAGACACCTCACTGTGAAGTGTAAAGATATTGTGATCGACAATGGAAAGCTCATTTCAGGACAATTGAGCGACAAAGTTCTCGGAACCAGTTCAAACGGTTTGATACATATCTTATCTCGATGGCCGATGCATGATGAATGGAACATTGCAGACAGTCTCGAGTACACCCAACGATTTATTAGCGATGCACAGCGCATGGGTATAGCTTATCTTTCTTATCGGGGTTTCACAGTGGGTATCCGTGACTGCATCATCTCGGACACTATGAGGAAAGATATCATGCGAAATTTGGAGGAAGGTATCCAATTGGCAAAAGATGTTTATATTTCACCAGTACCCACAACCTCCAAACAAATTGAAGCAGTTGCCAAAAGTAAACAGGAGTTGAATGTATTAGCTCGTTTGGATCATGCGACTACTTCTAGTGGATCTCTTGTTTGTCAAAAAATAGCAACGCCAATGATGTCTAACAATATCAATATTATGTTACAATCAGGTGCAAAAGGGAAAACAAGTAATATAATGCAAATGTCAGCATGTGTCGGTCAACAAATCATCAATGGACAGCGACCCTTGGCTGCATTCGCATTATCACAAAGAACTCTCCCTTTCTATACTGAGAAACAATCTATTGAAGATCCTAGAGCCCGAGGCTTCATCAAAGAATCTTTCGTACAAGGTCTTTCAGTCACCAGTTTTTTCGCCGCTGCACAAGGAGGGCGGGAAGGCATGACTGATACTTCAGTGAAATCGGTGACCGGTGATACGAGAATGGTATTGTATCACTCAAATGGTAAAAAGGAAATCGTACAAATTGGTATCTGGATCGATCATCTTTTCGCGAATCGTCTGTCCGAGTCAACGCAGACAGTTTCCAACACTTATGAAATGTCTAACGATACCTCCATGACGGAAACAATCAAATTATGTCATGGACATTTCTGGAGTCCAACAATAGACAGACATGGCAATAGTTTCTACTCCAAAATAAGCAGTATATGTCGTCACAATTCTGATGGAATATTGTATACAATCATTTCCAAAAGCGGAAGAAAAGTGACAGTCCCCAAATCAAAAAGTCTCTTATTGTGGAATGCAGAAGAATCAATCTTCGAGAAACAAAGCGCCGCAAATGCTCATGTTGGAAATCTTATGCCGACTACGTTCAACAGAGAGTTTCCCAATCCTCTTGACTCTAATAGAAGTATCACGGAAGATTCTGCTCTCGTTATGGGGATATTCTTAGATGTAGGTCACATAGACGATGATAAGCACAGAAGCATGAGTTTTCGAATGGAGATACTGGAAAATACGAAAATAAATGAAATACTGTGCCGTCTCCTCACCGCATTAGATATATCGTATAGACGTTTCAACACAAAGATCTCGTTGACGGGAGAAACAAAAAAGACGAACTTATTGTACAGTGAAGGAAAAAACATATTTCCTTCCCAGCTCTTAGACTTGGAAAAAGAGATCATTATACCAATCTTGAGAGGGTTCTTTAGCAGTGCGGTTATCAAATTTCGGGCGAAATATGTGGAGACTACTCCTATGAATATTGTTTTTGCTGAAGGACTTGCACAGCTCCTTTGCAGATTCGGTATCTTTACCAGCTTCAAGGAAAATAATGATGCCGTCACGCTTCTGATCAAGGGTGATGATGTTCAAAAATTCTATCAGGCGTTCCGGCTCTTCGGATGCCCATACCAAAATCTCTCGAATGAGGAAACGGATGAGGATGAGAATGAAGAGGAATTTGTCAGAATTCACGATGTTATCTTAGACCCGATTGTGAAGATCGAAGAACACGTTTGCGATATACAAAATACCAAATTGTACGATATCACGGTTCCTGAAACAAACAATTTCACTCTGGCCAACAACTTAAACGTATATGATACACAAGATACCGGTTATTTCACGAGAAGGTTGACGAAAAATTTGGAAAATGTATCTGTTATGTATGATGGTACAGTTCGAAATGATGGAAATGAAGGAGGACAGGTTATTCAGTTTCTTTATGGTGAAGATGGCTTTGACCCATTGTATTTGGAACATCAACAATTGCAATTATACTCGGTCAGCCCTGAACAATTATTCGCTTCGATTTTCGATTTGGACTTTCTGGAAGATGAACTGAAGCAACAATGGTACGAGATCATGATGAAAACAAAAGACAATCTTCGCGCTTTATTCCCTTACCGTGCTGAGGGAAAATGGTATGTGCCTGTTCGAATCAGTCATTATATCCAGTTCAGTCGTTCACTTTTTCCACTCGCAAACGCCAACATGAAAGACTTTTGGGCGAAAGCGTTCGTGGCGATTACCTCCTTCTTGGACCACTTGAGACTCGAGAACAGCAATAATCAACAGCAACTATCAACATGTATACAAATCTTTGAATGTCTGGTATTGGAGAATCTAAGTCCAGCGGAAATCGCAAAACATATTCACAGTTTGGAGCAATTACAATGGGTGCTAGCTTCAGTAGAAAAAATGTGGAAAAAATCATTCATTATACCAGGCGAGAAAGTGGGAGTTATCGCGGCACAAAGTATTGGACAACTTGCAATGCAGTCAACTCTTAATTCGTAAGGGTTTTCTAACTTAACATTTAGATATATTGATATTGAACTAACAGCGTGGTGGGGGGAACGAAACTGCTAATCAAAATTGTTGAGAAAAATCGACTAGTGAAGACCACGATTGGCGCATTTGTGGGACAGGCGCTAGAAAATGCTTTATCAAAAGACAAAGAACTTCATCCCGGAAATACGGAATTTGCATGGTTACGTGAGCCGATACAAATACTAGCCGGACAAGAAGATGGGTCTGTGAGCTGGAAGAATATTCAAGCAGTGACCCGTCATGACGTACAAGGCGGAAAAATCCTTGAAGTCAAGCTCAAGAGCGGCAGAATCATTCGAGCGACCAAAGGAGAATCTTTCGTGCGCCTGGACGCAGTCTCTTGGAAACTTGTTTCAACAAAAGGTACAGGTTTGAGAATTGGTGACTTGATTGCCGTTTCTACGAAACAAGTCGAACAGACGTTGCACACAATTGATCTTAAAGATCATCTTCCTCAAACAGAGTTTTTGTTTGTAGAAAACGTTGAGAAAATCATACAAGATAGCATATTGCTTCCTGGTGGAAGAGATAATACCAGTGGAATATCACCATTAGCATATCAGAAAGCGATGAATACAAATGCAGAAGTCCCTAATACTACTTACGATTCTTTCAGAAGAAAATGGGCACCAAATACAAAGCAAGGTCGAATCAATCTGAAGAAAGTACAAAAGGGATGTGTATACAGTAATATGATCGGATATTATCATATCCCACAGTTGATTCAATTGGATTTCGATTTCGGCTGGTTTTGTGGAATCTATGCAGCAGAAGGATGTCCGACAAATGGACTGGATGGAGTATCAATCGCTGGAATGCAAGTATCTGTTCAGAATGCTGTCTTGGAATTCGGTGCAAAATGGGGCATCAGCGGAAAAGTCTATGGAGCTCGACATACCGCGACGATATTGTCCTCGAAAGTTCTCTGTCGTCTCATGATCGAATTGTTTGGTAAAGGTTCGCGAAATAAGCATGTTCATTGTTCGCTGTTTGGAGCTCCAACAGAATGGGTCTCTGGTTTTCTTTCAGGATATATAGATGGTGATGGGCATGTTGCGAAAGCAAGCATAATAACGACTTCTGTCAGTCAGACACTACGAGACGATGTCGCGTCTCTCATGACTATATTTGGCACTTTTCCCTCCATCTCTGAAAAAGCTAGAATTACACCTTACTCAGCCACACCAACCGATTTTTATACAGTAACATGCGGTATAAAAGACTGCGCAGAGTTGAAAGAACACCTCAGACTCAAAGTTCCACATAAAAATGAGCCACTTCTCCATATGGAAGTCCGAGGAAAAGTAGACACGAGATACAGACTTGGAGATGTATTGGGAGATAAGATTGTATCTATTGAGGAAATCGATTGGACAGAAAAGGTCTATGATTTTACAGTTGAGGGCTTCAAAACATTCAACGGAGCGGATGGCATTGTTCATTACGACACATTCCATCTTTCTGGCTTCGGTAATAGTGCTGTCACAACAGGATTTCCTCGTTTGAGACATTTATTGAATGTCAGTTCTACTGAGCAGAATGTATTGCGGATATACCTAGAGCCTGAATATCGATATGATGAACAAAAAGCCATACGAGTAGCCAAAAGATTGAAGGAGTTTTCATTGGAGGATATCCTCATCAGTATGGAAACACATTATGGCATACCCGAAGCTGATAAAGGGTGGTTTCGTCATTGGACACAAGTATACGAGGGCACTCTGAGGCAGAAATTGTTTGGATCTTTCAGCAACAATTACGAAGAATTTGGACAATTTTATTGTCCTTACGTAGTACGATTTGAAATGAATGCTCAAATGATCAATGAAATAGCGCCGGAAGATCAAACAACAACGTTTATCGAGAATCTTGCCAATCAAATCTCTGAGCAATTCGAATACTTACAAGTCGTCTTATCTCCAGCAAAAACACAAACTGCAGTTCTGCTTTTATTTATGGCAAATCAGGAACTTTTCTCACCGAACAAAACCCATGAGGAAACATATAAGACACATATGCTACCAGATGTTTTTATGCAAAAACTCGCAAAGGACATACCAAAATGCATTCACGTAAGCGGAGTTGCCGGCGTCAGACAAGTGTTTGTACGATCTGCTTCGACTCTTGATCAGAGTACAGATTATCTATTTCAAATGGGATTGGCAGATGCCAAAGAATTTTACTTGGAGACGGATGGCGGCGATTTGCCAGAATGCGCAATGATTGCTGGTGTCGATTTTACAAGATCATATTCAAACAGTCCTAATTATACAGCCACAACTTTTGGTATTGAAGCTGGACGCAGTGTTTTACAGAATGAGATCAATCAAGTTTTGGCAGCAACATCACATGTGGACAGTCACCATATCTTGCTGATAACTGATTGGATGTGTCAGACTGGTCAGATACGGGCATTCTCACGTCATACTCAAAACAAAATCAAATTCAGTGGAGTCATTGACCGTTCGACCAATGAAGAAGGTATATCTGTATTAACTGAGGGTGCTTTGCAAAATCGGGTTGATGATTTGAGAGGAGTTTCTGCTAGCATTGCTTCAGGAAAATTGGTGCGTGCTGGCACTGGTTGCGTTGAGCTATTGCTCGATGAAGACAAACTTCGATTAATTGGTGATACCGAGGAAGAGGAAGAAGATGAATGGGTGCCAAGCTATGCTTGAATCATGCAAGTAAAAAGTAAGGTTTCTCGGGCTCAGCGATAGTAAAAGAGAGACTAAAACTAGCTTCCAGACCATCCAGATACAAAGGCTGACCAGAAGAATCATACATTTGCAAGCGAAGAGTCGATAAATTAACTGGCGTAGTCATGATCATTGGATATGCTAATACAGTATTGAATCCTAAATATCCAGATTGACTGATTTGCTGTATTTTCGTCAATACATTTTTGAGACCAGCATCGTTGAATTGTTGTTTTGCTTGGTTGAGCTGTGGACAAACCATATAACAATAAGCTTCCGCGGATAAATCCAAGCATTTATAAGTTGACCCAGTATCATAGATATTGGTTTGTGAAGACGCCATACCAAGATTCCCATTACTGGTATCGCTCGTGATCCGTAAACGATTAACGAGAGCGGGATTGATTACAAGATCATCAAGATTAAGGCTGGAAATGGGTGTATTGATACTCATTGTTATCATGACCTGATCGGACGCAGTCACTTCAAATACAACGGAGGAATCTAAACCTAAGATTTCCGCTCCTAATAGCCTAAATTTATCTCCGATGTGTAATTGCAAACCACTGAAAGCTGATTGACGCAAACTAAAGATAGAAGAGTCTGTCTTCAAGGCACCTCTCAGATCATTGACAGACAACTGCGTCATCAAAGGAACACTACTTTCAGATGGGAATCCAAGACATTCTAGAAGCGTTTTGGTCGAAGCAATTTCATTCGGAGATGTCAAGAATTTGAAAGAAGTCACATTTCCAATTTGCACATTGTCCCCTCCAGTGTTTGTGTCGGTTGTGAAAGCCGCAATATTTGCAAGAATCGTGAACGTGTTTGCATCAACAATGGAGGCCACTGTAAAGAAAGAAGTATTGAAATAGGAATTAGGTATTCCTCCTGGATTCCCATCAACATTTTGAAAAAAAATGGGGTCCCCCAGCGAACAGGAATGATTTGTTTGCATGATCGTAATGACAAAACTATCTTGCATTGTTGCAAGAGGATTCGCTGAAATTCCGGTACTGGAATACAGAATATTATAGAAGGTAATACCATTTGTGGGTGCCGATGATAAAACATATTGCCAACTATGATTCACTATTTGACCATTGATTGGTAACTTCCTCGGTACGGCATTTAATTTTGACAAAATTTCAGTTAGAACAGTGTTGATGGTATAGACTCCATAAGAAATTTGAGTGGTATAAATAGGATTTTCCAAGTCAGTTTCGTTTCCGTTGATCCATGAAATCTCGGAATTGTGCCATGTCGAGATTGTTTTATCGCTATTGGAGAATTCGCTGGAGATGACCTCTATTTTGTTGATTCTGTCTAGAGGTTCTGGAAACGTGATTTCGAAATCGCTCGCAAATGGATATAGTTTGTGATCACGTTTTCGTGAATCGAGGTGAAATATTACCGGAGAGGTGCTGTCGTGTTTCTCCTTTTGATATTGCAAATACATTTGACTTGCTTTGTACAATGCTTTATCTCCACCGATTTTTTCGCAAAAGAATGGAGCATCCATTGCGCAGAAGAAAATATGTATTCGATTATCTTTCGTTTTCTTCTTTTGTTGAGATGGCAAATTTTAAACTGATAGATGTGAGATTATCAAATCCCTTCCCTTCATTAACAAATCAATTTCTTTGTATCTTGTTCCACTACGAATAACTCGATTTCTCCTCAAATTGTCTGAAAAAAAATGGAAAGCTGCAGCTTTGTAAAAGAAGAAGGAGAAGGATTCAAAAATAATTCTCAATCTTAGTCTTCGATTCGTTTTGAACTTTTGATCATTGATGTGAACTCTGATTTGGTTTTGATTTTCAGATCTGATTTTATCTCTTTCAGAAAATGGAAAGCTGCAGCTTTGTAAAAGAAGAAGGAGAAGGATTCAAAAGATAATTCTCAATCTTAGTCTTCGATTCGTTTTGAACTTTTGATCATTGATGTGAACTTTGATTTGGTTTTGATTTTCAGATCTGA
>Ga0160428_1001080_pt1 | contig 22840 bp, 26 predicted proteins | sample SolpanmetagenomM_FD_108198 | JGI IMG/M metagenome (GOLD analysis project Ga0160428, IMG submission 108198) | Solar panel surface microbial communities from Lawrence Berkeley National Laboratory, California, USA - M | ecosystem: Engineered > Built environment > Solar panel > Unclassified ... | reverse complement strand
TCGATCCCACGAAGACAGCACTAGTTGTTATTGACATGCAGAATTTCTTCCTCCATCCTGCTCTTGGTCGCAAGAAGGACGGGCTCGGCATCAAAGCATGCGAACAGCTCATCAAGCATGCCATACCGGCGTGTAGAAAAGCCAGCATTCCCATCCTGTGGGTCAACTGGGGTCTAACTCAAGAAGATATAGACGTTATGCCTCCAGCTACACTACGAGCGTTAGTACTTTTCGCGAATCATGATAGATCCTCAAGCTGATCATATTTGCAGATTTGGCTTTGAGACTGTGCCTGAGCACGATGAGATCACGAAATTGCCTCCGAAACCCGCCATGGGCAAAGATCCTCGTCTGTATAAAGGGCTAGGTTCAGATATCTCAACCATCGAGCTCGGTGATGGTACAAGTGTTGAAGCAGGTCGGCTTTTGATGAGAGACCAGTGGAATTCAGCATTGTATCCGGACTTGGAAAAAGTTCGTCAACCAGAAGATATTTGGATCCACAAGAATCGCATGAGTGGTATGTTTTGATCTGTTGCTATGTAACCAGTGCTGATGAATCCCATAGCACTTTGGGGAGGTGGAACTCCTTGCACAGAATATTTGGAGTCAAGTGGCATCAAAACCCTGCTTTTCGCTGGAGTCAACACAGACCAATGTGTTGGAGGTTCACTTCAAGATGCTTTCAGTCGTGGATACGATTGTCTTTTGCTGAGCGATGGCTGCGCAACGACGAGTCCAAGTCACTCACAGCAAAGCATTGTATTCAATGCCGAGAAATGCTGGGGATTTGCTTTAAGCTGCGAGCAACTTGAGAAAGGAGTTAGTCAAATTAAGCAGAGTCCTGCCTAGGTAATATTCATCGACATTGTCTATTCCAAATCATTTTTGCCACGCACCCCGCTGTTGCCAAAACTGGGAGTGGGGCTGGCTTGTTTCAGGTTGACTTCGAAAAGCAGGCAACCTGGATTTCCGTTCTGCCTCCTGCAATCCGTTTCTCACTTTCCCTTTCTCCGTCTCCTTTCTTTCCAACCTTTTCACTTCATCTCTTCTGCTCTTCTTTCCTGCGATTTGTTCTTTACAGTCTGCTTTCAACTTCTCCGTTGAGACTGACGCCGCATTCGTTTCCCTTCACTTTGGGAGCATCGTCTCATCTTCGGCGCGTTTCTTTCCATCATCTGCTGTTGCTTAAACCGGCACGACGGGTCGCTTTTCCCAGTATTTGAGCTCGAAGAGACATAACGGTAATTACTCACTAAAGTCCCATTCAAAGTCAGCCGAATATTATATTGAAGAGGCTGCCGACAAGCTAAAAATAAGTGACAGCTCACCGCTGCAAATGGCGTCAACGGCGTTTCTCAGCAAACCACCAACACCTCCCCCTCCGGCCGGCTTTTCCTTTGGCGTGTTCGGCCCACGCGTGATGGATCTTGTGGGCACTGTTGGTATGAACAACCCAGCTCGAGGCAAGTCTGACCCTTCCCGTGTTTCGCTGCGATCTGAACTGACCTTCTACAGTACCCCAGCACAACAGTTCGACCACCAACACCAATTTGAAGTCATCTGAGATCAGGAATGAGCCTGGATCTTCGCCACCTAGTGGTCAGATCCCGACCGCGAGTGTCCAGGCCGAGCATCAGACTGAGCATGAGACCTCGTCAGAGCGACCAGCCCTCCAGCATCCGCAACCGCGAAAGTCGCCAGTATCCAGCCAAGTTTTGGATTATCAGGACGAACAACATGCTGTCGAAAAGTCTGTCCTCATGAGGGACCATGGACAAGCCTTGCCGGAAACACCTGCCATCAAAAGCGTCGCACACGATGACAATGCCACGTCACGCCGCTCATCGACCACGATGAAACATGGCAAAAAGTCTGGTCGAACACAACAGGCAGCTCAAACAGTACCGTCATCGATGACCAAGCCTGGTGATGATGGCGTCACGGCACTGTCACTAGCAGCTCGTGATGAACAACCATCACCCATTCAGGACAAGAACACTGCCGAAGACCTTGGAACAGCAGACGCTCATGGGGCAATCGAGCCGGAACAGGCTCACAGTGATGGGCGTGCTCACAGTGCAACACCTAACGTTAAGGAGCACCATCAGGAACATCTCGAGGAGCTAAATGTACAGCCCCAAGCTGCTGCACCATCATTTGAACCAGTCACTGCTGAAACGATTTCGGAAGAAGCTGATGTTCATTCTGCCACGCCATTCCAGCCTGATATGATATGTGAACAGCCCGAAGTCCATGGCAAGCAGCAAACCAAGTCCTCGAAGTCATTGGCTCGTGTCGACGACGGCAAGATCCAGAAGCCGAAGCCCAAAACTAAATCAAAGTCTCACCGCACATTGCAGAACTCCGAAGTGGCCTTTATGGAGTGGAAACGACTCAAAGAAGCTGAAGAGCTCCAGGCAGTGCAGAATTTCAGGGAAAGTCTTGCGGCAAAAGAATACACAATAAACGTCCTACGCCGACAAAACGAATCATTGTCTGAGGGCCTTCTGAAATTTGATAATCACAACAAGTCTCTACAAACCGACCTTGAGACAAAGCAAGCCTTGTTGCTCCAGCATCAGCAAAAGATCTACACATTTGCAAAGTACATGTCTAGTCTCGACACAGATATACCCGCCATGAAAGCTCAGCAACGGACTATCGACAAGCAGCTCCGAACACACTTGAATACCGATCATGATGCTCTAAAGAGTGATATCGCTGCGTCGAGAGCCAGCATTGACCGTATTCGCACTAAATACCAAAGTGTTACCCAAACTCTCCAAGCTGAAATGGCACATGCCCTTCAGCAGACTACGGAGCTGAGAAAACAGCTTGGTGACAATGCAGGCCAGTTGGCCGAAGAAAGAGACCGCTCAATGCGCTTGGAGAAACAACTCAAGCTAGCTACTGGTTTCAAGGATTCAATCATGCAGGAGCTGGCCAAAATCCAAGATCAAATTGAAGCTTTCGGTCCGGCTGTGAAGAGCGTTTCCAAGCAGGCAGACCAGATCCCGACAAACAGTGACGATCAAACTTTGATCGATGCTGCCAATGCTGATATTGCCGCGACATCGGAAAAGGTCAATAGCATGCTGACCGAGCTTCAAGGCATTGTCAGATATATGTCTGAAAGGTATAGTCTTCAGTTACCTTTTCTTGCTTCATACTGGCTAACATAATTCCAGTCATGCTAAACGCTTGGATGAGCTGAAGAAGCATCAAGAAGCGTTGGTATCTGCAGAAACTCCCTTGGAGCAGCGCTTGAACGAGTCAATTGATAAGATGTCGAAGACTCTGGGCGAGATGCAGACTCTACAGCAGCGAAATGAGAGTCTTTGCGTCGAGAATGTCAGAATCAGTCAACAGCTGATGGACAAGGATGGCAAGCTCTCAGATCTTGTCAAGGAAAGAGACTCCTTGATCTCGATTCGCACTCTACTCGAGGAGAAAGCCCACAAAGCTGCGGAAGACCTAGCCGTCATGCAAGAGCGTATGATGGGGCTCGCCAATCAGAAGCCAGTGACTGGAGATGAGCTGCAAGCGGCTCTTTTGCGTGGTGAGAATCTGAGTCTCAGGGCTGAGCTTGAGCTTTTGAAAGAAAGTCGTCAACGTGGAGGAGCTGCTCACCAGGATCTTCTACAGCAGATTGAGACACTGAAAGTAGGCGAACATTCATTCAGGAAGATATACCTTATACTGACCAACTTACCAGAAGCAACTCATGGAGAGTGAGGAAAAGTGTATGAACTTGGAAAGCGCTCATGCTTTGGCAGTTGAGACTACTGCGAAAGAGGTAAGCTTTAGCTATTCGAAGCTGTCCGAATATGTGCTGACAGTGGGCAAAAGCATAATGAGAACATCGAGAAAGTCAAGCAGGAGATGAGTCGCAATTTCAATGCTGTACAGGCTCAGAACAATATGAATTATCGAAATGAGAAGAAACAGCTGTCCAATGCGAAGTCTGGTCTAGAGGTCAAGCTCAAAGATGCTGAGAGTGATCTTGAAGAGCTGCGGGCGAAGCTCAACACGCTCGAGCAGAGTATCTCAACTCGAGATGCTGACAAGCAACTTCTGCAAGAGCAACGAGAGCAAGAACGTCGAGCGGTCATACAGCTCAAGGAACAGATCAAAGCTTTCCAAGACGAAGTCACACAGTTGAAGAAGAGCAGTCAGTTGCTTAACAAGGCAAATGAGGACTACAAAAAGGCCGAAGCTGTCAAAGTCAAGCAGTTGGAGACTCTTCGAGCAAAGGTTACAGCTTTAGAGACTGCTAGCACGCAGGCTCAGGAAAAGAGTGAAAGATCTGATCAGGAGCTCAGCAGTGTCCGCAAGGAACTTCGGAACCTACAAGACGAACGGCAGGATCTTGGTCAGGCCAAACAGGTTGCCGAAACGGAACTCAAGGAAGCACAGGCTGCCCAGCAACAACAGGCCCTTGCCGCCAAGTCGGTACTGGACAAGCTACGTCAAGACAAGGACGACGAAAGCAGCAAGCTCCGAGATGAGATCGCAAGACTGCAGTCGTTGCTCAAGTCCCGACAAGAGGCTAATGGGAACGGTGCTACTGAGGCAGTATCTCGTGTATCTACGCAACGGACCGAGCTGTCAATGTCACCCACTGATGCTAGACGTGAGGTGTCTCAGGTGACCCGAACTAAGACTGCAGTCTCGGCATCGGGTCAGAAGCGCAAGACTGCTCACAATGGAAGCTCACAGACCAAGTCTCAGACTGTGGCGGATAAGGCTGTTACGCAACAGGTAGCCAGCCAAGCTAGAGTACAAGTTGTTGATTCTCAGCGATTGACTCAGCGGAGTACCAGCACTCGCGACGAATCTCCCGATGGAACATTCGACGACCTCCCAGACTTTGCACCAGAAGCATTGGAGAGCTCTCGGCAGCCAATTCAAGATACACAATCGACTTTTGTGCCTCCCAAAACATTCGAGCAGATCAATAATCGTGTTCATCAGTCATCAACACCATTGTCATCTCCACGTGATGATACCACGCCACCAGCATCACGCTCTCAGCAACGCAGGTCATCAGGTCCCAATGAGTTTGCCATGCCTGGCGTCAGGCACGAGAGCAACCCGGCAGTGACACCATTGAGTGGTGGCTCCAGGGCCGGGTCAAGACAGGATGCAAACATGGAGAGACCACGCTCGAATACTGGAAACAAGCTTACCTCAAGGACTCCTTATGTGCAGTTCACCGACAGCATTCCGCTTCCTTCATCGTCTCAGACGCAAAGCACCCAGAGAAGTTCATCTCAGTTTAAAACTACTCAGAACACTCAGTTCAATGCCAATAAGGATGCGTACTCTTACGAGTTCCAGGCAACTCCTCCGCAACAACTGAAGCCGAGCTTGAAGCGCAAGCCCGCAGATGCTCCTGCCCTATCTGACAAGCGCCACAAACCCACTCAAGATTCGGGGACCTCTATCGGATCTCAAGGAAGACCGACTTCTAGCCTTCAGTCACAGTCACCCAATACTCCTGCTAGGGCTCCGCAGCGCACGTCGAGTGGCAAGAAGACTGCAAAGTCATCTCAAACTGGACAGAGACCAGCTGTCAGAGCAATGTCGAAAGTGCGTAGCTCAACTCCTGCCACCTCGCAGTCTCTGAGCAGGTCTTCAACTACTAGAGTTACTACCCGCAGTAAGTAGAAAAGATCTTTGGCATTCAGCACTCACTGACCCCTGTAGCCTCGAGCTATGATTTGCGCACAGGCATGGAATAGACTTTCATCTACAATCGGTCATCGTAGTGACCAAACTTCATCGGCTTCGTTTTTGGCTCAATCTTGCTACTGAAAGGCGGACGGGCATCGTGCATCATCGCGGCTTTCGCTCTATCGCTCTCTCATGTCGTATGGTTTCTGTGTATTTGCTAGAATTTGCATTGTATGGGCAGTAGTTCTTCGAAAGATGACTTCCTGACGTGGAAGACCGGGATAAAGTTAGAGTTGTATCTCATTGATAGATTTAGAGACAGTATTTATAGAATGGCGCTCTTTTGCTTCTTGCCTTCACCTATAGCCAACTCGAGGCTTCTGCGTAAGTGGGACCAGATCGACCAAGTCCTGATCATAATGTGATCAATTCTTCAGCCTGCTTTGTGCAGTCCATATCCGAAACGCCCCCACGCTGCTTGTATAGTTATATGCTTTGCCAATTCCAATGCAACAGGCCGGCTTTGCTTTGCTTTGCCAGTGTCACACGCCACAACAACCTTCTCGTCCCGGACATCCTTGTCGGCGCCGGCGCAGTCAGCGACCTTAAATTCCGTCCCACGGTGTGGTATATCTGTTCCTTCATATTGAACCTTCTGCTTCTACGCTCTTATGTGCTCGATCCTCCTCTTACGCCATGTATTGTCCTTCTTAATGCTTTGTTTGTCGTGAATCATTTACCGCCCTTTCTCTTCTGCTCGAGGAATAGAACTTGTCGTTTGACTGTCGGAAAAGCGCTGTGTTAGCGAAAGCTCAATGATCTTGATGATTGGTCTTTCTTGCGCCGGCCGCTCTTTTGTCCTCCTTTGATCTTCCTATCATCGCACTCTTCTTAGTATACGCCTGTCTTGCGGACATTGGCTTGACTGTTGTCGCACGTCCTGGCGGCTTGCCCTGTTGAGTGCCCTTCTCGCCGTGAATGTCTCGCTGCTGTTCGCTCAACTCGCGTCCTCCTGGTCAAACTCATCCATCTGTCCGCACTTCCATCAACATTGCCCAAGTCTTCCCACCTTCTCCTTCTTTTCACTTTCCCACCAAATTCCCTTGTTTCCTGCGAACTCTCCCAGCTACTCCCAGTCTTTCTCGTTTTGGTCGCCCTGTCTCATGCCCCTCGTCCAAGTCCAATCAAAAAATACACGTACCAACAGGATCATACTTCATCATGCTCAGCGGCCGATGCGCTCTTGGTCGGACAAAGGTGCGGTAGTATCCAGTCATGGCCATTGAAATGAGTCGGACAGCTATCGTGCGGGATTTTGCTGTGGTGTGTCAGTCTAGTGGTCTGTCTTTCAAGAGTAACTGGAGGAAATCGGATGATGGAATGTTTATCATGGCACTGGACGAGGACGAGGCTGGGAGGGACGAGATGTGAGAAATGAGAGTGATGTACCTTTCTTTGCCATGCTTGCGATGGGTGTGTGGAAAATGAGATATACAAGTCTGTATCGTACTAGGAGAGTCGACGGGAAGATTGATAGACTTTTTAGGGTCGTAACCCTAGCGAGCCTCGGAATGTCCGAGAAATATCATATCATAGTATGTCTTCTTCAATCTCCCCTACTCGAATGGCTCGACACTTCTACGGCTCTCTTATCCGTTCCTAAAGGTCTCCCACTACAACATCTCCTCTAAAACCTCCCTCAAAACCTCCACTTCCGCATGATCCCTCGTATTCCTCATCCTATGCCCCCAAACCACCCTCCCATCCTCACACACCCACTCCCCTCCATTAAGACTATAATCCCCACCACTAAATATCTTCGTTCCCGCCTTCAGCTCCCCCACCAAGCTGCTTAAAATCGTGCTCATCGTACTTTCCGTCTGATACTGCGGCCGTGTCGAACCCATGCCTATATTTGCCGTCATGCCGAGGAGGTTGTAGAGTTGGCGCGAAGGGTCGGTGTAGATGGGGAAAGGACAGGATGTTGTTTCGATGTAGGACGGCATTACGCTTGTGGAGCCGTGGCCTATTATTATGGCTTTGAAGGAGGTGGAGGTCGGTGGGAAGGTGGAGGCGAGGGTGCGCAGGTATTGTTGGCAGAGCTGGAGGAGTTTAGATATGTCCCGAACGAGAGTGAGGAAGCAGGATTGGACTTACACCACAGTAGAAGTGACGGATGAATACTATTAGTACTTTGCCTTTTGTGTCTTTGTATAGGTCGCCGAAGGATGTGGCGTTATTCTGAGCATCGAATACTTGGATCTTGTCACATTGCGCGATGACGGATGAGGTGGGTAGCTCGTCGCTGACTGCTGGTGTGTGCGAGTTACGATGCTGCTTTGGCAGGTCGACGTGGCGTGAGGCGACTGCGGCCATGATGAAGGCTTGAAAGGGGTAGTCGTATCAGAAGGTGCAGGCGATGGTGTTGGGTCGTGTGGAAGGATAGTGAGGAGCGATGGGCGCAAGATGCTAGTAAGACAAGGGGAAAGTGTGCTCAACTTGCTAGGGGACAGGCGATAGATATGCATCAACACAAGAGCGCGAAATGGGCAGGGAATGTACTTATCCAACTACATCATCGTCACAGCCTAGATCGCCAAGATCTGCCACTTTTAGCTTTAAGCTTATTAGCATTGGTCTATTGATCTGCAAAGCTTGAATTCTCCCAACCATGTCTTTCTTCGTGCTGGAGCTTGAAGCAGACGGTACAATGATCACTGAGTTTCCTATAGAGGGATATGGGAACCCGGAGGGCTAACTGGCCGCGCTTCTTTTGGCTGGTTATTGTCCTTCTATTATATCACGTCACGTGTCGCGGGATATGCCGACAACGCTATTACGGCGACACCTAAAATCCAGCAAATTGCCCTCAATTCCAAGATCTGTAGCTCGACTCATTGTCCTGGTTGCGTGTCCATGATAACATGCAGTCTCTTGCGCGCGCCCAGTATGTCTAGCACGATATGGAGACATCGAGCTGCTCTCGTGATGTTGTTGGTGAGCATCAACGCGATTGCCTGCTTTGTATCATTCTCCTTGATGCCAGTGCTACCTTACCTTGACATACGAGCAAGTACCTCACGCGTTCTCTTTCGACGTCTGTCATTTCTCAGATACCTTTTTGCAAAGTGCAGCATACGGCAAAGCACGATTGAGGCACTGAGGCTTAATTCTGAAGTCTACAGCACAAGTGTGGTTGCTTTCGAGTCACGAACCCCATTATGAGAGCAACAAGACTTCTGAGCGCAGCGGTGCCTTTCTCTTTTATGAGTAGTGATTTCATTGCCCACCTTGACACCTCTAGCTGAAACAGCTTACCAAATCACCTCACATCAGCAAGGATGGCACCCAACCCAGTACCTTTCAATTGCTCATCACTATCCTGCCACAAAATCTCAGTACCTCTGTGATCTCGGCAGCCCAGTTTCGCCTGCCCTCGCTACCTGTACCTGCGGCCACAAGCAATGGGCTCATTATAATAGAGCGGCTCCTTTACCGGGGCCATATCTCGAGCATCGAGGCAAAGAAAGCTAGCATACGATCCTTCAGAGGCCGTTTTAGAGGCCAAATTGAGCGAACTACAGAAGCTCAATCCAACGCTGGCACGCGAGCGGATTATAGCTGCCCTGGGAGTCTACAAACTGGACTTTGAGACAACTGGAAAGTTTCTTGCCAGAAACAACCCCTCTTCTCTCGATCGTGCAAACGATGAAATCAGTCCATTAACTGCCTCTTTCAACATGCTTAACGTTGATACCAGGTTGCCACCTGATATTCACAAAGACTTCAGCGTGCTTCCATTTTCTGCCGACGCAGAAGACGACCCTGGTTTTCCAGATGAAAACCATGTTAGGTTTCTTGCGGCCGCTTACATGCGTACTGTCAAACAAGGGGACGAGAGGACTTCTGTTTTCACCAGTGATCGGCTTAAGCATGGCTCCATCAGAGCATTTCTACAACGGGATCGGACTTTTACTGCGGCGGACCGCGCGAGCATATGGCGCTTCGTCTACCTGGTCGCAGGTGGTCAAAGTCGAAGAGATGGTATACAGGCTCGGTCTGATATTTTTCGTTCCAAGAGTGGAATTATGAGCATAGTAGTCCTACCAATGCCAAGCATCCTGAACTGCAATGGCTCGTTCGTGGATACAACTTCTTCGGCCGTCCAAAGAATATCGGTGTTAGCCCTTGGCTTAAGCCGATGAAGTATCTGAGTGCCGCATTAGCAGCTGCTCGTTGCGACGAGGATACTGCTCGTTGCGATGAAGATACTGCGCGAGCAATACTGGATCTCTATCTAGAATGGACACGCGAAGCTGCAGAGGCAAAGAGTGCGGCACTGCTCACATCCTGCAAACGGGAGCATGTGGAGGAGGACGAGGAGAAGATCCCATTAGCGGAAGCGTTGGGTTATGAGGTAGTGAAGAAGGAGGAGGTGGTGTCTGAAGAAGAGTAAGGCACTCTCCACGTGGAAGTGCGAAGGATCGTGAGGGCTAGATGAAGTGTACATTAATGCAGGTGGTTACATCATCGTCAATACCAATACCAATTGCAGTCTAGACCGCCAAGGATCCTTTGATTTTAGCTTTAAGCCTAGTATTAGCCTAGCGATCTTCCCACGCGAGAAAGGCTTGTGTGACGAGCTTGAACTGTGCAGCTGAATCAAATGGTGCAAAGGGTGGAAGCATCTCGCACAGAGGGGTTTTAGCCATGTTAAGGACTTGCTCACCGGGCCCTCCTGGCTCTTGTGATGCGTTGATCGTGCAATCCTAGAACAGATAATTGCAGCCTGATTTCTCAGCTCGATTTCGGTGCCACAAATTAGACGTTAGGCTAGGAAAATACATTTGCACTTCTAGAAGAACTGGTAATTGGGATGGACTTTATGATATGATAACTGCTTGATTCATCGTTGTATCTTCTGCTTTTTGTCCGATAGCGGATGGTAAAAGACTTAACTACTTCATCTTGTCAAAGCAGAGCATCATGCCCGACACTCGTCGACACGAACCCGGGCTAGAGGCAGCAGTCTTATATTATTAAGCAGTGTGCCGTGTGCACAAGTGCACGGAAAGCTACTATACCAGGTATTTCACGAGCTAGCCGAACCTTAAAAACCTATTCGGGCTTAAGCATAAAAACTAATCCTTGAGGTATCCACACTCCGGCCCGCCTTCCTCCCTTCCTCGTACTCGGCCTAGAGTGGATCAATAACTCGTTCGTTTCAGCTCGTTCTCATCCTGGATTCTTCTCTTCAATCGTCTCGTCACCGCGATCCTTCCATCGACATTAGCGCGGTCCAGCGTCTCCCGGTAGCTGCATATCTCTTAACCAGAAACAACCACTGTTTTCAAACACCGCAACGCATCATCATCATCAATCTCTTGACTACCTAGCCTTCGATCGAATCCGTACTATCGAGTACTACTCTCTCTCTATCCGTCCCCTTATCATTCTCGAGTCCCTCCGAGTCCGCCGCAGACAACTACCACCACGTCGTTCTCAAGGCTTCGCCGGAGGATGGACTACATTTTCCAAGCAGCCCAACGCCTCGGTGCACCACCAATGTTTCGCAAAGATGTCATGGATCTCCTAGCAGATCGTCCACCAATACCAGCAGGAATAACACCAGCAGAAGGTAGAAGCAAGAAAACACACACATCATCTGCGCCTGTCCGAATGCTGATTCCCTGAAATAGCCACATTCACAAGGGCGAAGAAGAACAAATTACCACAAGCAATAGCGCATCGAGGCTCCAAAGTCAACTTCCCCGAAAACACAATGCGAGCTTTCAGGGCGGCGGTGGAGGAGGGTGTGGATGCGCTTGAGACGGATTTGCATATTAGTAAGGATGGTGTTTTGGTTATATCGCATGTTAGTATTATATGAGCTGGTTGAACGAGAGTCGGTGAAGAGGCTGACGACAGCAGGATCCCACGTTATTGCGATGTTACGGAGTCAATAAAAAGGTCTCGGAATGCGACTGGAAAGAGCTGAGCGAGTTGCGGACGCTACGGGAACCGAGACAACCTATGCCACGATTTGATGAACTGTTAAAATACTTTGCGCAACCTGAGACTGCTGGTCTTTGGATATTGCTCGATATCAAGGTTCGTGACATGAAGATCTCTCAATACGAATTGTCTCCGCTGACAGTCTATACAGCTCTCCAACGATCCAGACACCGTAATGCGCCTCATCGCCGAAAACCTCTCTAACAACCCCTCTGCTCCCGGCACAAAATGGCAAGATCGTATCATACTAGGTTGTTGGGCCGTACGTATACCCGCTTCTCTCTTGACCTCTTTGGCACTCTGTACTGATAAACCCCTCCTCGCCACAGGCCCGCTACATCCCCTCCGCCCTGCACCACCTGCCCACGTACCCAATAACAAACATCAACTTCTCCATCCCCTACACCCGCCAATTCCTCGCCCTGCCCAACATATCCTTCAACACGCTCTTCGCCTCCCTCGTCTCTCCCTCCGGCCAAGCCTTCATCCGCGACGCACAAGCCGCATCTCGTCCTGTGTACGCATGGACTGTCAATGACGAAAAGGCAATGGATTGGTGTATACGACGGCGTGTTGATGGCGTTATTACGGACGATCCAGCCAAATTTATTAAGTTTAGAGACGGCTGGAAGAGGGAGAGAGAGGTCAAGTGGAGTGTGCGCATGGTGCTGGGGTATGTGAAGATGAATGCGTTTATGGTGTTGTTTGCTTGGTTGTTTTGGTTGAGACATGGGTGGGGGCTTGTTGTGGAGGAGGGGAAGGAGAGGTAGGTGTGGTGATTGATGAGGGAGCTAGCATAAGGGGGTTGAGGTGAAACAGGGGGATGGGTTGCTGAAAAGTTGATGTAGGCTTTTCTTTTTGGTTACCCAGCGATGGTGTTGGTGGTATGTGAGCCTTATCTCTTGAGTTCTGGAGTGGACTGCGGACCCTAATATGGTCTTTCTTTCTACGTGTATCTGCTCGAGATGCCCAATAGCTCTGCTCGAATCGTGCAACATAAACCGAATTTCGCACTGGTTCAAGTGGAAAGCTACTGCTAAAAGTATCTGGTGCATACGTCTCTATTGAAAGACTTTGCATCACACAAGAAGCGAGATTATCATAAATTTATCCAACTCGATTGGCGCAGTTAACACACAATTCTGTAATATACACAAAAGACAAACCACTAATACCTCACCTCCTACGTCAAGAACCAAGAGAATCTAACTATCCTCCTTGGCTGTGTTGTCTTGCTCTTACTCTTGCTCGTGCTCCTGGTCCTGGTCGTCGTGTTTTCCTGGTCGTATCCGCGCTCGGTCTTGGCTGCATTGACTGGAGCTGATGCCCGTGTCCTTTGCGGCTCTACTTTGTGGGTAGCGTGGTTGGAAGCTGGTGGTTTCGCAGCAGCGGTAGTGTCTCGCGAGCTGTGATGAGTGGTGCATCGGGTGCTGTGTAGTAGCGTAGCGGCAGCTGTTGTAGGCGTTGAGCATGAAATTGCTTCGCGACTAATCTCGACAGGCGCCACACTGCTTGTGGCTCGCGACTTCAGTGTTTCAGCTGGTGTCTCTATATCTCCGCGCGGCCTTCCTCGCGTCGGTGGCCGTTCTTGCTCTAGCTCTAGCCTGGGAAGAGGGTCTGCAACGCTCCTTGCGCGCACATCATAAGTCCCATCGAAGCTCGCATATCGTTGTCTAGTCGCTCTCGACTCAGCCAGTAGCCTGCGCCGTCTGACTCTGCTCTCCACAGCAAGAAGCAATTCTCTAACGTAGACATGGCCTTCTGGAATGGGATAACGCATTGTTCCATTGTTATAGCCAGCAGCCTTGGTGTAAACGAGGTTGACGACTTTCTCTGCGAGAACATGACCACTGTGGCAGACTGAGGAGGTAGTGACGGCGTTGTGGTTATAATTGTGGTATGTATCTTGGCAGGTTGGACAGCAGCGAGCGTGACATTCGAAGTCGTATAGAGTCCATGCTTCGATGTTGTTGAATGGTGCCTTTGGTTGAGGAGTGTAACGGGGTGTGTCGGAGATGATGCTGCTCGAAGTTGAGGTGGCTGATGAGATGGAGGAAGTGGATGTGCTGAGGCGATGGCCATTGTGAGGGTATAGGCCAAATGTTGGTCCATTTTTGTCGTGATCAAGATTTGTGTGAGTGAGGTCAATGGGCGATTGAGATCGCCGAGTGTTTGTGATAGGCATGTTTAGAGCATTGTACAAATATCCTTCTTCCTAAAAGTGGCAGTTGAAAAAGGTGTGAGAGATAAGAAAGCAGAAAGAGGATAAAAAGCGGCGACAAAGAAGGAGACTTACGCACAGGAATCCAGTCACAATATGTATGAAACAGAAAGAGCTGTTCTTATATGTCACTATTATGACTACAGAAGACAAGAAACAGCACGGCCAAAAATAGTCACATCACCGGCGCAAAGGCCATCTTGTTATAAGATGAAACCAGTAAGCGTCAACCAAAAAAAAACAATGGTAAACAACCCTTGTGCGAGGGCGTTGCGCAGCAAAGTAGAGAACAGATTGACTGATCACGCGTCTGTGTCACCAGAGGTCTTCTTCAGCCAGATTGTGTCTTCAAGTCCAATTGAGTCATAAGAAAAAGTGAGCGGTGTATTGCCGCCTCAATGGCTGATGTCGTAGACGAGGACAGGTGTTTTCAAGGTGGTCGCACCTAGCACTAGCACTCAACAGCACAGCTGCGAGCAAGACAGCGCGTTCCTGAATTAGGAGTCATTGTGGGACGCAGGTTCCGGAGCATAGGAAACACTGTCGCCAGGTTGCCGACTTCTGAGACGCGATGTGTAACACATGAACAGCAGTCCAATAACGTGAAGATGATTGAAAGAGAAGAAATAGGCCTGAACAAAGCTTGCTGCGTGGGCCACCTGGGAAGCTGTTGATCGCTGGGGATACTTCGGCAACGCTTTCGCCACGTTTCGGATTGGTTTCAGCCTAATCTGTTTTGGTTGTCATAACATCTTGTCTATATCTGCAGCAGCAGCATTTGCATTGGTATTCAGTATCCGTGACTTGACGCCTCATCAGATCGTCTTGATGTCTTCTTCACACCCGAAATATGAGGCTGTGCATGAAGTCGACCAGCTCAAGACAGCTAGAGATATCAATCTTGCTCAGCTTGCACCGAAAGAACCATGTTTCATTTCATATAATCCTTCCTTTAAACGGATACTTGGTGAAAATGCGGTGGTTGAGCTTCAAGAGGAACGTACGCAGAAGTTCGCGCACGAAGCTGGGGTCTACATCAAATCAACAGACTGCAATTACTTTACCTCACCCTTCCAAGGTCACGGCACTATCGAAGTCCATGAAGCCAGTCACAAGACCGGCGAAGTCAGGGCCGTCAAGTACGACCATGTCGTCAATGCGAACGGAGCTTGCAATTACAAAGACAACATCTTATTCTGCAGTCAAGGCGACCGCACTACACCATCCGCACTCGTACTTGTAAACCCCAAAACATCAGAATCCAAAATCTTACTTAACAACTTCCACGGCCGCGAATTCAACAGCATCAACGATGTTGTCGTGCATCATGAACGCGACGAAATCTGGTTCACAGACCCGACGTATGGATACATGCAGGATTTCAGGCCTGCTCCAAAACTCCCAATCCAGGTCTATCGTTTCAAGCCGTCGACTGGTGAGGTGTGGTGTGTGGCTGATGGCTTTGCACAGTGTAATGGCTTGTGTTTCTCGCCTGACTACAGCAAGATATATGTCACGGATACTGGCGCAGTACAATCGCATGTTGGTCCTGGTCATGGGGGCGTTTTCTCCTTCAACTCAAAACTTCCAGCAAGCATCTACGTTTTCGATGTGATTGATGGGAAATTCCTTGCGAATAGACGAATGTTCGCGTTTTGTGACTCTGGTATTCCCGATGGTATCAAGTGTGATGTGGACGGCAATGTGTACAGCGGATGTAATGGCGGTGTATTTGTCTGGGATAAGGAAGGCACACTCATTGGCAAGATATGGGTGAATCATGAAGTTCCAAACTTCAACTTTGTGTCAGGTGGGATGTGGATCTTGGCGCATGAAAAGCTTTACTTCTGCAAATTAGAAGCGAAAGGCACATTGGTGTCATTGGAATGCGAGTGATGGACTGATGTGGGCTGATAACCAAAGGGTGATCATTCGCCTCCTGGATTCCCCTCGCCCTCTCGAGCTATAGCACGTTCCTCTTTCATTTTCCACGCTTTCTCTCCCGTTCGAGCTGCCTTTTGAGCATCACTTAAGAGGCGGCTGGGAGTCTAGGTTTCATATTCATTCGAGATGGGAAAGTCCACATCCCAAAGTGAGGCGGCTATTGAGGGAGATAGAGGATTAAATATTGCAGATTGCTCCGCCAGTCGTGGTGCTGTAGTCCGCGGTGGTGGTGGTGGAATTGGACGAGTCTGCTTTACATCAGGGATTAGGTCGAAGTATTGGGTACTAAAATCTCCATTCGGTAAGATACGAATTCCTAATTTCTATCTTCTTTTCTCTCTAGAAATATTGCATCTGTAATCGACTCAGATTCCAGCAAAATAACCTTACACCATCACCTGCTTCACTCCAATTCGATTCACTTCACTATTCTTGTTCATCCCCTCCTCTCCTTCTTGGAGATATTCCAACCTGTAATGGCATCATTGCCCCGCCTCTTCAAGCTCGCACATGGTAGTATAGTAATCCCGTGGATTTGTTCCACTGCATGGTCACTTGATCCTTCTGCTCACTGGATGCGTGCATGGCTGTTCGCTGTGCTACGAGCTGGCGACTGTGACTTTAGGGCTGGTGCATTCTTGTCATAAAGCTTCCGTGTCATCGAGCGCTATATCTCGTTCCGGGATGCCAGAGATTACTGGCGTATATTGGCGTTCTGTGTAGACGTTAGTGATGCTGTGAAGGGTGCTAGTGGTCGAAGTAACCGAAGAATGGAAGAACCTACTTGAAATCTCACACACCACCGACTCCCGAGTCACTTCGGGGTCTGAGAGCCAGAGCCGGTTGCCCTCCAGCAGGAACAGCAGGAGCAGTAGGACTGGCAGTCGCTGGCGCAGGGGAAGCAACAGTCACAAAAGCAGGACCATTTGTGTGTGCCACGTCAGGCGGCATATTAATAGCCGAGTCTCTTCTGACTCCCCATCCTGCTGGAACAGGCGCATGCATAGGCGCCACCACCATGGGCGCGGGGAGCGGCGCGGCAGTTACCCAGGTCTGCCCCCAGAAGGTTGTTTGAGTAACCTGTTGCACAGGGCCCCAGCTCATTCTAGGATAAGGTCAGTATAGGCGTGGGAGGACTGCTGGAGATGCCAAATCTACTTGATTAACTGAGATTTGTTGATAATCTCAAGAAAGGATCTTTGAAGAAGCTGTTGCTCTACAGTAGTGTTAGAACCTCCTAAAGGGAGTGTGAAGAGTTCCGACGCTTTACTTACGATAGCGAGGATGAGTCTGGGAGCTTAGATCTCGAAGGGCAGAGAAATGAGAAACGAGCTGTCTACTCAGTGGTCAGTATAGCTCTGAATAGGCTGTGAGGACTACCAGAGTACTTACTGACTGCGAATCCTACTCAAGCAGGTACGACTTCTCGAGTCGTCTCTATCAAGGATTTATCAAGATATTCAAGCACTACCAACCCGAAACGCTAGATGTGAGGAAAACCGACTGGATTTTATACGATAAAGAATAAGAAGAGGGAGAGACATCTTTGCTGTAAGAAGACGAGATATATACTCGAGCAAGCTACGCTCAGAGCTCATACAGCAGTATAATTACTGCCGACCTAATATCAAAACCATGGATCTGCACTCTGAGCGCTTGAGTATAGACGTTAACGTGCCTGTTCTGTACGAATATGTGCCGATCACAAGTTGAAACAGCAACTTTATTTCGACTCCATGTAATCCTTTGAATACCGAGAGGGACAATACGAAGCCGGCTGCAGGCCGCTCACGAGTCGACGGTAAAGCGCGTCATGATGCGCTTCAGGCTTGATAGCGTAGTCTCCTCCACGATCTTGCTCTTGATGTTGGTTGAACTGAGACGCATTTTGCGATACGCATAATCGTCTGGCGTCGGTTGAGGGTATTGATTGTAGTAAAACGCATCATGAGCTTTAGGGTTAATAGCGTAATCTCCTCCACGATTTTGATGTTGATGCTGATGTTGATGCTGATGTTGATTGAATTGAGGCGCATATTGATTATTGATAATCATGTGGACCATTGGATGCTGCTCGTTGTACGTCTCGTTTCCTTGTCTCGCGCCAAACAGCTAATCACGGACACTAGCAACCAGTTCGCCGTCCGCATGCCAGAAGGATTGGCTCAGGAGGGGTGATAGTGAAATTGACAATGATGCGAACTGCGACTACTTCTATATCCCTTTCTCACGCCCAAACTACAGTCTTGATGGAATGGGACAGTCGTGCATAAGATTGCCATTGTAAAATTGTACAATTGAACCTCCTTTACAGTCTTCCACCTTCGAATTGTCGGCGTTGAAGCTGGTGCTGGTGCTTTCTTTAGCGTTGCGTCAGAGGATCCGTGGCATCAACATGGCACAAGACAAGCTCGTGACAGGTATAAAACGTACTCAATCAACTAAAGTTTCATCGGGATCTCGAAAAAATAGCATAATATTTCCATTCTTGTATTGTATCGTTTAGTCAGCATCTCGGCCCCAGATGGTCGTCGCTCATCTTTGTTTGGCTTTTTGGAAAATTCGTCTCCTCGAAGTGCTAGTACTTCGCCTGGTGTTCATGGTATGGATGAAATCGCTAGCAGTGAATATGTGCTTGGACTTATTAGCCCGGTCTGCGACCTCTCAATGGCGAACCTTTCCTTTTCTCTCCTGAACCGACCCGAAATGCTCGTTTGCTGCTCGTTGTAGGTCTTGATGTAGCCAAAAGAGGTCCACTATTCAATAACTCGACACCAAGCAAAACACGTAAACATACCAAGACAACCAACTGAGGCGCATAATTCTATTTCAGCTCATTCCGATGATCTGCAGACTTCGGTGGCACCGCTTCAAGAGCTGAACGACGCGTCAAGAAGATCTTCTTGCACTTTCTGATGGTCCCGTCCAAACCAACACCAACACGTTCGATTGGTTGGGGCTGAACACCACATTGGTCACTTATTCAGTAAGAGCGACATCGAACGCTGCACGATTTGCTGCAAAGTCCTCAAGAGTACGGCGTCTGTCGATAACGAAAGCTGCAGCGTCTCTGAGAGCAGCCTCGGTGCTGGGAAGGTCGAAAGCAGTTGAGTAGTAAGGAAAACTATTTCGCAAGTCAAGGGTCAAGTGTGCAGGTGCTTCATAGCCATCGCGAGATCCCATTATGCCAGTTCGAAATGCCCAACAGCCACGAATTATTGACCAAGTTGTGTTAGCAGCAGCAATGGACGCCTGCGATGCGAAGACGAGTTGGGCGAACTTCGAGAGGTGAAGACGGAAGAAGAAGAAGAAGAAGAAGAAGAAGAACTAGCCGGCCACATGTCACTGCGTTCAAGCGACGCGGCCGAGCTAGACTCAGAGGAGTTTTGACGATCTGTGATTTCAACCTGGAACTCGACTCATCTCTTCGTTCAGCGAGAAGTTAGGGTCGAAGACACCACTAGAGCTTAGGCGAAGACTTTTTGAAGGAGATAATTGACGACAGTCACTGTTGCGCTTTTAATGAATGAGGAGTTGTGAAGTGGTATTTTTTCTGGTGTTTGTGTTAAGATGCAAAAGCATAAGAATAGAGAGGGAAAAGAAGGAGGATGAGAAAGATGGTCGAACCTTTCTAACTTCTCACAGATTATAGACTTACTAGAACGCTGGATGGGTTATCGTATTAATATGATCGCTGGTTCTGTAATTTGTTAGCAAACTAGCGAAGGTATATGTTAACAGGCCATACTCGTCAGTTCGTACAATGCTGTTGCTCTTGTATCCGTAATCCCGCATGTCCTCCGTTGTGGGTTCGAATAAAAAAAGGTGAATAGTTTGAGGGTAATGAAGCAAGGTGGGCAGACAAGGAGACCAGTATCGCATATACGAGAAGGCACGACGTGAATCACGACGCGGACGAGATTAGTGTGCGGAGCACAATACATCTGTCGATGACTTGTGTTTACCTGACATATCCTTGATGCTTAGGTTGTGCTATAAGTGGAGATGGTGTTATGAGGCTGTGGTGGACGGCATGATGGGTAGAGGCTTGAAAAGTCCTAGAGTGCTAGAAGTGTCAGTAGTGTGCAGAGTGCGAGGAGTGCTAGAGCTGTGAAGAGTGAGGAGTGAGGTGAGTAAGGAGTGTAAAGAGGCTTGTAAGATGTAAGAAGAGCATTCGTTTCTTTGGAAAGCCCTGAAATCCAATGTATATGCACTACATGTCCAGCCGCACCCAAACAACACCCCTCATAGCTCGCCCTTGACAGCCGAACTCGCTGCCTTCGTAGCCGTAGACACCAAACTCTCGACGACCGAGGAAGCCGCAAAAGACAGTGGCGTTTTAGGCTTCCTCACCCTCCTGAGATCGTCCAAGTCAGGCCTCTTCATGCCTTCAGGCAAGCCGCCAGGACCATACTAAAAAGCCATTAGCCCTCTTCCAATCATATGAAACTGGCAATGAATACACTACGCACCATCATAGTCTCCCAGTTATTCGAAAAGTACCACTAAATAGCAGTATCGTCAGATCACACATCCCAAGTCAAGCACGTTATAAGTATTGCGTACGCAGAACAGCCATTTCTTTTTGTGTCCCGCATTCCATACGCACTACTTTACTTGGATTGGAAGTAATATACCGCAAAGGCTCCGAGCGCAACAAAGACTGCAATCAGATAGATGGCCACGAAGCGGCCGCCGGAGGTGGGAGTGGGGTCGTAGGGTTTGTCTCGCCAGGTGACGGGGGCGGTCTTTGCGTCGGGCTTGGCTGGGTCGCCTGCCTGTTGTTGGAGGAGAGGGTGTTAGCAGATATTCTCTCTTTTCTTTGTTCGTTGTAGGTTGGGTGGTTTGATGGGGTGGTTGCGAAACGTACCTCGCGCTTCAGGTTTCCAACCAGCATGCCATTCAGTATCTCTCTTGCCTCGTCGCTGTGTCCGACATCCTCGAATGCTTCTGTTGCGTCTTGACCGCCGACGTCGAGCATGACTTCCTCTCCTCCTCTGAATATTGCAAGAAGGTGTTAGTGTCGTGTATGTATATCGTACATCCTGAAGAATCTTGCGAAAGCGCGAGGCAGATAGGACGTCCTGCGCGAGCCGAAAAGGACATTGGTTGAAGAGCGAGATGTGACATACGGATGCTCGTCGACGAACTTTCCACAGTCATACACTTTGTCGTGGACGACGAGGTAGAGGTCGTTCTTGCTGGAGTGCTCGGAGACGTCTGAGAGGGAGAACTCTTTAGATGCCATTGTGTTTGTGCTGAGGGGATGAGAGTGTATGTGTGGGAGATGCGGTGTGTATTAATGGCTTATGAGGACGGATGGAGACGGATGGAGATGTTCAATGGCAGAAGTCCTGTCGGCGTGTTGTCTAACAATCGCTTAATTGTTTCGGCAGCCAGAACGTGGCGATTTCGGAACACATTGCGGAACGAAAAGGGGGCTCAGTCATGGTCGTCAAGAAGTTCAATCTGGCTGGGCTGGAAGAACATGAATAGCAGTAAAAGATGACACTTTTCTACCTGATAACCTACACTCAACCAATATCCCAATCTATACAAAACCTATGCCAAAAAGATCCAAGCTAGAAAATTCGTCCCAGACCACTATCCTTCGCTCAATAAAAGTTTCCCTTTGGCAGTGCCACAAACACAACCGTCAGCACAATCGTCCATATCCCAGCCCATACCTGCGCCATTCTTGCAATTCTGTCCTGTAGCACTCTTACAGTCTGATCCTGTACCTTGACACTCGTCTCAAACACCTTCCTTAGCACACCCTTCTTCTTGTACCCCTCAACCCACGGCTCATGTATGTATCCGGCATTGTTCTCGCCAAAGACATAAGAGTCAGTCGTGTAGTCAGTGTACGAGGGCGTTGAAGAACGGCCTTCCTTTTCAAGTTCGATGCTGTCGGAGCCTTTGGTGCTCATGTTGAGAGTTCCGTCAACATTGAATGGGGTGGATGAACCAGGGTTGACACCAGCGTGGACGTTGCTTGGGTCGTCGGTAAATGCTGCATAAGAAGATGCTGGGTCTTCCCAGGGCTTGAGGTTTCGAGTGTGGTTTGAGTGGAGAACAACGCAAAGACCTTTGTAAGCAGCTACTAATGTCGCGATGCCTAAGAACCAGATGGGTGCAGCGAAAATGCGCCACCATCTGCTGGCGCGGGACAGAGTGAGTAGGATGGCGATGACGAAGCCGAGGATCGTGTGGGCGATACCCATGGTGCGCACGAAGAAGATCTTGGGTGCGTTACCGTTACATATCGACCATCGGATGAAGTTGGGATGTGATTGATGGCGGAGTTGGGTTTCGACCAGAGTCATTACAGGTTGGAAAGCAGAGGGATGGGTGGTGTGCTGCAAGGCGTGGAGTGTGGCAGCGCGAGTTGTGTATGCGAGGTTGAGCTCGCGTGGCGAACTTTGGAGAAGGTAGTGGCTTATGATGCGAGTCACTTCAGGACGGAGGGGCTGGATAGTGACTATCAAGGCACGAAGATTAGCATGCTTGCGTGAACATTAGGAAAAGAGTCAACTCACAACCTGACCACTTCAATCCATCTCCTCCACCCATTGCTGACTGATGAGCCTGGGCACTCCTACTAACATAGTTCTTCGCCTCGTCCTCGTTCATCTCTCTTTTTGGCAATGCTGTTAAACCTTCATCATCGCCTGACTTTGGTAGTGTGGGAAAGTCTCCATCGTATTCACTGCCTCCTCTGGATACACTCCTGGCGTGGTTGTGCGCACTGATTTGTGGTGCTTGTGCTGGATACTGTCCCAGTCTGCTGAAACTACGAACAGGAGCAGGTGGTGCTGCCGGTGTTACGTCAAAGGCTGTTGATGCTATGTCTTTGTTGTCAGAAGCGAAAGGCCAGCCAGCTGGTGACGCGTTGGCAGCATCAAAGTGCCATTCTGGGGAGAGTGCTTTAGCATCAGCAGGAAGGGCATCGAAGCGTTTGCAGTAGTCGAGATACCAGAG
>Ga0160428_1001078_pt1 | contig 22891 bp, 21 predicted proteins | sample SolpanmetagenomM_FD_108198 | JGI IMG/M metagenome (GOLD analysis project Ga0160428, IMG submission 108198) | Solar panel surface microbial communities from Lawrence Berkeley National Laboratory, California, USA - M | ecosystem: Engineered > Built environment > Solar panel > Unclassified ... | reverse complement strand
GCTGTTCGCATCGTTCGCGATGCTGATGAACTTCCCGCGCTTCAACAAGATGAAGGGCATGGGCCAGATCGTTACCTGGTCGATCCGCGACGAGAGTCTGCACTGCGAAGGCATCATCAAGCTGTTCCACGCCTTCTGCAAGGAACGCGATTGCTTCACCAAGTCGGTCAAGTCCGACATTCGCGAGATGTGCCAGCACACCGTCCATCTCGAGGACAATTTCATCGATCTCGCGTTCGAAATGGGCCCGGTCAACGGCATGACCCCCAAGGAGATCAAGAAGTACATCCGCTACATCGCCGACTGGCGCCTCAACCAGCTCGGCCTCAAGCCGATCTACATGGTCGACGAACACCCGCTGCCGTGGCTCGCCCCGATGCTGAACGGCGTCGAGCACGCCAACTTCTTCGAACAGCGCGCCACCGAATATTCCAAGGCCGCGACCAAGGGTAACTGGAACGAAGTCTGGGACGGCTTCGACAAGCGCCAGAAGGCCAAGGCCGGGCCAGCGGCGAACGAGGATGCGGGCGCTAGCGGCGAGGGGGATATGTTCTCGCGGGCTGGCGTGGCGGCGGAGTAGGAGAACAGCAGTGGCGCTTCCGAAATCTTACCTAACCAGTACCAAAAATCTCGGTGCAATTTTTGAAGCGATTCAGCAGGCAAAGGCGCCCGAGCGGTTCACTGTTAAATTTCTAGAATCACTGGAATTTAAGAGTACGGCGGATCGTCTAATCGTAGGGGTCTTGAAATCTCTTGCACTGTTGGATGATCAAGGGCGGCCAACCCAGCGATATTTTGCGTTTCTTGATCAGACACAGTCTGCGGCAATATTAGCTGACGCCATACGCGAGGCCTATGTGGACCTGTTTGCAGTCAATATAAATGCACAGAACCTTTCTAAGACCGACCTGACAAATAAGTTTAAGACCCTTTCGCAAGGGAGCCTCAGCGAGTCTGTTTTAGAAAAGATGTCGACAACGTTTCAAAGTCTGGTGAAATTAGCGGATTTTTCGTCCGCGTCTGCTGCTGCGCCTCTCCGCATGAATCGCCCTCACGATGCCGAAGCCGATGATGATGATGAGGGGATTCCGGAAAATGATGAGGTATCTGATCTTGAACAAAGGCCGGTAGCGCGGGTAAAAGGAAAAAGTTCGACGGCCCCAACTCGGAGCTTGGGAGGCCTTCATTATAATATTCAAATTATTTTACCAGAAACGCGAGATCCACAAGTCTACGATGCATTGTTTAGAAGCCTAAAAGAGCATCTTTTTGCGTGACTGAAGCAGGGACATACAGCTTCGTTTTTCGCGGCCAACTTGCCGAAGCTGCGCTTGATCGGGCAGGCAGGCGAACTCGTTATGATCTATCGGCGAATGCGGAGGAATTACGAAAAATCCTCGGAATAGATGTGCTGGACGTAGATTATGTCGCTCAGGCAGAGCGGATGTCATTCGTTTATATCACCGTCGCTGCTTTCGAAAATTCGGTGTGAGATTTAATATCTCGCGTACTTGCCGATGCAACCGGTGAAAACTGGTGGGACGCATGTGTATCTGACCGAGTTCGGCAAGCAGCCAAAAGTAGAATGGACGCCGAAGAAAAAGTCCGTTGGCATGTCCAGCGCGGTGACGATCCCATTGGGTATACCATGCTACCAAACTTGGCATCGATAATAGAAAATAACTTTTCAAGCTTTGAGCCGTACCTTCATAATATAGCTTGGGTAAAAAGTGTTTTTGAAGTTATTGAGAGATCGCGAAACGTGATAATGCATAGTGGATCTTTGTCAGATCGCGATATAGCAAGGCTGGGATCTTTAATAAGAGACTGGAACTCACAGGTGGCAATATAAATATAGTAACGGATGACATTATCAGTTGTCGCTGATCATAGTGTATTGGCATTACTTTGATGATTAAACTCGTTCAGATCAAGCCCGAAGGCGACGCCATCTTGTGGCTGTCCTTTTCCGACGGTGCGACCGCCCGCTGGTCAGCCTCCGACCTGATCGCGCGCGACACCGTCATGACGCGTCCGCTCGCCGATCCGGCCTATTTCGCGCGCGCTTTCATCGAAAGCGGCGCCTTGGCATGGCCCAATGGTTTCGAACTATCCGCCGACGCGCTGCACCGTCGTCTCGACGCCATAGGCGCCCTGATAAGAACGGCAGCCTAATCCGCCGACGGATATTTCCGCCGCGTATGGATCACCGTCAGCACGTCGATCTCCGTCTCGGACGCAATCGCATAGACAATCATATAGGGTAGCCCGGCGACCGAGAACTCGCGCGTGCCATCGACAAGCCCGGCATGCCCCAACATCGGAAATTGACCGAACATCATCGCCGTTTGAAGGATGCGGCTAACGACCCGATCGGCTGCGCGAAGATCGTCGCGGGCGATCCAGTCGCGAATTTCGATCACGTCGCCGCGCGCTTGCGGCGTGAAATTAACGTTCAAGCTCGAGGTCGCGCCAAACCTGTTCGACCGGGATCATCACCGAACGGTCGCGGCTCTCCGCCAGTCCGCGCTCGATCCTGGCGCGTTTCCATGCCGCATAGCCCGGCTCGGCGAGGTCTTCGCTCGCTTCAGCTGTCTCGCGATGTGAAGCCGCCGAGTTCATCGGTAATACATACACTATCCAATGATCGGATGCCAGCGCAGCGACGTGTAGATGCCCGCACGTCAGGTCGCCGGTATCGAGGTGCTAGCGCGATCGGATTGTGTGACGGAGGCCTGCGCATCTATCGTCACCTCTGACACGCCATCAACGGATCCGATCAAGATCGTCTTCGGCGCAACGGCCGCGGCATTTCACGGCTCTGTCTAAAGCACCGCGTTAGGCCAGTACGGTTTGACGAGGACCTTTCCTACAAACCGATATGGTTATATGCGTCGCTTCATTCTATCGGGAGCGGAACATGGCCCAGTACCGACGCACGCCTCCGGCGCACCGATCGACCCGCACCGCTAGGTCCAGGTCGAGCCTTCCGCGTCACACGCGCCGCCATGGATCGGCGTCCACGCGCCGCACGAACGCCGCGTCACGATCCTGCTTCGCAACCTCGATTCCGTGTGACCTTCCGTGAACGTCGGCCCGCCCATACCCCGAGATAGTGTGACCCTAGTGTGACCCTAGAGTGAAGCTAGGACGACCCGACCGCCCGCCGCCGCGACCGATCCGGCGCACGCCAGCCTCGCTTGATCGCCGCCGGATCGTCCACCGGATCGGCATTTACCTTTTGTTAACGTATCGGGCATAGCGCCGTTAAGGAATTGGCAACCATTGCCGCGCTCGAAAAACTTGGGGAAGTTCCATGCGTTGTCGCAACGTCTCGACGCTGCCATTGGCATTCGTCCTGCTCGCCGGATGCGCCACCACGACGACCACGCGTCCCAGCGTCTCCAGCGAGGTCGTGCCCGACAAGGCGTGGCAGGGCGTGATCCTGCCGGCGGATGCGGATCGCCTCGCCGGCTTCCGCGCGAACTGGGGGCCAGCGCTCGCCGCGGCGCGTCCGCGCTTCGCCACCGCGATCGCCAAAGAGGGCGTGCTGCTCGATCCTTCGGTCGCGCTGGATCATGTCGCGCTGCCGCCGGGGTCGTACAATTGCCGCGTGATCAAGCTCGGCGGGCCGCGCCGCCTGCCGGCCTATCGCAGCTACCCGCCGTTCTTCTGCTATGTCCGCGGCGAGGGCGCGAACCTGTCGTTCAGCAAGCAGACCGGCGACGAGCGCCCGGTCGGCTGGCTCTATCCCGATGCCGAGCGGCCCGATGCGGAGCGGCCTGGTGCCGAGCGGCCCGATGCGGAGCGCCCCGGGGCCGAGCGCTACGTGTTCCTCGGCACCTACGGCCGCGGCCGCGTCGCGCCGCCGTCCTACGGGGCCGCCGGCGCGCGCAACGCGCTGGGCGTGGTCGAACGCGTCGCGCCGTTTCGCTGGCGCCTCGCGCTCGCCCCGGCCGACGACAGCGCCCTGCTGACGATCTACGAACTCACCCCGGTTCCGGTCGCGCAACAGGCGAAGTGAGGCTGCGACAGGCCGGGGGCGGCTTGCGGCAGTATCACGGAACGGCGCGGGCTTGCTCTGCGTTAAGGGGGCCAACTCTCTGATTCGAATTGAGGTTTTATGCGCATCGCCGCCGCGCTGGCTCCCGTGCTGATCCTCGCGCTGCCGGGGTGCTCGTCCCGCGCGCCGGCCGGCACGACCACGGTCGACATCAACTCCGCCGCCGAGCAGGCGCAGGACAGCATCGACAATTATGCCGCCACCCCCGCGCTGTCGAATGCGACTCGGGCCGATGCGGCGCCTGCGTCCCTGCCGACGCCCGCCCCGACGCCCGCCTCGACGCCCCCCTCGACGCCGCGGCCCGCCGCCAGCCTCGCCCCGCTCGATCCGCCAGCACCCGGCACCCCCGGTGGCCTGCCCGACGATCGCACGCCGATCTCCGAAGCGCCGTTCACCGCCGACAGCGCGCAGGGTGCGGCCAATGTCGTGCAGACCTATTACGCATTGCTCGGCGAGAAGAAGTACCGCGAGGCGTTCCTGCTATGGGGCCACCGTGGCAAGGATGCGGGCATGTCGGCCGAGGCCTTCGCCGCCAGCTTCGACAGATATAGCGAATACCATGCCAATGTCGGCGCCCCCGGCCGGATCGACGCCGGCATGAGCCAGCGCCGCGTGACCGTCCCGGTGCAGGTCTACGGCCGGCTGAAGGCGAGCGGCGCGCCGGTCTACATGCTCGGCCGGGTCGTCGTCCGCCGCGTCGTGCCCGGCGTCAGCGCCGACCGGACCGAGCAGGCGTGGCACCTCGAAAGCGCCGATATCAAGCCGCGCCCGCGCTCCTGAGCCCGTCTCGGTTCAGGCCGTCCGCCGCGCCGCCGCGGCGGGTGATGCGGCCGCCTGGGTCAGCCGCTCCATGTTGAAGTGCTGCGCGAACTCGATCCCGGCGCGACCGTCCGCCGCCCAGCGCACCTTGGCCGGGAACATCTGGTCCTCCAGCAATTCGATCAGCACGTCGATGCCGTTCGCATCGCCGGCGATCTCGATCCCGTCGATCATCGCGCCGGTCGCCGACATGTTGCGGATCCGCACCTCGCCCTCCGCGCCGTCGGTGGCGATGCGGGCGGTACGCAGCATCGACGAACGCGGGCTGCGGCTGGCGCGGTAGCCGATCGCCGTCGCCATGCCGCCATTCGCGCGAAGTTGCTCGATCACCGCATCGGCGCGCGCCGCCTTGCCATAGACGAAGCCCTGGATATGGCTGCACCCGAGATCGCGGATCAGCTGAATCTCGTCCTGCACTTCGGCGCCTTCCGCGGTCGTCTCCATTCCCAGCGTATCCGCCAGCGTGACGATCGCCTTGATGATCGCCGCGTTGCGATTGCCCGGCATCGTCGCACCGCGCACGAAGCTCTGGTCGATCTTGATCTTGTCGAACGGCGCCTTCTTGAGATAGCCGAGCGAGGAATAGCCGGTGCCGAAATCGTCGAGCGCGAGCCGCACCCCGACGCCTTTCAGGCTGCGGAACATCTTCTCGGACGACGCGCTCTCGTCGACGAACACGCCTTCGGTGATCTCCAGCTCCAGCCGCTCGGCGCGGATGCCGGCGCGCGCCAGCGCACTCGTCACGATCGCCGGCAAGGCCGGATTGGCGAACTGGATCGGCGAGACGTTGACCGCGACGCGAATATCTTCGGGCCACGTCGCCGCTTCGTCGCACGCGGTGCGCAACACCCATTCGCCGATCGCCTCGATCAGCCCGCAATCCTCCGCGACCGGGATGAAGTCGGCCGGCGACACCGCCCCGCGCGTCGGATGGTCCCACCGCAGCAGCGCTTCGTAGCCGACGATGCGTTCGGTCCTGGCGCACACCACCGGCTGATACGCGACGTGGAACTCGTCCTGCACCAGCGCCTTGCGCAGATCGTCTTCGAGCTGCTTGCGGCTCTGCGCCCCGAGCAGCAATTCGGTGCGGTAGAAGCGGTGGATGCCGCGCCCGTCCGCCTTTGCGGCATACAGCGCGAGATCGGCGTTGCGGACGAGGGTCTCGGAATCGGATCCGTCTTCCGGCGCGATCGCGATGCCAATCGAGCAGCCGATCGTGATCGACGATCCGTCGATGAAATAGGGCTGCGACAGCGACGCTATGATCGTCCGCGCCAGTTCCGCCAGCCGGTCGCGATTGGCTTCGCGCGGCAGCACGACCTTGAACTCGTCGCCACCCAGCCGCCCGACCAGTCCCGCATCGCCGACGCTGCGTTGCAGTCGCTGCCCGACCTGCTTGAGCAACGCATCGCCGGTCTGGTGCCCCAGCGTGTCGTTGACCGCCTTGAAGCGATCCAGGTCCAGCAGGAACAACGACGTCGCCCGCACGCCCGATTGCGTCGCCGCGAGCGTCTGGTCCAGCGAGAGGCGCATGCGCTGCCGGTTGGCCAGGCCTGTCAGCCCATCGAACAATGCCAGCCGGGTGATCTCCGCTTCCGACTGCCGCTTCTGCGTCAGGTCGCTGCCGCTGCCGACGAAGCCCTGGAAGCGGTTCATCGAATCCATCATCGGCCGCCCCGAGATCGACCACCAGCGTTCCGCCACCTCGGCGACCGGGCGTACCGAATAGTCCGAGAAGGACGTTCGCGACGAAAGATGGAATCCGAGCGTGCGTTCGGTATCCGGCGAGGCGCTGTCGACCTTGAACACCGCCGTCAGCAATTGCCCGATCGCCGGCATGCCGTTCGCGGCGACCTCCTCGGCGACCTTGCCCGAAAGATAGACCAAGCGGCCCTGCCGATCGGTTTGCCAGAACCAGCCGCTGCCATGCTCCTCGAATTCGAGCACCAGCCGGCGTGCCAGCGCGTCCTGGTGCGTGCGCTCGGCATGCGCGGCTTCGTGGACATGATCCATCCGCGCCATCCGGGCTACGCTCACGACGAGGCAGGCAAAGGACAGCAATGCGATCGCGCTGACCAGCGTGAAACCGCTTGCGATCGCCACGCCCGCGACCATCGCCGCCGCGAAGCTCAGCAGCGCGGCACGGACCGAGTGAAGCACCGCCACCGTCACGACGATCGCCCCGAACGTCGCGACGACGATGGCGGTTTGCAGGAGACCACCGCCGAAACCGCTCGCCACCCATAGCATCGCGAAAAGCCCGGCACCGAACCCGGCCGAAGCGCCTGCGACGGCGCGGACCTGATGCTGCGGCGACCACGTCTGAAGGATGTCGAGCCGCCGGACTAGGATCGACCCCACGCTCAAGATCAGTACCGCCGCCGCCGGGAGAATGACGAGCAGTAAGCCGGCAGAAAGCTCGACCTGCGCCGCGCCGAACATAAGAAGGAAGCACGCGAGGATCTGCGCGGCGGCCAAGGCCGGCCAGGCGGTCACAAGCAGATCGAACTGGCGTCGGTGCATATCGACGCCCCGATCTTCGTCATGGCCGAGCATCAGATCGTTCCACAGCCCGGTCGCCGCGGAAAGGATCGACGAGAAGGAAGGGGGTCTAGTCATCTGACCGGTGTCGTAACAAAAGGTATTTGGGATTTGCTTTCCGCCTTTGCTTAACGGGAAGTTACGCAGCCAAAATGGATGGGATACTTGGCCACGGCCTCATGGCCGCATAAGGAGGCGCTAATTCGTGCCCCGAGGACCTCACATGACGACTATCATCCGCGAAGCCGACCTGATCGAGAGCGTCGCCGACGCGCTGCAGTTCATCAGCTATTTTCATCCAATGGATTACATCCGTGCGCTCGGCGACGCGTATGAGACGGAGCAATCCCCGGCGGCGAAGGACGCGATCGCGCAAATCCTGACCAACAGCCGGATGTGTGCGGAGGGCCATCGGCCAATCTGCCAGGACACGGGCATCGTCAACGTCTTTGTCAAATGGGGCATGGACTGTCGCTTCGACGATACCAGCCGATCGCTGCAGGAGATCGTCGATCAGGGCGTCCGGCTTGCCTATCTCAACCCGGAGAACAAGTTGCGCGCTTCGGTGCTGGCCGATCCGGCCTTCACCCGCCGCAACACGAAAGACAACACGCCCTGCGTCCTGCACGTCGAGATGGTGCCGGGCGCGAAGGTTTCCGTCGATGTCGCGGCCAAGGGTGGCGGGAGCGAGAACAAGTCCAAGTTCAAGATGATGAACCCGAGCGACTCGATCGTCGACTGGGTGCTGGAGATGTTGCCGCAAATGGGCGCGGGCTGGTGCCCGCCGGGCATGCTCGGCATCGGTATCGGTGGGACGGCGGAGCATTGCGTGCTGCTCGCCAAACAGGCGTTGATGGAGCCGATCGACATGGGGCCGCTCAAGGCGCGCGGTCCGAAGACCGATATCGAGGCGTTGCGGATCGAGATCTTCGACAAGGTGAATGCGCTGGGGATCGGCGCGCAGGGACTGGGCGGGCTGTCCACGATCCTCGACGTGAAGATCCTCGACGCGCCGTGCCATGCCGCGGGCAAGCCGGTCGCGATGATCCCCAACTGCGCCGCCACGCGTCACGCGCATTTCACGCTCGATGGCTCCGGACCGGCGTTTCTCGAAGCGCCGAAGCTCGACGAATGGCCCAAGGTGGATTGGCAGCCGGATGCAGCCGCGATCCGGGTCGATCTCGATACGCTGACGCCCGAGATCGTCGCGACGTGGAAGCAAGGCGATCGGCTGCTGTTGAACGGCAAGATGCTCACCGGGCGTGATGCCGCGCACAAGCGGATCAAGGACATGCTGGACGCCGGCGAGCCGCTGCCGGTCGAATTCGCCGGACGCGTGATCTATTATGTCGGGCCGGTCGATCCGGTCGGCGAGGAAGTGGTCGGACCGGCTGGGCCGACGACGGCGACGCGGATGGACAAGTTCACCCGCATGATGCTCGGGCAGGGGCTGCTGGCGATGGTCGGCAAAGCCGAGCGTGGCCCCGACGCCACCAAGGCGATCGCCGAGGCGAAGTCGGCCTATCTGATGGCGGTCGGCGGGGCCGCGTATCTCGTGGCGCGGGCCATCAAGGGCAGCAAGGTGGTCGGCTTCGCCGATCTCGGGATGGAGGCCATTTACGAATTCGAGGTCCAGGACTTCCCGGTCACCGTCGCGGTCGATAGCGAGGGCCAGAACGTCCACCAGCTCGCCCCGCTGGTGTGGAAGGAAAAGATCGCTCGCGAACGCCTGCTCGAACGGGTGTGATCGTAGCGCCGATCTGGGTTCCGGCGACATTGTTCGCCGGCGCTCTGCAAGCATGGCGTACGGCGGTGCAGCGCCGGGTGAGCAAGGAAATGTCGGTCAATGCCGCCGGCCTGGTCCGCTATCTGTACGGGTTGCCCTTCGCCTTCGCGATCGCCGCGTCGTATCAATGGCTCGTCGCCCCGGCAGCGTTTCCGCATCTCGGCGGGCATTTCCTGCTGTTCTGCGCGGCCGGCGGCGTCGCGCAGATCGTCGCCACGAACCTGCTGCTGATGGCGTTCGAAGAGCGGAATTTCGTCGTCGGCACCGCTTATTCGAAGACCGAGGCGGTGCAGAGCGCATTGCTCTCCGTCGTGTTGCTCGGGGACCGGCTGGCGCCATTGGTATGGGCCGGGATCGCCAGCGGCGTGGCCGGCGTGATGATCCTGTCGACCGGCGGCCGGCGGATGGCGCCACGCGAGTTGCTGCGCGCCTTGGGCCAGAAGGCCGCGATCTATGGCATGGCGTCCGGCTTCTTCTTCGCCCTGACGACGATCGGCATGCGGCGGGCGACGATGGAGATCGGCACCGGCGATCACATCCGGGCGGGAGTGATCACGCTAGCCGCGACGGTCTCGCTCCAGACTATCCTGCAAGGCGGCTATCTGGTCTGGCGCGAACGTGGTCAGGTCCGTCTGGTCTTCTCCAATTGGCGCGTCGCGGGGCAGGTCGGCATGATGTCGTCGCTCGGTTCGGCGTGTTGGTTCACGGCGTTCGCCTCGGCACCGGTGGCTCTGGTGCGGATCGTCGGGCAGATCGAGATCGCCTTCACGATGGCGTTCGCGCATTTCTATCTCGGCGAAAGGATGGCGCGCAGCGAGTGTGTCGGGCTGCTGCTCGTCGCGATCGGCGTCGTCCTGGCGCTGGCGGGCGCACTGTAGCGCTTGCCGCGACTGAGCTAGTGTGTGACGGAACGGCATGGCTGGCATATCGACCCCGCGGCGCATCGCGCAGATCGCCCTGATCGCGGTGTTGTTCTTCGTGATCGGCTTTTGCCTCGCGGTCACCATCGTTCCACGCTTCCTCGACCGGACCTATTATGTCGGGCCACCCAGCAGCCATTTCGACGGCGCGCGCTTCTTCAACGCGGACGGCAGCGACGACGACACCAAGGTTCCGGGGAACAGCCGCTTAGCGTTCTTCTGGCGCCAGGTGAGCGGCAGCGACGGGCGGCCGCCATGGCCGGCAAAGGTCGCCGTGCGTCCCGCCGAACCTGCCGAACTGCTCCAGCCCAACGCCGCGACCGGGGCGATGCGGGCGACGTGGATCGGCCATTCGACGGTATTGGTGCAGGTGCCGGGCCTGAACGTGCTGACCGACCCGATCTTCAGTACGAAGACCGGCCCGTTCGGCCTTGGTCCGAAGCGCGTCGCCGAACCCGGCATCCGATTGACCGACTTGCCCAAGATCCATGTCGTCGTGCTCAGCCACAATCATTACGATCACTTCGACCTGCCGACGCTGAAAGCGCTGTGGGTACGCGATCGGCCGTTGATCGTGACGAGCCTGGGCAACGACGCGCTGCTGCGATCGAACGGGATCGAGTCGGTCGCGCTCGACTGGGGCGGGGTTGTGGCGGTGCCCGGAAATACGGCACGGGTGCACGTGACGCGCAACCATCATTGGGGCACGCGCTATTTCAGCGACCGCAATCGCGCCTTGTGGTCCAGCTTCGTCATCGAACTGCCGGGCGGCAACCTGTTCTTCGGCGGGGATACCGGGGCAGGGGACCTGGCCTGGGCGGACGAGGCGGCGCGGCTGGGGCGCATCCGCCTCGCCTTGATCCCGATCGGTGCGTTCCGCTTCGTCCCCGGACAGATGGCTTCGGCGGCGCATATCGGGCCGGTCGATGCGGTCGAGGTGTTCCGGCGACTGGGCGCACAGGCCGCCATTCCGATTCACTGGGGCACGTTCCGCCAGTCCTACGAGGGCTATCTGACGCCGCCGCTGCTGTTGAGGCAGGCGATGACGTGCAGCGGTCAGGGCAACGACAGCGCCCGCCGTTTCGCGCCTGCCCGGATCGGACGTCCGGTCGATATCCCGCCGCTCGCGGCCGTCGGAACGATGCAGCCGGTCAGCCGCGACGCCGTCGTCCGGTGCCTGGATACGCCGAAAGTCCGCGCCTTACGCTGACCCGGGGCGCCGACGCGGGCTAGAGGACGGCGGCGACCAATTGCCGGAACGCCTCGCTGCGGTGACTGATCGCCTGTTTCGCCTCCGGATCCATCTCGGCGAAGGTCTGGTCGTGGCCGTCGGCGACGAACACCGGGTCGTAGCCGAAGCCCAGGTCGCCGCGCGGCGGCCAGGTGAGCATGCCGTCGATCCGCCCTTCGAACCATTCGACATGACCATCCGGCCAGGCAAGTGCCAGCGTGCTGACGAAGTGCGCGCGACGGCTGACCTCCGGGCCGAGCGCGGCAAGCTTGTCCTCGACCTTGCCCATCGCCATCATCCAGTCGCGCTTGCCGTCCGGCGTCTCGGCCCAATTGGCGGTATAGACGCCCGGGTCACCGTTCAGCGCGTCGACGCACAGTCCGCTATCGTCGGCCAGCGCCGGAAGCCCGGACAGATCGGCGGCCTGCATCGCCTTCAGTTCGGCATTCGCGACGAACGTCGTGCCGGTTTCCTCGGGCTCGGGCAGGTCGAGTTCCGCCGCCGATACCGGTTCGATCCCGTACGGGCCGAGCAGAGCGCGGATTTCGCGCACCTTACCCGCATTGTGGCTGGCGATTACCAGCTTGCCGGGCTGAAGCTTCCGGATCGCCTGGGGAACATCGCCTTCGCCGCTCATTTCGCCACTGCCTTCGCTTGTGCCGCGAAGATATCCGCGCAGCCGATACGAGCCAAACGCAGCAAGCGCAAAAGAGCTTCCTCGTCATAGGTCGCGCCTTCCGCCGTGGCCTGCGCCTCGGCGATGTTGCCGTTTTCGAGCAGCACGAAGTTCGCATCCGCATCCGCCGACGAATCCTCGATATAATCTAGGTCGAGCACCGGCGTGCCCTGATAGATGCCGCAACTGATCGCCGCGACCTTCTGCGTCAGCGGGTCGGCGCTCAGCTTGCCGCTCGCTAGCAGCCCGTCGATCGCGAGGCGCAACGCCACCCAGGCGCCCGATATGGACGCGGTGCGCGTACCGCCATCCGCCTGGATCACGTCGCAGTCGAGCACGATCTGGCGCTCGCCGAGCAGCTTCATGTCGGTCACCGCGCGCAGCGACCGCCCGATCAGGCGCTGGATTTCCTGCGTGCGGCCGGATTGCTTGCCCTTGGCCGCTTCGCGATTGTTGCGCGTGTTGGTGGCGCGCGGCAGCATGCCGTATTCCGCCGTCACCCAGCCCTCGCCCTTGCCGCGCATGAACGGCGGCACCTTTTCCTCGACCGAAGCCGTGACCAGCACCTTGGTGTCGCCGAACCCGATCAGCACCGAGCCCTCGGCATGCTTGGTGAAGCGGGGTTCGATCGTGATGCTGCGCATCTGATCGGGCGTGCGGCCGGATGGGCGCATGGGAAATCTCCGTAAACAAGGGTTTGGCCGTGCCGTACTGGGTGGTGCCGATCCTGTCACCCCCGGCCTGCGCCCGCCTAACTTCACTCTAGGGTCACACTAGGGTCACACTGTCGCGACCTTCTCCCTCTTGAGCGGTACCTTCCCGGGGCGTGTCGAAGTGCGTCACGCTTTCAAGAATTTCCCAACATTGCAAGTCGCCATCGTCGACCCGGCGGGCGGCGTGCGACAAGCGCCGTTGAGCCGGCGGGCGATCTCCCCCATATCATCCTCATGCCCGCCCCACCGATCAGCGACCTGAACGACCGCGCCCGCGACGTATTCCGCGTGGTGGTGGAAAGTTACCTGCATACCGGCGTCCCGACGGGGTCCCGGACGATCGCGCAGCTTTCCGGGCTGAACCTGTCGCCCGCCTCGATCCGCAACGTCATGCAGGATCTGGAGGAACTGGGCCTGATCGCCAGCCCGCATACCAGCGCCGGCCGGCTGCCGACCGAATCCGGCCTGCGTCTGTTCGTCGACGGAATGATGCAGGCGCTGGAACCCAATGCCGAGGAACGCTCGGCGATCGAGCGGCAAGTGTCGCAGCCGGGCCCGGTCGAGGCGGCGCTCGCCGCGACGACGGCGGCGCTGTCCGGCCTGTCCGCCTGCGCCGGGCTGGTGATGGTGCCGAAGCGCGAGCTGGTGCTGCGGCAGATGAGTTTCGTCCCGCTGTCGCACGACAAGGCGCTGGCGGTACTGGTCAGCGAAGACGGTGCGGTGGAGAATCGCGTGATCGACCTCGCGCACGGCGTCGACCCCTCCGCGCTGGTGCAGGCGGGCAATTACATGACGGCGACCTTGTCCGGCCTGACGCTCGGGCAGGCGCGCGAGCGGATCGGCCGCGAGATCGGCGAGGAGCGCGCGATGCTGGACAGCGCGGCGCAGACCTTGATCGAACGCGGCCTGGCGGTGTGGAGCGAGGACGCCGACCGACGCCCGGTCCTGATCGTGCGCGGGCAGGGTCGCCTGATCGACGCCGCCGATGCCGCGCAGCTCCAGCGCATCACCGAACTGCTCGACGACCTTGAGGGGAAACAGGAGATCGCCGAGCTGCTCGACAGCGCAAGCGCCGGGGATTCGACGCGGATATTCATCGGCGCCGAGAACAAATTGTTCTCGCTGTCCGGCTCGTCGGTGATCGCGAAACCGTTCCGCGGACTGGACGGTCGCGTGGTCGGCGTGGTCGGCGTGATCGGGCCGACGCGGTTGAACTATGCCCGCGTCGTGCCCATGGTGGATTTCACTGCCGCGACGCTGGCGCGGCTCATGGGTTAAATCGGGATTTCAGGAAGCAAGATGATCGAAGACGACAAGATGGCAGCGGATGGCACAGACCTGCGCGAAGAGACCGCCGAGGCGGCACCGGAAGTGGCGCAGCAGGATCGCGTCAAGGAACTGGAGGGCGAACTCGCCGAGACCAGGCAGTCGCTGCTCTATGCCCATGCCGAGGCACAGAATATCCGCCGCCGCGCCGAAAAGGAAGCGCAGGACGCGCGCGCTTATGCCGCGACCGCGTTCGCGCGCGATCTGCTGTCGGTGGCGGACAATCTCGCCCGCGGGCTCGAGGCGATTCCGGCCGAACTGCGCAACGACGAAAAGATGAAGGGTCTGGTCGCCGGGCTCGAAGCGACCGGCCGCGAACTCGATTCCGTGTTCGCGCGGCACGGCATCACCAAGATGACCGTGATGGGCGAGACGCTGGATCCCAACCGCCATCAGGCGATGTTCGAACTGCCGAGCGACGAGAAACCCGGCACGGTCGTGCAGGAAATGCAGGCCGGCTACATGATCAAGGACCGGCTGCTGCGCCCGGCACTGGTGGGTGTCGCCAAGGCGGCGGGGTGATGACTTCCATACCCGCGCTCAACGCCAATCTGACAGCCGATCGCCCGACGTTCGTGACGCATCTGGAATGCTCGCTGACCGGCGAGCGGTACGAGGCGGATCGGTTGCATGGCCTGTCGCGCGCGGGGCGGCCGCTGCTGGTCCGCTACGACCTTCCGGCGATCAAGGGTTTCCTGCCCAAGGCGATGCTGGAAGCGCGGGCGACGGATCTGTGGCGGTGGCGGGAATTGCTGCCGGTGCGCCGGACCGAGGATATCGTCAGCCTGGGCGAGATCGAGACGCCGCTCATCCCGCTGACCAGATCCGGCGGCCCGAACGTTCTGGTCAAGGATGAGGGGCGGCTGCCGACCGGCAGTTTCAAGGCGCGTGGCCTGGTGATGGCGGTGGCGATGGCCAAGGCGCTGGGCGTGACCAGGATCGCGATGCCGACCAATGGCAATGCCGGTGCCGCGCTGGCCGCCTATGCGACGCGCTGCGGCATCGAGACGATCATATTCTGTCCCGACGACACGCCCGAAATCAACGTCCGCGAGATCGCGGTGCAGGGCGGGCGGGTGTACCGCGTCAACGGGCTGATCGACGATTGCGGGGCGATCGTCGCGAAAGGCGCGGCGCAGGGACTGTGGTTCGATTTCTCGACCCTGAAGGAGCCCTATCGGATCGAGGGCAAGAAGACGATGGGGCTGGAACTCGCCGCGCAGTTCGGCTGGAAGCTGCCGGATGCGATCTTCTACCCGACCGGCGGCGGTACCGGCCTGATCGGGATGTGGAAGGCGTTCGACGAACTGGAGCAACTCGGCTGGATCGGGCCGGAACGACCGCGCATGTATGCGGTGCAGGCGAGCGGCTGCGCGCCGATCGTCCGCGCGTTCGACGAGGGCGTCGAGCATGCCGAGCGTTGGGAAGATGCGGCGACGGTCGCAGCCGGCATTCGCGTGCCCAAGGCGGTCGGCGATTTCCTGATTCTGCGCGCGGTCCGCGAAAGCGGCGGCAAGGCGATGGCGGTCGGCGATCCCGCGATCCTGCAGGCGGTGGACGATGCCGCGAAGAAGGACGGGCTGCTGCTGTGCCCCGAAGGCGGCGCGACCCTGGCGGCGTATCGCGAAGCGTTGCGGCTCGGCTGGATCGAAGAGGATGAGAGTGTTGTGCTGTTCAACTGCGCGACCGGGCTGAAATACCCGATGCCCGCCGCGGATGCCGCGGTCGACCGGCATGCGGAGATCGACCTGGCGGCGCTGTAGGCCGCTGCCGCCGGGCGGTTTCCTCAGCTCTTGATCACTTGCCGGAAGGCTGTCCTGCGTCTGTTTGCCGCGCGATCGCCGTCCATTCGGCGCGCGTGTGACACACCACCTTCTTGGAGGCCTTGTTCCGCAGGCATTCGCGCGGCTCTCCGTCAGGATCCGTCAATCGAGCGCTGCCCAACGTGCTCAGATACGGGGCTTCGCCACGAGCGACCAACGCCGCCCGGCTCGCATTCTCCCGCGTCGTATAGGTTTGTGCAGCCGCCGCTTCGACCATGACCATGCTTAGCATGGCGATTCCCAAGAGTTTCATCTGCGTTACCTCCGATAGCGCCTGGCCTCATTCATGCACGATCTTTGCGAAGTTGCAAATTCCACCGGCAGCGTTCGATCAGCGCGTCGGCGCGAACGGAAGGATCGTTTCATATTGGCCGAGCCGCGGTGACCCGGCGACGGTGCAGCCGCAGCGCAGCAGGAATGCGTGGCGGACGATCTCGGCCTGCTGTTCCAACCCGTAGCGACGTAGCGGCTGGCCGGGGCGGATGGCATAGTCGTAGCGGCAGAAGGGGTGGCGCCTGAGTGGAAGATTGATGCCGTTCTGATGCTGCCAGACGTGCGTCATCTCGTGCAGGAACAGGCCCTGATCGCCGAGTGGGGCGCGTGCGAAATCATCGCGGTACAGCGTGCCGCGCGGATGGAAATGGATGTTGCCGGTCGGCGCCATCACCGTCTCGCGCGGCTGGAAGAAGGCCCATTTGCGCCGGACGATCTGCACCGGGGCGTAATCGATCGCCGTGCCGAACATCGTCCGGGCAAGCTCGATCTCTCCGGCCGTCAGCGGGCGACGGTGCGACGGATGCGCGATCTATTCCTCCGGAACCGGGTCGCCCGCGGCGATCGCCACGGCGTTGGTCCGCACGCGCAGGCCATCGGCGAAGGTGAACAATAGCGGCACTTTCGATCCGCGCTTGATCCCCGGGTTCACGTCGAACAGCATCAGGTGCTTGCCGCCCGGTGCGAACTTCACCTCGCCATGCGCGGGCAGCGCGACAGATGCGATCGGCGTCATCGCCATCATCGAACCGGATTTCATCGATTCATGCATTTCCGCCCGGATCGCCACGCTGCTCTGGATGCTGAGCAAGGTCGCGTCCGCCGCGCCGCCCTTCAGCGTGAAATATCCCGCCGCGGCGCCGCGTTTCACCGCCGGCAGCCGGACATAGGCATCCTCGACCGAAACGGCGGCCGGCGGGCTGCATGCGGCCAGCATGACGGCCGCTGCGGCGAGCGGTAGGACGATCATCGGGGGCAGTCGGACGGGCAAGTGATCGTCTCCCGCTTTGGGATGGTTTCGGCGACAGGTTCGCGTGACTCTACGATCGCGGCAATCTTGCGGCAAGCGGAAGCCGCCCTATATCGCCTTCAGTGAAGTGCCGTGGCGCCCCGAAAAGGTTCCGCGGTTTCAAGGCAATTTTTTTCAGAAGATATGGGGACCCAACAGGACCATGGCTAAAGTTATCGGTATCGATCTCGGCACGACCAACTCCTGCGTTTCGGTGATGGAGGGCGGTAAGCCCAAGGTTATCGAGAATGCAGAGGGTGCGCGCACCACGCCGTCGATCGTCGCGTTCGCCAAGGATGGCGAGCGGCTGGTCGGCCAGCCGGCAAAGCGCCAGGCGGTGACCAATCCGGAAAATACCGTGTTCGCGGTGAAGCGTCTGATCGGGCGTCGCTTCGACGATCCGATCACCAAGAAGGACACCGAGCTGGTGCCGTACCACATCGTCAAGGGCCAGAATGGCGACGCATGGGTGCAGGCCGGCGGCAAGGATTATTCGCCGTCGCAGATCAGCGCGTTCACGCTGCAGAAGATGAAGGAAACCGCCGAGGCGTATCTCGGCGAGACCGTGACGCAGGCGGTCATCACCGTGCCGGCCTATTTCAACGACGCGCAGCGCCAGGCGACCAAGGATGCCGGCCAGATCGCCGGCCTGGAAGTGCTGCGCATCATCAACGAGCCGACCGCGGCGGCTTTGGCCTACGGGCTCGACAAGGATACGAACAAGACGATCGCGGTCTATGACTTGGGCGGCGGCACGTTCGACATCTCGATCCTCGAGATCGGCGACGGCGTGTTCGAGGTGAAGGCGACCAACGGCGATACGTTCCTGGGCGGCGAGGATTTCGACAACACCCTGCTCAACTTCTTGGCAAGCGATTTCCAGAAGGCCGAGGGCATCGACCTGACCAAGGACAAGCTGGCACTCCAGCGTCTGAAGGAAGCGGCCGAAAAGGCGAAGATCGAACTGTCGTCCGCCGCGACGACGGAGGTGAACCTGCCGTTCATCACCGCCGACCAGAACGGACCGAAGCATCTCGTCAAGCAGATCACCCGCGCCGATCTGGAGCGGCTGGTCGAGACGCTGATCCAGCGGACGCTGGAGCCGTGCAAGAAGGCACTGGCGGATGCGGGCGTGAAGGCCAGTGACATCAGCGAAGTGGTGCTGGTGGGCGGCATGACGCGCATGCCCAAGGTGCGCCAGGTGGTGAAGGACTTCTTCGGCAAGGAACCGCATTCGGGCGTCAACCCGGATGAAGTCGTGGCGATGGGTGCCGCGATCCAGGCGGGCGTGCTGCAGGGCGACGTCAAGGACGTGCTGCTGCTCGACGTGACGCCGCTGTCGCTCGGCATCGAAACGCTGGGTGGCGTGTTCACCCGGATGATCGATCGCAACACGACGATCCCGACCAAGAAGAGCCAGACCTATTCGACCGCCGACGACAACCAAGGCGCGGTGACGATCCGCGTGTTCCAGGGCGAGCGCGAAATGGCGGCGGACAACAAGATGCTCGGCCAGTTCGATCTGGTCGGCATTCCGCCGGCACCGCGCGGCGTGCCGCAGATCGAGGTCACGTTCGACATCGACGCCAACGGCATCGTCAACGTCTCGGCGCGCGACAAGGGCACGGGCAAGGAACAGCAGATCCGCATCCAGGCATCGGGCGGTCTCAGCGACAAGGACATCGACCAGATGGTCCGCGACGCCGAGCAGTTCGCAGAGGACGACAAGAAGCGTCGTGCGGCGGCCGAGGCGAAGAACAACGCCGACAGCCTGATCCACACGACCGAGCGTCAACTGGCGGACAATGGCGACAAGGTCGATGCCAGCCTGAAGACCGAGATCGAGGCGGCGATCGCCGAGGCCAAGACTGCGGTCGAAGGCGGCGATCCGGAAGCGATGAAGGCCAAGTCCGACGCGCTGGCGCAGGTCGCGATGAAGCTTGGCCAGGCGATCTACGAGAAGCAGGCGCAGTCCGAAGCGTCTCCGGAAGGCGATGCTGCTGCGGAAGCGCCGAAGGAAGACGTCGTCGATGCCGAGTTCTCGGAAGTCGATGACAGCCACAAGGCGTAACACCTTCTCCCTCTCCCCGTTTTCGGGGAGAGGGTCGGGGAGAGGGGCCTTGGAGAGCGCAGCATTCGTGACTGCCCCTCTCCAAACCCACTCCCCGCAAGCGGGGAGAGGGCTATTTATATGACCACCGAAATAGACTTTTACGAATTGCTCGAAATCGAGCGCGGCGCGGACGACGCGACGATCAAGTCGTCCTACCGCAAGCTGGCGATGAAATATCACCCCGACAAGAATGCCGGGTGCAAGGACAGCGAAGGCAAGTTCAAGGCGATCAGCGAAGCCTATGACTGTTTGAAGGATCCCCAGAAGCGTGCGGCATACGATCGCTTCGGCCATGATGCGTTCCGTAACGGAGCGGGTGGCGGCGGCGGTCAGGGCGGCGGCTTCGGCGATTTCGGCGACATCTTCGAGAACATCTTCGGCGAATTCATGGGTGGCCAGCGCGGTCAGCAGCGCGGCCCGCGGCGTGGCGCGGATCTGCGCTACGACATGGAGATTTCGCTCGAGGACGCGTTCCAGGGCAAGTCGACCGAGATCACCGTCGACGTCTCGGCGCAATGCGACAGCTGCAACGGGACCGGCGCCAAGCCGGGCACCAGCGCCAAGCATTGCGCGACCTGCGCGGGGCACGGCAAGGTGCGCGCGCAGCAGGGCTTCTTCGTGGTCGAGCGGACGTGCCCGACCTGCCACGGTGCTGGTCAGGTGATCGCCGATCCCTGCGGCAATTGCCATGGCGAGGGCCGTGTCGAGAAGACCAAGACGCTGACCGTCAACATCCCGCCCGGGGTGGACGAAGGCACGCGCGTTCGGTTGACCGGCGAAGGCGAAGCCGGCGCGCGCGGTGCACCGGCGGGCGATCTCTACATCTTCCTGCATGTCGCGCGGCATCCGATCTTCGAACGCGAGGGGACGACGTTGTACGCCCGCGCGCCGATCAGCTTCACGACGGCATCACTGGGCGGCGAGATCCACATTCCCGGACCGGATGGCATCAACCACCAGATCAAGATTCCGGCGGGCACGCAGAGCGGCCGGGAATTGCGCCAGCGGGGCGCCGGCATGCCGGTACTGCAAGGGCGCGGGCGCGGCGATCTGGTCGTGCGGATCGAGGTCGAGACGCCGACGAAGCTTTCGGCGAAGCAGAAGGCGTTGCTGGAGCAGTTTCGCGAGACCGAGACCGGCGAATGCAATCCGCAGAGCGACGGCTTCTTCCAGAAAATGAAAAGCGCCTGGGGGTGAGGTCTTGGGCCGCGTCTGGCCGACGCCGGCGCGGTCCGACCTGCACCCACCGTTCGTTCCGGCCGTGTCCCAGGGCGGGAACGGCGGGACGGGTGCTTCGACAGGCTCGGCACGAACGGTTTTGAATGAAGTCGTCGCGTTTCATACGCGGCTGAGGTGCCGACAGCGCGTCAGTCGAGACTGGAGCGGCGTGCAGGAATATCGTGACCCCTGCGGCCGTGACCGCCCCTTTCGATTCTGCGAAAAGGGCGGACTGGCCGATAGGTCAGAAGGCGAAAAGCGCCCCGACCACCAGCGTCTGAGCCGCAATGGCCAGCATACCGCTGACGACGGCTTCGAACTTACGCATTGATAGTCTCCGAGAGTGCCGGTTAAGTCCGACATGGCCCAAATAGGAATATTTCGGCCCCGCGCAACATTGTTGCGCGCAATCGCGAGTGCAACTTTTGCACTTTTGTTACGGTTAACGAATGATTGCCGCCGGTTCTTGCTAAGAACCGAATATCCGGGCGAAGATAGTGTCGACATGCTTGAGGTGATAGCCGAGGTCGAACTTGTCCTCGATCTCCGCCACCGACAGCGCCGCGGTCACTTCCGGGTCGGCTTTCAGCAACTCCAGCAGCGACAATTCGCCGTCCGAATCCCACACCTTCATCGCATTCCGCTGCACCAGGCGGTACGCGTCCTCGCGGGAAACGCCGGCCTGGGTCAGCGCCAGCAGGACGCGCTGCGAGTGGACCAGCCCGCCCATCTTGTTGAGATTCTTCTCCATCCGCGCCGGATAGACGACGAGCTTGTCCATCACGTTGGTCAGCCGGTGCAGCGCGAAGTTCAGCGTGATCGTCGCGTCGGGGCCGATATACCGCTCCACCGACGAATGGCTGATATCGCGCTCATGCCACAAGGCGACATTCTCCAGCGCGGGGGTGACGTAGCCGCGGACCATGCGCGCGAGCCCGGTCAAATTCTCCGTCAGCACCGGATTGCGCTTGTGCGGCATCGCCGACGAGCCCTTCTGCCCGGGCGAGAAGAATTCCTCCGCTTCCAGCACTTCGGTCCGCTGCAAGTGGCGCACTTCGGTGGCGAGCCGCTCGATTGAGGAGGCGATGACGCCGAGCGTCGCGAAGTACAGAGCGTGGCGATCGCGCGGGATGACCTGGGTCGAGACGGGTTCGATCGACAGGCCCATCTTCGCCGCGACATGCGCCTCGACCGCGGGATCGATATTGGCGAACGTCCCCACCGCACCCGAAATCGCGCAGGTCGCGATATCCGCCCGCGCCGCGACCAGACGGGCGCGGTTGCGCGCGAATTCGGCATAGGCCTGCGCCATTTTCAGTCCGAACGTCACCGGCTCGGCGTGGATGCCGTGGCTGCGGCCGATCGTCGGCGTCAGCTTGTGCTCGCGTGCCCGGCGTTCGAGCACCTCGAGCAGCGCATCGAGATTGGCGATGAGGATATCGCTCGCCCGCGCCAGCTGCACCGACAGGCACGTGTCGAGCACGTCGGACGAGGTCATTCCCTGGTGCATGAAGCGGGCCTGCTCGCCCACATTGTCCGCCACCCAGGTGAGGAAGGCGATCACGTCATGCTTCGTCACCGCCTCGATCGCGTCGATCACCGCGACGTCGATGTCCGGATTGGTGTTCCACCACGCCCACAAGGCTGCAGCGGCCTCCTTCGGCACGACTCCGAGGTCCGCGAGCGCGTCCGTGGCGTGCGCCTCGATCTCGAACCAGATGCGGAAGCGTGCCTCCGGCGTCCAGAGTTCGGCCATTTCGGGGCGGGAATAGCGGGGGACCATGCGGGGTTCCTCTGAAAACGAGTCTGATGACCGTCCGCGTCCGACGCGGATTCGCGGTGAGGCGGGCGTTAGCAGGGACGGAGCGTGGCTTCAAATGCAAGTCGAATGAACATTTCGTGCTATAGACAGTTAGTATCGCGAGGCTTGCGGCGACGGATCGATAGCATTCGCCCGCGCTTCCGAATATTTCATATTGGAGATTCAAAATGATCAAAGCTATTCTTCTTTCGAGCGCCATGCTTATATCGTCGCCGGTTCTGGCGCAGGGCGCGCCGAACTCAGTGACGCCGTCCACCACGGCGGGTTCTGCTCCAGCGCAATCCGCCTCATCTTCGTTGGCGCCGGCCTCATCAACTCCGGTACAGGCCGCGCCGAGCCCCGACTCTGCGGCGCAGGCCGCCGCGGCACCGAATTCGGCGACGGCGGCACCGCAAACCAAGCAGGAACAGGTCGCGGCGGTCGTGAATCAGGAATTCCCAACTTACGATGCCAATAAGGACGGCAAGCTGGATACGGCCGAGTTCGGATCCTGGATGGTCGCGCTGAAGACGGCGAGCGACCCGGCGACCAAGGCCGATAGCCCCGCGACGAAGACGT
>Ga0160428_1001076_pt1 | contig 22901 bp, 23 predicted proteins | sample SolpanmetagenomM_FD_108198 | JGI IMG/M metagenome (GOLD analysis project Ga0160428, IMG submission 108198) | Solar panel surface microbial communities from Lawrence Berkeley National Laboratory, California, USA - M | ecosystem: Engineered > Built environment > Solar panel > Unclassified ... | reverse complement strand
CGAAGGAGGTTCGCACGAGTTGCACATTTAGTGCTCTGGTGCTTGTTCACTGATGTTCTCTAGTCTTTGATTTGCAAGCGACCCTGAGTGATCCTGTCCGAATCTTATATAATCTGGCAGACCTGGATGAACAGTGAGTGTTGTCTTTCCAGACCTTGTGTTATCTAGCCATATACCAATTCCAAACTGACTCTCTACTCCTCAAAAGGATCCGAGAAAGACCTTACGACACCTTTTCAGGATATATCTCAGTCATTATCCTCGAGATGAACGTGTTTTCCCTTTTCCAACGAGGCAACCTCTTCTGCACCGAGTGCTGTGGGGTTCCACTCTACTCAAACACGCCCTCCGGATCTTGCAAGCAATGTTCGCTACCTACAAGATTGCGCCCCAATCCAAAGCTTGTTGGATCGATCATTGATGAAACAGGCACGCTTGCATGTGGTAAGCTTGTCTGGTCCGATCGTGCTTGGGAGCAGTTGTTAGGCAGGACCGCAGTAGAGCTAAGTACTAGCAGCAGCGAGCTTTTGAAGTATCTGGAAAGAAGAATGATGGGGCTAAGGGTAACATTGGTTGTAGGGTGGATGGGAGATGAAGGCGAGGGAACGGGAGGGAGATTAGGAGTGCTCTCTGTGAAGATGTGATTCTCATGTCTGAGCCATCGGCACATCATACGACGACGCGCAACATTGCTACCAGATGGAGTGATCAAGGTATCAGCTGGTACCCAGCAGCCTCGCAGAAACTAATGTACTGACATTTACATTTGCTTTCTGGATCGCTCCACTGGAAGATGGCTTGTCATGGGCAGCCTAGGGCCACTCCAAGTGTTGATCTGTATCACTGAACGGATACATATTGGTAAGGACTCAAGATAGCTTTTTCGCTCATTCTGTCACGTCCAGCTGTATGCCAAGGCTCAATGAAGCATCGAAATTCAAAAATGCATTGACCCCGCATCAATACGTCACCACATTGACGATTCTTCGCCATCAGAGTATAACACCACTGCTTGCATACACTTTCTTTATTTCACAGTATTCTACTTCCAAAAAGCTCAAACAAGCCTCTGCTTCAAAGCTATACACATCATACACGTACAACCATGTCTTCTGGCGTCACCGAGATTGCACACCTTCCATTGAAGGCAGGCTCAAATGTTCATGACCCCAACACACCTGAAGGCACAGTATGGCAAGATACCCTCCAGACTGTCCTTGGTGTAGACGGTTGTCAAAGAGCATATTGGGGCACAGAAATCGAGAGTCAGTATCTCCTTGTTCTCTTCCCTTCACAGTAATTGACACGCTCTCCCAGACCCCGCATTATTGCGTCTTTTTGTCGATTGGGATTCTACTGATGCACACAAGACATTCATCAACAGCCGGGAATATGGTCCTTTCCTGAAGCATCTCGGCGGCATCCTAGATGGCGCACCCGTACTCTACCATGTTGGTTTCCAGCCTCACCCTGCCAGCGCCGCCCTCTCAGATACCAACTCTCCTGTTACCGAAGTTCTTACACTATACTTCGAGCAATCTGTCGATATTAGCAAGGTCGAGTCTGAGCTCAAGAAGTTCGTGTCCGGCGTCGAGGAGTCTATCAAGGACAACTCCTTGAAGGGCAGTGCTGGCGGCTGGTCCGAGGAGGAGGTTTCGAACGAAAAGGCCGGTGGTAAGGCTAAGGTATACGTCGCTGTTATTGGCTGGGAAAGCGTCGAGGCGCACAACAATGCTAAGAAGGGCTTCGAGAGCTCGATGCCTATTCTCAAGGGACTTCCTGGATTGAAGGATGTACACATGGTGCACGTCAAGTTCACCGAGCAGAATGGTGGTGGTTTCGGCGCCGAAGAGCAAGGTGCCACAAACAGTGCTCAGGAAGAGGTCCTCAACCCTCAAGATCCAGGCAAGGGTGCTCCTAAGACAAGGAGTGACGGAACCACTGTGAAGCACAATGACGCTCTTAAGGGTGCTGCGAATGAGGTTCACAAGGGTATGTAAAGTGCTGACATTTGTATTTTTGCACTTGCTGACCCATCTACAGAACGCGCTGGACGTGGCCCTTACCACCACTCTGTCAACCACGGCAACTAGATTGCAATGGAGCAAGTGTTAGCTGTCTCAGTCTATGGAGTGTCTCTGCTCTGTGGAAAATATATAGCGTAATTAATATAATCTGTATTATATCAATACTACAATAATCAAAGCAATCAAAATAATCAAATCCATACACCAAGACGTATCTTCATCTTAATTGCCAGTTTTATAGGTTATGGTTCTTCTGTAAAGCTTTTATTTTATCATATCACAGTGCCCCACTACCCCACAGTATACCGTTGGGTTCTGAAACACTTCTCTAACATCAACATAAGTTGCAACAATCTACTCGATACACATTCGCGACAATTTCCACCATGGCACAACCAAACCTTGATGAGATCCATGATGTCCTCATCAACATCTCGAAGCAGGCTGGCAAGATGATTACCACTGCGCATCCCAGAACCTCCTCATCAGGAACGAAGAAGAACTGTATGTCGACATGAGTTATGTCGCCCTAGCTATATGAAAGGTAACACGGAAGTAACAGAGGCTAATCATACTCCTCAAGGAAGAACAGCCGCCGACTTGGTGACAGAAACAGACAAAGCCGTAGAAGACATGGTATCTAGCACACTACGAGAAAAGTACCCAGACTACGAGTAAGTCCAGAGATCCGCCCGCTACAACACTACATCTTCTGACTCCCCTCCTCAGCTTCATGGGCGAAGAAACCTACACCCCCGGCACCAAACTCGCCTCCACCCCAACCTTCATCGTCGACCCAATCGACGGCACCACGAACTTCGTCCATTCCTACCCATACGTCTCCATCTCCCTCGGCTTCACCGTCGCCCGCGAACCCGTCATCGGTGTCGTCTACAACCCTTTCACCGGTACACTGTACTCCGCCATCAAGAACAAAGGCACCTACAAAACCGAGCGTGCATTTGAATCACAGCCACTACCAGCACAGAAACTGCCGCTCAAAGACGAGAAGCTGGAGAAGTTGAATAGAGCACTTGTTGCGATTGAGTGGGGAAGCGATCGGTCTGGGAAGAATTACGAGTGTAAAACGAAGACGTTTGCGAATTTGGGGAGGGCTGAGGAGGAAGGAGGGGCTATGGTGCATTCGGCGAGGAGTTTGGGGAGTGCGGCGCTGAATATTTGTGGTGTGGCTGAGGGGAGTTTGGATATGTATTGGGAGGGTGGTGTAAGTTTTGACAAGTTCTGGATAATCAAGAAACGTGATATGCTGACATGGAAGTAGTGCTGGGCATGGGATGTTGCAGCTGGTTGGTGTATACTGAAGGAAGCGGGAGGGTTTATCGTTGATGGTAATCCAGGAAGCTGGGAGGTTGAGGTGACACAGAGGACGTATTTGACTCTGAGGAAGGGAGTGGAAAAGCAGGTTGTTGAAGAGTTTTGGTCGCATATTGATGGGAGAATGGAGTATGAGCATTGAAAGACGACACCATGGAGCAGGACTTGGCTTGCTAAGTTTGGTGCAAGAATGATGAGATGACAAGTAAGCAACACGATCACGAAAAGAACATCAATGGTAGGAACGCCTGCATCCCTGATTCTCTAGCTATGAAGCTGTCGTCTTTCAAAAGCCTCTCAATTGACTTTCATCCTCAATATCCTCCCACTCTCATGCAAACAAAGCCACCACGCGCATCATTAATCTTCATCAGAATCTCCTTCCGTAGACTGCTGCTTCCAGCTGGCAGAACTCTTCCTAAATTCGTCAACGAACTCGTACATTATCTCCTCGTTGAAGTCGTGGACGTGCAATGTCTCCTGCATCTTGTCTGGCTCCGAAGCCGCCCCACAGACAGCGATCTCCCTCTGCTGCTTGCTTTCATCCAAGTGGTTTAGATATAGTCTCCAGCGAGCGGCGGCAAGGAGGACCTTCTCATTCTCCTCCTTCACAAAAGCCTTCTGTCGTGCATTGTATTGACCAGCGAGTCGAGCTAGAGCCTTACGTGCGTCCTGATCAAGTGCAACGTCACTCTGCTTGACATTCCGGTTCGTCTTATCTTTGAAGGCGAAGGTAGGAAAGTAGCCTGATATCTGCACAGATACCTTGATCTTTTGCCCTTCCTTACGGTGACCTGGAACAGGCGAAGTCTGAATGTCATTTGAATCATCGTCGTTGGCAGTGTTGGCAGGCAAACGCTTTCTCTTCTTTGCGTTGCTTTCCGTCGCGTCTCTCCTCAGAAACCCACATATGATGGTTGGGGCTTCGAGCTTTTTGCCCTTGACATAGCTGGAAGTACAGATCGAGAATGCGTTCCAACCAGATGTTAGACGATTGCAGAACTTGACCACTAGCTTCACAGTCCAAGGCGTGTATATGATAGGAAAGCTATCAGGATCTGTCCGGTTGCGCCAGAGAACGAGCTCACCAGCAATGAGCGTCAGCGCGGCCGAATCAAGAGGCATGGACTTGCTTTCCTCTGTTTTGGTATAGTCGTCGGAAGTGAGATATAGCACTGTGAGCTCGATGTGCTCAGCCAATGTGGCTGGGCGTGCTTGGGTGGTGATGGCGGTAAAATGCGCTTCAGCAGCGGCGATGGGCTTCTGCGTTTCCTGCTGCGACGACAGAATGGCCTTTTGAATGACCTTTTGCGGAGTAGCGAGCATGGGTTCATCTGCGTTAAGAGTGGAGGACATCTTAAGATGTTGTTTGATGAGGAAGAGGTGCAGATATGTGTGTAAGAGGGTAAGATGTGGCAAGGTGATTGAGAATTGGTTGAAGTGAGCAGTTGTGGGAAGGGCTTGCAAGAGGATGAGTGATGGATGGAGAATGGAAAACAGTGACTGAGAAGGGCAGAGGATAGGCTGCTTTATATGCGCAATAGTGGCTCTCAACGAAGAGCCATTATTCACGATAGACGCTAGTTTTTTAAGATCATGTTTCACAATCTCATTGTACAATGATTGGCTCAGCAATAGAGATCTGGTTTTTCGATAATTTGTCAGTTCTATTCGCACTGAGTCCAAGATAATACCACTACCGAGCTGAAGCTAGAGCTGGAGATGGGGATCCTTGGGTCATCCTTGGATCCTCCATGGGTGGTCTTGGCAGCGTTTCGAGGCAGCGTTTTGATTATTTCAGGATGCGATACATCCTCTGAGCACTCTTTTGGAGCTCTATGCTTGATGTTAGGTGGCGGTGCCTTCGCAACCTCTCTTCATCAATACCAGATTCATGCTAAGAGTTATCCGAAAGACGCCAGCGCGGAGCATCTCCATTAGTGAAATTCGGCCACAATTTTTCGACGGTGTAACCACTTCTCGTGTGTGGATAGTGCCGTGAGACTTCTAACTACTTCAGAAAGCTATGCAACTTCAACGTCCCGTCAGCAATACTGGAGACGAGTATTCCAAATGGGTGCAGACTCTTGAATTCCATCTGCTATGTGTGAAGGCTGTCGATAAATTACCATCTCCTGGTCATACTTCTTCTATCTCACCACACCGAGTTTTATTGGTTGCTACCGGGAACACTTCTTTTGATGCTGGGAAAATGGCTAGCACAATCGTGATTATCCAGATCTATAAGTGGTGATGGGTTGTCGAGAAGTCATTCTGTAGGCGACGAAAAGCTAGAGGAAAGGAATGATCACGGAGTTTTGGCAAGTAAACCAAAGGAATGCAAAGGTTTCTCACCCAATTGCTTGCTCGCGTGAACAGTGTTCATTTGTTGAGAACGTTTCGCCTCGTCAAAGATTAGGATATAGATTTTACAAAATCATCCATCTTCATCAAGCAAGCATCTTGGCGCAGTGGAAGCGCCACCGCACGTCGGACTCGGACGACATTAGGCTCGAGTAGAGATAGGTTCTGAGTTGCAACTGAATATATACGATATACCAAACCTAACTTGCATCGAATAAGCATCTTGGCGCAGTGGGTTAGTAACCTCCGATTTAAGATTCTTCGAATATTACTAATTCCTTTGCAGAAGCGCGGTTAGTACCTACCCACCCATCATCTCGAACCTAATCATACTGATATTCAATCAGCCGGGCTCATAACCCGGAGGACGCAGGATCGAAACCTGCAGATGCTAAATTATTTTTGCTTGCCTTTTGTTAGATTCATATTTTTGTTTTCTTCTTGCTTTTTTTCATTGAGCATTTTTTGCATGTGGCGCTGTCCTTTTGGTTTGGAACTGTGGGACCTAAACCTAATTCCACCCTATCCTATGATATCTGATCTCTATCAATGACCTCCTATTGTGCAAGATCAATGTGAATCATGATCCGGAGGCTATCGTGAATCATTTGTCTGTTGAGAACCAATGTTCTTCCTTGAGGGTATTGTTGCACATATAAAGCAGCCTATCCTCACACACTTTTCCTAACCTCCCTTCATTAAGGCCTCCCCACAGCTGCTAAACTTCACCCAACTCATTGCCATCTTCCAGATCTCTCTTATATATGCATATGTTCACACCTCTTTCTTCGAACAACATCTCAAACCTCACCTCAACATGACATCCAACGACAACGGTAATGCTGATTAGAGTGTCCCACCTTCTCATTCAATGCTGCCATCGACCCGAAAGCAATCGCAGAACAGCTCAAATCCGTAGCCAATCGATACGCTGACATCGTAGGCTTGAAGGTGAAAGCACATTCGACGAGCATGTTGAGCTGTTGACCGAGCATCTTATGAGCGACATCTACAACGAGCCAGTCAAAACGAAGCATGGCGACACAGTCGATAGGGAGTCCTTTCTCCTCGTCGTCAACGAGATGATCCTCTATGGTCAGCGCAAAGACTTCAAAGGCTTTCCCGTGATGTTCTACGCATGGGACAAGGCGAAGGTGACGTGATCCGGCAACAGGCTGCTTATAGCTGGCACCTCAAGAGCTCGTACATACTTGAGCGCGCTAGGGACAAAGGCTTCAGTGCTCCTTCAGTCTGGTGCGTGAGTTCGCGCGCGATGTCATTGAGATCGTCGCTGAGGGCAAGAAGCGCGCCAGGCTCAACTCTGTCTCCGGGAAGCCTTCGATTCACGAGGTCTCGTGCTACCAATCACGCCCGTATTGATCTTACATGGCCACCCTACACAGCCTGACTCAAACGTTTTGAATACCAAGTTCTCAGAGACATCCTGCTGTCTTTACTCGGACCCTACCAAGGGTATAGTGCTTCAATGTGAGTGACTTATTGAGCACGGCGTTCGTGGTGAGAGAGATGAATGTGATTATACGAATCTGTATGCAGACAATGGAAACTGGGCATATAGTAGGAACTTGGCAAATGACAGGAAGTTGACAGACAATAAGAACGACTTTCACTTGCTCCACCTCCAGCAGACGACACACACTATGTTTTTGAGCACGGCACTTGTGGTGAGGGAGACGAATGCAGTTACAAACAATGCAGACATTAGGATTTGGTAGACAATAGGATCGGTGTTTATGTACAGCTAGGGTTTGTGTCAGTGAAAGATCAATCAGCGCTTTAGTCACATACTTACAAAGAAGAATGCGTCGACGTCGGCATCAGTACATGGAAAGTGGTCCTCGTGCCAGTGAGGGAGGCAAGTAGGAGCAGCGATAGCAGAGACGTCTGACTCCACGATTTGAGCGCAGCAATTAGCGTCAGCAAGGAGTTGCTTGAAGAGAGAGGTGTGCATATATATAAGAGGTTCTGAAAGATGTTGGTTAGTTAAGTGAAGTAAGTACTTGTGGAAGGGCCCTCCAAGAGTGATGGATGGAGGATGAGAGAAGCGAGAGAGGATAGGGTGCTTTCTTATATGCATAACAATGCCAAGAGCAAACAATTATTCTCATCAGACAATAGGTTCCGGGTCACGATTCACATTCACGTTGCACAATAGAGATCAGATATGATGATCATAGTCATCAGCATCAATAGAGTTCTTGTTCCTCATCGACTCAGTCGTTCTTCTTGCTGCTTTAGAGGTCTGGGTGATTCGTGCGATTGCTGCTCGATTTCACGGTACTAAAGCCATGAAACCTCTCAGCACATTTCGCATCGGTTTTTTCGTAGAGTATTGTTGTGAGCCAAAACACATATCCCAACCGCAACATGGAAATAGCACGTAGTCGAAAAATCAGGAATGCGAACGTTCTTACCATCGACGTTCCTACCATTGTGTTACCTGGTGGTCATTTAACCATTCTTGCGCCGCAGTGTGCTGCTGCATCCCATTGGGGTATCATGTTTATCCAAATTCAATCCGGACCCATCACGCCTCATCTGTGCCATTGCTATTCTTGCTCGCCACGGCATCCCGCTTCACCTCCAGCAAGTGTCCAGCAAGTGCCTACTGACGCCAGACTCATCTACCAACAACCTCTGCGCCCCACACACCTGCAGCGGCTACACCAAGTCCTCCAAAGATACACATTCCCCATGCCAAAGCCGCACTCTCTGCTTCCTCGGCCACTATCTCGGCATCACTTCCACCATTGCCACCCATCTGCTCAAGCTCATGCTCAACCTCTGGCACGCGACCCTTGGCTGTTGGCACAAACTCTCCATCATGAGGTTCGTCATCTTCAAGCTCGAAGTCATTGATTGTAGTTGCTGTCTCGTTCTTCCTTGGCCTGCCTCTTCCGCGCTTGCTCGGTGACAGAGGTGTCTTGCTGGGAGATGATGACGATGATGATGATGATGGATGTACATCTGTAAGACCAGCACTCTTAGCTAGCTTTGCAGCTACAGCAGTCAATGGGTGTGAGTCGTGAGCCTCGCGGAAGCGGAAACCGGGACAACCACTCGATGCGAGCATATCGTGGACGTCTGATCGGCGAAGAGCAGACCAGATGCAGAAAGTGGCGGCAGAGAGCAGGACATCCCAGCCTACTTTCCGCACGACTGGATTGTCAGAGACAGCTCCTAGGAGCTTGGATACGGCAGTGCTGATACGAATAGTAGCGGGAAGGGCGACGCGATCGTGGGTAGTCCAGATCGGGTCATAGTCTGTAGTTCTGCCAGCACTAGAGTAGGCAGAGGGTGTGTTGAAGACAAGAGCTGCGCTTGTGACAGAGAGATGGAGGAGCAACGATGCCAGAGACGACACGCGGAAGATAGGACCGTAGGACGCGTGTGCTTCTGCTAGAGAGGTATGTTTCTTGCCCCAGATTGTTGGAGTGAGATCTGTGTGCATGACCAGAAGAGGTACGAAGGTGAGAACTGGTGGTAGAGATCCAAGGATGATGTGTGCAAAGTTGCTGTCGAAATACGGAAACAAAGTCGTACATGCTAGACCTGCTAGGACTGGCGCGGTGAGTAATGCCCAATTTGGACTCCAGAGCTGACGGCCAGATGTAGTCGGAGCAGACCGAGACACAGGTGTGAGGAGGAGTGCAATGGCGAGGAGTGAACTTGCCGTGCTCAGGCCAAGCAGGTGAGCGAGAAGTAGGTACGCTGGGGTAAACTGAATATTGCGACGACGACCTAAGATCTTGTCAGCAGTTGCACGTCATAAGCAGCAAACATTGGAAGCAACCTTCGACCGCGAGGAAGACACTCCAGATCAAAGTTGCCGAAGAAAGCTGGGCAGCGTAGAAGTAGTCCCTGGCTCTACCACCAAGCGCAAAGGACAATTCGGCGATCCAATCGACATCCTGCATCCAACGACCAAGGCGAAGGGCGCCAACATCGTGAGTATCAGGGTACCTGGGCGATATTAGTCGCGTTTCTCAATGCAACGGCGATTCAGTCGCTCACCAAGTCGTGCTATGCCAAATGCTCGTAGTTGGCAATGCGCCTTCTGCTTTCAAAATCCAAATGCTGTAAGATTCGACAAGTGCTTCGATAATGCTATAGCTGTTGAGTCCAATACAGACAGCTGCCACCCCTCCCATGATCACCAGGTTCTTCGTGCGGTTATGCGCCAAATGGCGCGTGCGAAGCGCGGTAGGCATATAGTCGTAGGCATTGTAAAGCGAGTACGGGATCAGTGCGAGTAGGGCGGCGACAGTGACCGCGTAGGTTGAGAAAAGGCTGATTGGGAAGAGGTTGCTCTCGTAGAAGCTAGGGTCGATGGGTGCCATGCTTGCGACGCGTGATGTTTGTGTTTTGACCTTTGCGACGATAGGATGCTCCATGACAGTGAGAGGGCGCGAAAGATGAAGACGAGACGGAGATGCGATGACCGTTGCGACAAGTCTGAAACAAGATATGCAGATACACACAGTGGGGCAGTAAGATGAAAGTTCCATGAACCACCCAGTGATGATTGAGGTTCTGTGCTACAGGAGCAGATTCATTGCGAGCAGAGCTCATGACTGGCCTTGATCTACCTAACCTTCTGGGTAGACCATCTTCCTTTCCACGCCACCAGACACTACAATTTCTGTCCCAGTAACGAACCCTTTCGCATTGATGATATACTCAACAGCATTTAAGATATCTTCAACCTTCCCAACTCTTCCTGTCAACTGCCACTCATGATCTTCCCTGCTCAGTCCTTCATCACGCTTTGTACCTTTTTCATCAGCCTCTTTACACTCATTGAGTACATTTATCCAGCCTGGCAATATAGCATTCACTGTGATTGCAAATGGTGCAAGACTAACAGCCATAGAATGGGTCATACCAATAACTCCAGCCTTAGTTGTTGCGTACCCTTCCGAATGAGGCTCGGATTGGTGGGCTCTCGTACTAGACATCATGATGATGGAACCACCTTGACTTCTTTCAGCACCCACACCTGGTGACGATACCTTTAACATTGATAGTAGTGCTTGACTCAACAGCATCGGAGCAGTCAGGTTTGTTTCCAAACTTGCGTTCCACTCTTCCAAGGTCATGTCTTCGAGCGAAGTGCCACCAACTGCAGATGTGTAGGCTGCGTTGTTGATCAAGCAATCTAGCTTGCCAGTGAACATGTCTTTAGCTGTTGAAGCTGCTTCTTTGATCGCTGCAGGGTCCCGGACGTTGCAAAGCTGACATCTGAATTGGCTCGAGTTTTTGAATATCTTAGTGAAAATTTCGCGAGTGTGAAACAGCTCAACCTCGTTATTGTCGAGGAGAAGCACACGGTGACCTCGCTGGAGAAGAAGACGGCTAAGCCCTCGTCCAATTCCTCTTGCAGCCCCGGTGATGACAAAACTAAGAGAGGTCGACATCTTGAACGTGAAGGATGCTCTAAAGGATATTGTGAGGTCTACCTGGTAAGTACGGTCGTGTTTGCGACCTACCCTGGTGAAGGTGATCGAACAATCGAGTATGGGCGATGAGACTGCAGAGAAACACGATAATTTTGCACTAAACAAATCTGAAACGCTTTATCTTGCTTTCTGGTTGTCAAGATTGGAAAACTTTCACCATCCTCTTTGTACATGGGTATCATTGAGTTATACTAACCACATTCGCGGCATCGCCTGTGCTACACATCCTCCACCTCATCCGCCTCGACCTCAACATCCATCTCCTCCACAACTCCCTGCTCATTATCATCCTCCTCATCTCCAATCACCTCTTCTACCTCAGGCAGCACCTCCCGTCCCTCCTTTAAGCTCTCCACCTTGGCCTTCGTCATCTCAAACACGTATTGTCCCAGGTGTTCCACCCCTTCCATCTCCGTCGCTTGCACTCCCTCAACCTCATCCACCTTTCTCAGCATATTGCCGTCGAACAGTTCTCCCACCACAAGCTGCAGCTTATCCTCCCTCTTCACTAATCGGTCACATGCCTCTTTCAACTCGAAGCACGACTCAAAGACTTCCCGACGGCCGAGGATATACAGCCCCAGACGAGCACGAGATAGGGCGACGGTAAGACGGCGGATATCACGAAGGTAGCCAACGCGCGTTGTGCGGACAAGTGAAAGAATGATATCTGCGAAAGAAAAAAATAAGCTCCGACCACATCATCTCGTCATATCAAGAATAGCAAGCAACTTACAATCATTCTGCTCGCCCTGATACTTATCCACCGTCGTCACCACCCTCGGCATACCAAACAACCTATTCTTCGCACACCGATGCTGCAAAACGTCTCTGATCAACGCTCTCTGCCCCGCATACGTCGTCAATATCGAGATCTTGCTTGCGGGATAGCCCAGCAGCCGCATGTACATGAACAAGGCGACAGCATATTCTGCCTCTCCCAGATTCTGGAGGAAATGCGGCGATGGCTCCATCTCGCCATTACCTTTGTAGTTGGGAACGTTGATGAATTGATAGTCGTAGCGTAGACCAGGGTTTGCACGTTGGTATTCTGACAAGGAGGAGACGATAGGAAGATTGCCGAGTGTCGGATAGCGCCATTTGTAGAGTTCGGCAAGACTCGGACGCGCACGACCTTGCTTGTCGAGGAGGATGGTGGGGACACCTAGACGGACGAGCCGGAGGAACAGACTTTGGTCGAGGTTGGCGTATTGTCTGAATGCAAGGTTTTGCACAATTGGCGAGTTTTGCAAATGGTCTCCGCACATGATGACGCGCTTGACAGGGAGTTGGCCGTCCTTGGTGCGTTGGAGTGCTAGCGGTATGAAGTTCTCGACTTCAGTGATCTGGGCGGCTTCCTCCATGATTACATTGTCGTAGGTGAAGCCTAGGCCAGCTATTTCTTGTCTGCGAATAGCGGCGTGGGTGGAAGTCATGGCGATGATGCGGGCTTCTTTGATGAGAAGGTAGTTTGCTCTGTCTCGTGCATTGCGAAGGACCTCGAAAGGACGAATGTCTTCGAGCTCTGAGAAGATCTTTTGGATGTGGCGGTAGCAGCCATCAACGCTCTCTACCACATCATCTTTGTTCATGTCGGCAGGGAAGATTGGCTTAGGTGCGTTGGAGAAGAATGAGGTGAAAGGGAAGGCTTGCTCTAGCTTTTCTGCGGTAGTATCAGGCGCTTGCAGTAACTGCTCGAACCTAGACCAAGCAGGTTTCACGTAGACAGTATTGAAGTAATCAGCTGTTTCGCAAGAATTGCCGTGAGCACCAGGCGCATCAAGACTTGCAGCCAACCTCGAGACTTCCGCTAATAATCGAGCACCATTTTCTAGGAAGGACTCTACTCGTCCATACTTACTGTAGCTGGCTTCAGTTTCTAGGTGCAATTCACCCTCACCGTGACCGAGACGCAGGAGATGTCGTTCATCGATGTCCAGGGCAACTATTTTCTGGAAAAGCTGATTCAGAGCCTGGTTGCTGTGTGCAACGAGTAGAGTACGTTCTTGAGGAAAGTTGTGATAAATATTGTTTATGATCTGTGTGGCCACATCAGTCTTGCCTGTACCAGGAGGACCGACGATGATTGTGAGTCCAGGCTGCGTGCCTGATGTGATGGCCTCTACTTGTGCAGGTGTGAAGCGAATAGTGTTGAGCTTTGGTTCATCTGTAGGATAGGGACCCATGTTGACAGGCTTATAAGTTCTGACGGAAACAGCATCTGCGGTAGATGTGTCATCAACCTCTCTCCGTCGTTTCTTCGACGTTCTCGTGTCAACATTACTTTTCTCGACACTCGCGCCATCAGTTGCTAGAGCACTCCCTTCCTGTACAGCCTTCCCAGCTTCGTCACGTTTCCTCTTCTTCGAAGCGACTGTAGGCTCTTCGCTCGCCTGTGCTGGAGGTCCAGTCTCCAGCACATATGGAGGTTCGGCAATTATGCCACTCGGATCTTGCGCTTTCACGTTCTTCCCTTGATATGACTCGACGAGGTGCTCCCAGTTCAGGAAGGTGTCGCGGAAATCAATGCGCTTTAGTGCATCCGGCAATCGCTTGTAAGACGCTCCGGCAGGGTCCCCCAGGCCGAGAAAGACATCCTGTAGCCATGAAGGAAGGGCAATATTCGAGGTTACTAGCTGTCTTATAGACTCCAGCATAGGCCTAAAGTTATTTTCCCGACTGCGCCGCTTAACTACAATGTTGATACTTTCTAGCACGTCCTTCTTGCCTCTTCGGATGTTCGCAGCGTCTTCTTGATGTGCTACGGCATCAAGCTTGACGAGCAGTCTACGTTGACGTGGTCGTCGCTGATAGCCGTTATCTTGCTGTGCTTGCATTCTCAAAGGCTTTCCATGCTCATCCATGACTTGTATAATCTCCGCAGCACGCATCGTCTTGAAAGGTGCTTCTGGTGTGGCATCTGTAGCAGAATTACCATTCGTGATAGCACGCGAATTCGTCTCATCTGACTGCACACTCAACAAGAAAACCACATCACCCTGCTTCAATCCTTCCCATTCCTTTCGAAGGTTATCCGGCATTCGGCTGACATCGAGGATCACTTCCGCTCTAACTTCTGCAGGTACTTCTTCTCCAACTCTGGGGGCGACAACCTCGATGATAGCGGGCTTTGCGATCTGCATAGCCATCTTCGAAGACCCAGAAAACCTCGTTTGTCCTGTTGTGAAGTCTTTTCTTGGCTGCAGTCGTTTGACAGTCTCTTCGAGGTCCTTCCTGATCTCGTAGAATGCCTCTGCTCTGAAGAGAACAAATGCCCGCCATAGGAAGTCGCCGATGGTCAAGTATTGAAAATTGAGCTTTGGGATAGCTAGTGATCGTGTGCCGTCATAGCTTTCATTGCGAAGGAAGGATGCTCGATAAAGGATCTCTTCTGTAGGCATGATAGGCATGGTCTGTATTGATTCTTGAAAGGTAGGCTGCTTCTCATGGGCGAATAGCAGAACTTCCAGGAGGAAAGCTCTTGTTGCTGTCAAACTTGCGGACTTTGGATACTCAGTTCTGAAGCCCAGATATCCAACAAGTTGCTGTAATTCAGTATCATCCAAAGGCTCGAGAAGTCCCTTGAGCTCTTCGCGCTGTTCTAGAAGTCCATGGTTTGATAAGGACAATAGTACTAACTTGTCCTTGAAATGCCGTAGAGCTGCACGCTGGAGCTTCGACAATTTTGCAGCATGCTGTTCCACCGACTCTTGCAACGAAAGTTGTCGACCAGAAGTATCATCAATAGGAAAGTAGGTGTAGTGAAGGAGCAGAGTATACAGATCTCTCAGCATGCCACACCCTTCATCATGAAACAACGTCGACTGTTTCAGCGCAACCAATAAATTCAGATCCTGTAACAGTGTATTGACATAGCGCCTCGTTGGAAATTGACTTTGCAAATCCGATAAGAACTCTAGAAATCGCTCGCAGTATATTATCGTATCTGTCGTACGTTGATCCGAGCTATGTAGAATGTTCAGGAAGTCCAAAAGAAGTGTATACAACCAAGAGCGCTCGAAGCGCATTCTTATTTTCGCAGCGTCTTCTGCTCCTTCGTAGCGTCTGGTCGCGCTTCGCCATGCCTTCTTGAATTGTGGATTCTTCTCCAACAGCCCATCTCTTGCAGCCTCGGAGTGTAGATTCTGCCAAATCGCTATTGAAACCAGTGGAGCACATTCCTTTCTGATCAAGCCACTATCCAATGCCTGAAAAGCTCCTATTATCGTGACCAGAAGATGTGTGCGAATGGTTATTGGTAGGTTGGTATCCAGACTGAGTGAAAGTATACGGTGAAACAGCGTCGAGAAGTCCTGCGGTCTATCCTCAAAAAGTGCCCAAGTCGTCAAATTCTCCCTGCGCTTGACATTCACAAGCAGTACAATGAGCAAAACATGCTGATTGCTCGCCTCTGCATTGAAACCAGGCCAGAGATATTGTTCCAGTATCTGCAAGTTTTCCAGAGACAACAGGGCGCCAGGCGCAAAATTAGCCTTCTCCAGCGGGTCCCAGAGCTGATTCTTGAGCACGTCTTGCTGCACTCTGGTCACTTTCTTGCCGAGCCAATGCTTGCGAGCCAGCTCGGCGAAGACATTGTCAGGATGTGCGTCGGCAGAGCTGTCCATCTGGTTGTTCTGTATGCCCTGCCTTGAAGCGCGGCTGAAACTCGTCTGGAACTCTATAAACTTCTGTTTGCAGAGAGAAGTCACGTGACCTTGAGAGAGTGAAGCAAGTGCGCAGACTTCAAGTATTGTTGATTTGATATGAATATCTATATGCTCATCTATGCCAGCCTTTGGCGACTATCCTGTCTATCTTTCTCTGTACATCCCAATATATCCTGTAACTCCTAAAATGCTTTTACATGCTCAAAATGCTCGTCCTTTTTCGACATCTAAGCAAGTCCTTCTGAACTGTTCCGCCTGCCCCAATTTCTCGGCTGCCTCTTTAGAAAAGCGCCTACTGCTCCGAGGTAGCCTTCATGTCGTAGGAAGTACGCTTGCTTTGTTCCTTTTGACCAGTAGTTGATGGCGTAGGAAAGTGTATTCATTGTCTGCCTGTGTCCTCGAATAAATGAGCCTCCAAAGTAGATATGCTCCAGTGAGTGTACTGAGGACTGCAGGTATGCGATCTGGCCGATGTTGTAACTTGTCAAACATCGTTAGCGTCAGAAATTCGCAGGACTCCAATAAATGCACATACCTGACAGCATAAAGCAGACTTCGACTAATATCCTCGTGTCTAAAGGTCGTCTTGCCATCCTCTTCTTCTCCATCAGTGACTATTCCGACATCCTTACTTCCCAAGCCTGTCCCGTCCTCTGCGGCTCTTTCGGCCTCTCTCTTCATCTTATAGACCTTCCCAAAACTGCTTGCGATCGTGTCACTCTTTAACCCTATTTTCGCATAACCAGTACCATAGATGTCGCCTACGAGCATGTCGACTGCGGTGTTGTCTCCCTTTTCAGCCATTGCGAGCATGTCATCGAAGTTGCGAGCTCCAGTGATCAATGAGAGAAGACCCCATAGCGTACCACCACCAAGAGATGTTCCGCCAATACGCTCATACTCTCGAGGTCCGGAAACCTTGATCATGGACACACCTGAGCCAATGTTGACGAGAAGATATGGGTAGATGTCTGTTCTTGGTGGTAAGAAGTCCATTGCTGGAGACGACGGAGATGGAGTAGCATTGTGAGTGAAGACTTCGGAGGGTATTTCCTGGATGAAGAAATCGAGGCCTGAATACAAGAGACTGGTGTTAGTGCTGCTCCTGATGAACGTCGAAACGCAAGACCAATGTACCAATAATCAAGCACTCCATTTCATCCTCTCTCAATACCTCCACTCCAAGCGCAGTCCTTATCTGCTCATAATATTTGAAAGCTCCACCGCCTGTAGCCATGACACATAACTCTGAACCGTTCTGTTTCTGATGCTTCTCCTGGAGCTCTCGCATGAGATCCATACATTCTGCAATGCGGTCTGTTTCGAACTTGAGGAAGTGTAGTCGGCCGCCTGGTTCAGAACCCTTTGGGTTGCGTGAGAAATAAACGAGCTTGGCTAGGGAGCCACCAATCTGAGAAGCAAGCAGGAATCAGCAAATACGTCCTTCAATAAGTGCGTTTGCGCCAGCGCAAGATGTAGTTGGCATCCTCGGAATCTGAAACTGCGGCGGAATATGCTTACGTCTACGGCAATATGGCTAACAATAGCGGTGTGATTTGGCAGTCGAATGTCCGATGTATCATGCTGATATGTAAAGTATTCATCCCTTTCTCCATTGACCCGGGAAGTAGAGCCATTCGTATTCGACGCTGCGCCATCTGGAGATCTACTTGCAACTCTACAAGGCGTCGGCGCATCATCATCAACTATGAACGCGCCCTGTACATTGATCTTGATTGTGCCTGGGTTAAGGATGGCATCGCGGGTTTTTTGTTTCGATGTGCCATTGGGATGGCGGGATGACGCAGGTGCCGAGGGCTCGGACTTTTGTGAGGATTTCTCAGCTGTTGTGCGAAGTGGTAATGATGGCTTGAAGGCGCTTTGTGCGGAAGAGGATGCCTCCGCGGGCATGGCGGTGAGGAGTGAGACCTCGATGGATGTGACATTGAGAAGGAGAAGCGCAAAATCAGTTGATAATACGGTGGATGAATAATATGCTGATCTCAACCTCGGTCGTGGAGCCGTTTCATTCGGGTAAGAAGCCACGAGTGCAGCACCTTTTATGCACTTGTGTTCAAATGATCATTATTGCATTGACTACTAGGTACTAGCTCAAGGTACTTCTCTATGGCTACCTCACCACCAGCTATGTACCTTGTGCCCAAGACAACAGGGCTGCAGAAGTCAGCTCGGCAGCCACTGTCCCACGCATCATGACTGAAAGTCATTACATATCTCGACTTCGACTTTCTTCTGTTGCACCTGTGCCTCAGCACATCAACCGCTACTGTCCCATGTGCAGCGAGAAAGCACCTATACCCAAGGAGAAGAAAAAGAACTTATAGTCTCCTCGCTGTGCTTTTGTGTTTTCGTAGTATTCATTGAGTTTCGTGAGAAGAAGGGAACTCGCACATCCATCAAGCACATCAGAGTGGTGGATATGACGAAGGCTCAGGACGTGTGTCCTCAGGCCAGACGTGAAACGGCTTCAGGCATCGTGCTGGAGGTGATGTGCCAGCAGTGCGTGAAGTGGTGTCTAGTCTCGGGTCCAAGTTCACCAGTGGCGGTAGGACAGGAGGACCATGGACAAATGAGGTAAAAAGAGGAGGGAAGCGTCGTGGCGGACGGTCTGGCTCAGTGGGCTTGTAAGCAGCGTATGGCAGGCCTCCATATGGTGTAGGCTGTGGTAACTTAGGCAAGTTATAGTAAGTGGGTGGTGATACTGAAGTATGCTCATGTGTTGCGATAGAAGATGGTGAGCATGAGATTGGAGATGGCTGCTGAGCCTCGTCACGCTGTGGCTGCTTGGGAAGAAGTGTCCGGCGCGAGACGAGTTCGTGTTGCTGTTGTTGAGCAAGACTTTGTTGCGTAAGGCGTGAAATGGGACGAGGTTGCTCGAGCTCGATAATAAGCCTTGAAACTGAAGGCTTATTACTATGCTGATACTCAACTGGCGAAGGTCTGTCGGATCGTTCGGCATTCATGAGTGAGGCTGCAGCTCTGATGAACGCCACAGCCTCATCGGCTGTAGAGTTGTGGCGCACACGCTTGAGGAGTTCGACTGCTTCTTCATCTGTGCTGAATCTGATAAGGTCGATAACGGATTGGTATCCCGATAGTGTATCTCGAAGAAGGTTGTTCTCTCTTTGCAACTTGCTGACGCGAGTTTCTCCCACTCCTAGCTCGTACGTGCAGTGCGTCTTCCTTCGGGAACATGACGAACAAGGCTCTAGTCTGTTGCCATCACATGTCCCAGTCAGAAGTGGCATCATAGATCCCATACGCACCTTGGACTTCCTGCTGCGGCATGGTACACAAGCAGTAGGTTGCTGTGCGCGCTTCCTCTTGCCTAGAGTAGTGTCGGCATTCATATTCATGCCATGATCTATAGACCCTGGCTTCGGCGTGTGACCAGGAGAAGCTGAAGATTGCAAGCTCATCGGTAGAGCCGGTAAAGTGCTGTGAGTGTCTAAATATTGACCTTTGAGGCCTCAGATGCGAACAAAGACAACAGATTGGACCTGGCACACCTCCAGTGTCTCGCAGAAGAGTTGCAAAGTGCAAGAAAGGTAAGAGTGGGAAGCAAAGTTCTCATATAAGTGAGCTTCAGGTCAACAAGCCTAAACTGCTAATACCCCACGCCGATATTATTTTAGACTCCGCGGGAAACGTCATTGGAACGGTATCTAGGAATTGTGCTGTTTTGACGCAAAATGCCATTTTGTAGTCGCTTTAACCTTGACGTTCTAAGGTCTGCCTTGCATGCTACCTGGTGGTACTGATCAGACACACTAACTACTTCATAAAGTAGTGAGGAATCTGTCTATGAACGCTACGGAACCTCCGGGAAGCAACAAAGTGCTAATGACCGAATTTCTCACATTCGGTACCTCGAATTGCATCGGAGTTTCAACTTCTCCGATCCACTTTTCTGTCGATCTGCCAATCCGTACTTCGCTGGGTTATTCCTTACTCATCCTTCCGATGTCACAGAGACGACCTGATTGGGTGTGGAATCATGAGCTTACTAGTGTCTTTTCTGATAAACTATTCTTCCTGAGCTTGATATTGGCAGACTCATTGTCTCTATCATCACGCTGCAGTCATGTTCCGCACCTTTCCGAAGCCTCTGATGCCATGCAGCTCACCAAAAGTCTCAATGCCAAGCTCAATGCCAGCCGCTTGGTAAAGTATGTTGTTGCTGGTGTTCTGGTGTTCGATCTTTTTGCGGACACCATCAGCGCTGCACAGAGCTCGAGCTCGAGCTGTTGCGGCATGCCACATGCTGACACTATCACACTCTCAACTTGCCCATCTCGTTCACAACAGCCTTACTATTTTCCGCCATAACATCAACTGCTAGCACGAAGTTTTTAATTACAGGTACGTACCTCCAACCTTCTTCCTCCCGCTGTCTCTAGGTACCTTTTCTTTTCGTGTCTGATCTGCACCAGAAGTTTGCTCCTTGCGTTCCGGACCAGTCAAAACCATGTCAGGCATTTATACGAAAGTGAACATCTCACGCTATCTCCTGGCGCGAGAGGTATCAATGATCGCGGACTGAGCGCGATATTGTAGAATGACAGCTTCCCATGTCTTCAGGATTCAAGGTACTATTTCTTTAACACCCCACGTGGAGGTGACATGTTGTGAAGTGGACTCAATTCGAGGAACACAAGGATCGAAGATGTCTACAGAAGGTAAGCAGCAAGAGGACGTGTGATGTGCAAGGTAAGTGGCATTTCGGGCATCTGCTTGACTTTCAAGCTATTCCATTCGCCTAACATCACAGTTTCGCCTTCTCGGACCCCTGTAGACGATGGATGTTGTTCACCTATTCCAAAGCTTCACCTCAACCACAATCCGGTATAACCAGATCAATACCGTGGTTCTTCTCAGACGATTACTCCAACACACGTGTCCTACTGTGCTTAGTCGTTCCGTTCAGACGATGAGGCAGCTTCCTGCTCGGATCTATCAGTTTTGTGTTGTCGTGTTTCTAGCTCATGTTAGTGGTCGCGCCATGTGAAGAGACTTTCGATGCTCGTCGTACGACTCTTGTCTCTTGAATGCTCGAATAGCGTTTTGCGTAGACTTGTACTTCACATGACCGAGCACTCCGGCTCTGGCGGTCCGTCACTAGCTTCGGCTTCACGGGGTTCAAGCTTGTCGTATTCGTCCAGATCCTCCCAGTAAGTGTGATTCATGAGTCCTGCTCTTGGGTTTTGGAACACCTTTGCCATAATCCTCAAGCATTCATCGTCTTGTTCTTGCAGAGCTGAGACATGTTAGCTGTGGCAGATTTGCGCATGAATATTACATACCAAAGACGGTCAAGTTAACCCTCTTTTCTTTAGCCTTATCAAGTTCTCCAGACTCATAGGCTGCTATCCAAGATGCATGTCGAACAGCTTTCAGATCATCCTCAATTTGCATGAACATTATGTGCATACGTGCAAGGACCCAGATGTAGTTGATTCCTGAAAGCGGCAGATGGCCGGAGATGTCGTGGTGGATATCTAGCTTAAGGGGATTCGAGCAGTCCTTCACCTTGCGGATCCCACTTATCTTCTTGGTGGGTCTTGCCTTGTGGCATGCGTTCCTGCGATGGTGATTAGCTTACTGTACCTGGGCGAGGCTCATGGTGATAAAATGTGCAATAGAAGTGACTCAACTTACGCCACTACGCGCATACGTGTACCCTGGTTGTGCAGCTTACAACAAAGCAACACGTTCAGCTGCGGAAGCCTGTCGTGCCTGTGTCGCTTTGTGAATGTTAAGGAGACCTTCTGCAGATTGTATCAGAACCTCTTCTTTTATGCCTTGTGCCATAGCACGCTTAACGAGCTCTGTGTGTTTCATGTGTTTCACACCTGAGGCATCTACTGTGATTGGCGTGTGAGACAAACGAAGTGATGCCAGCATAGTCCGGCTATCAAGAGCACTATCTGCAATCCTATCTGGATTCCATATTGCCTCACGGTATAGCAGCAGATTCGACTTCTCCTGGAACATCATATTCACTTTGGAGGACATCTTACTGTGAATATCTTTCGCCTGTTTTGCCTTTCCTTTTGCCGAAACTATCTTAGCAGTATTACTGCGCGAAGTAACTTCTTTGATGCGTGCAGGGAATGCTGGCGCAAAGCCTGACTGTGGAGCTTTTCCGCCGGAGGAGAACGAGGTTGGGAAGAGTTCTGACAGGCTTCCATATAGGCCGATTGGTTGTTCTATATAGCCTTTCTTGTGGAGCATGTTATGTAGATGAACAAGCAATATAGGCTCTTTGCACTGGTCAAACATCCACACACCAAACGTGTACGCAATTTCGAGGGCTTCCATGAGTCCCACTCCACATAGGAAAGGCGAATATTCCCACAGACCATTGGGGTTGCTACTCGTAAATCGCGAGGGTGGTAATGTCTGTAGCCCGGACATGTACATACTTTCATCAAGCCAGTCTCTAAAATCCTCGAACATAGCGTGCAGAAGTTCATACTTTTGTGTATGCTTAATGATGTATGATCGACGCCACTTCATGCGGTCCTCCTTGCTTGCTTTGCGAGGTTCAAACTTGGGATCCCAATCCTCGATCGCAGCAGCCATACACTTGGTCGGCTTACCGGAGCGAGTCATCTGAAAGTCGGTGATGAAGTCGAGCAGATATTGATAGGTGTTTGCGAGAAACTGCTCCTCAATATCAATGTAGTTCTTGCTGACTTTCACGAACTTCGTGCTTCCCTTTGGCGCCGTGTGTATTTCGACGCCAAAGTTAGTCTTTGCCCAGTCCATGTTGCCACGCGTGATAATTTTGAGCACTGTTTCATATGATTTGTGGCCTGGGAAGTCGACGAATATTGCTGCCTCGCTTCTCTGCATCATTGCGATCGCCATGTTGGATAACGCTCCTTCTTCTTCTTCTTCTTCTTCTTCTTCTTCTTCTTCTTCTTCTTCTTCTTCTTCTTCTTCTTCTTCTTCTTCTTCTTCTTCTTCTTCTTCTTCTTCTTCTTCTTCTTCTTCTTCTTCTT
>Ga0160428_1001074_pt1 | contig 22968 bp, 28 predicted proteins | sample SolpanmetagenomM_FD_108198 | JGI IMG/M metagenome (GOLD analysis project Ga0160428, IMG submission 108198) | Solar panel surface microbial communities from Lawrence Berkeley National Laboratory, California, USA - M | ecosystem: Engineered > Built environment > Solar panel > Unclassified ... | reverse complement strand
CGTCGAAGGCACCATCGGCGTCGGGATCCGGACCCCGGACCCCACCCGTGACTGCTTACTCGGGCGAAGGCTCGCCAACGGTGAGGTGGAGGTGTGGACCCCGCCGGCCATCCTCGTCGCGCCAGGCGAGGCAAGCTGCGACGGGCTGACCGCCGCGGCCGGGGGTGCGCAAAGACCACCGCACTGACCGAGCCAACCCGGCCGTGAGGAGCCGAGCGTTCGCAGATGAGGCGGTGCGGGATGCACAGTCATACCGTCGCAGGTCCTCGAGGTCCTGTGACGATGTCGATGGGCCGACAAGTACAGGTTGTGGAGTGAAGCTGTGAACGGCCGCCGGCTGCACAAGGCCCGACGCACGATGAGTTGTACAGCAACCGGCCGACGGCCCCCAGCGATGACGCAGGAGAACAGCACGTCGGCGGCTCGGCGCTGGGTCCACTTCCTCATCCTCACCTCTTGCGTGGCGTGTGTACCGGTCTCGGTGGCCCTCAGCCTCCTCGCTCTCGTCGCAGGCCCCTTGCACACCACCGAGACCTGCCAACGCGAGCTGGGCGAGCCGATGGTCCGCTTCGACGAGGACCTGTTCCCCCTCATCCGCAAGACGTGCATCGGCCAGACCCGTCAGGTGCAGGTCGTGTCACCGACGGTCGCCCTGCCGGCGGTGGCGACCCTGGCGATGGCTGTTGGTGGAGTGGTCTACCTGTGGCAGGTGGGTCGGTCTCAGCGACGCAGGTGAGGGTGAGCACCACGGTCGACGTCACCACCCGGCAGACGGCCGCGGCTGGGGGCTTCGCGCACCCAGGACGTCGAAGTGCGTACCGGGCCGCACCAGCACGAAGGGCGAAAGACAGTGACCAGAGCATGCAACAACCGTCCCGATGATCTTGTTGTACAGGTGTGAGCACTGCCGCGGACGGCGCCGAGCACCACGGCACCCTCGATGCACCCACCAGCGACTGGTGGGACCGCTTCGCCGACGATGCCTCCTCAGGTGACCGCGCCGCCGCTGGTACCTCGAGGGCCGCTGCGGGTGATGGCCTCACGGCTGCCAGCACCGCGCCGAGAGGGCACTCCTGGCATCCAGCCCCGGGTGCCCACGGCGACGGTGACGTGCAGGCGGCCTTCGTGGCGTGGAAGGGTCCCCAGCTGGTGCGCCTGGCCCGCACGCTGCTGCGCGACGAGCACCAGGCCGAGGACATCGTGCAGGACGTCCTGGCCACCGCCTTGAGCAAGTGGGCGCGCATCAAGACCTTGGACGACCCCTCGGCCTACCTCAACCGCATGCTCGTCAACGCCGTCATTTCCTCCCGCCTTCGTCCCTGGCGCCGGGAGGAGGCCATCGACCCCGCTGCCCTGCCCGAGCGGGCGACCGGCGACGGCACCGACTCCCACGCTGAGCGGCAGCGCTGCCTGGCCCTGCTGCGTCAGCTGCCCGACAAGCAGCGGATCGCGATCGTGCTGCGCCTGTACGAGGGCCTTCCCGACGCCGAGATCGCCGACCTCATGGACTGCTCAACCGTCACCGTGCGCAGCAACGCCCACCGCGGACTGGCCACCCTGCGCCGACTTCTCAGCGAGGAGGGGATCACCCGTGCCTGAACGACCTCACGACCCCGAGCACGACGACGATCAGTCCAGCGATCCCGTGACCAGGCTGCTGCTGGACGCCTTCGAGATGGACGTGCGTAACGAGCCGGTCGACCAGGATCGCTTGAACGCAGGTGTCAGCACCCGCCGGCGGCGGCGTCGGCGCACCCGGCGCCTGCAGATGGCTGGCGCCGCACTCGTCGTGGCCGCCGGCGTTCCCCTCGCCGTGCAGGCTTGGCCCACCTCCACCGTCTCCACGACACCTGCAAGCCAGAGCCCGGCGCCCGCGCTGACCCAGGCCGAGGCCACCGCGGGCCCAGCTAGCCCCAGCCCCAGCACGACGCCAGCACCGACCTCGACGCCCACAGCCCCACCGGCGACCTCAACCTCGGGGCTCGCCAATCCGGACGTCCCGGTCGCCTACGACATCCCCGACATGACGCGGGCCGCGGCGGCCCTACCAGCGGGGATGAGCGTCTTGAGTGACATGGGTCAGTACCCCAAGAGCCCGACGGTCATGGGGCAGGAGTGCAGCTCACGCCCCTTCGACCCGCCGATGGTGGCCGGACGGCAGTTCACCTGGGTCAACGAGGCCCAGCGCTGGCCCCGGCAGGAAGGTGTCGACCTGGTCGTCACCGGTCGCGCCACCGGCGGTGGTCCGGTGGCCTTCGACGCCCTCGTCGGCAATTGGGGGGTCTGCCGGTTCACCGAGGAGACCCAGCCCTTCGACCTCACCATCGCCGGGGCCGAGCAGACCTGGGCCGCTCAGACCGACAGCCAAGGCCTTGCGCGTGTCTCCGGGGCCGCGCGGGTCGGTGACCTCATCGTGGGTGTCTCCATCTGGTACCCCCAGGACGGCCGCGCCGAGCTCGCCGCCCTGCTAACCGCTGCCGTCACCGACCTGCAGACCAGCGGCCTGCCCGCCGCCGAGGGCCGATGAGGTATCGCCTACGGGTGAGTACGGTCGTAGGTGATCGCGTACGGCCTGAGCCGCGAGACCATCGACCCTGGAGTGCTGACCAATGAGCTGGGCCGATGAGGACACGGCGCGTGCGCTGGGCTCACGAGACAAGCTCAGCTGGGTCGCGGTTGGCGTGCTCGCAGCTGCACTGGGCTTGGCGCCTTGGCTCGTCCGGTTGGTCTCCCCCTCCCCGTTGCCAGGGCTGATGGTGACGACGAACCTGGACGTCGCCCTCCTGCCGTTCACCCGCTACAGCGCTGTCTCCCTACCCACTGTGATGGTCACCGGTTACGGTCTCGCTGCGCTCTGGGTCCGCAGCTTCAGTTCGCGGCAACCTCCACGAGCCCAGACGGTCGTCGTGGCCAGCCTCTCGATCGCCTTCCTCCTGGCGGTAGCCGAGACGGCGGTCGCAATCACAGGACTGATCAGCCTGCAGGACTTCGTCGGCTTTACCGGGCGAGCCGATCTTCCGCTACCCCTACCGCTCTTCGTGGCGGTGAGCGTGGGTGCTCTGTTCTCCGGACTGGTGATGTTCCGTCTCCTGACGGGGCGCTCACGTCGTGGTGCCCTGGTTGGCGCGACCCTTGCGTCGATCGCAGCTGCGGAATGGATCAGTGCACTCGTGCTGCCGTGGATCAGTTCGGTCGACACCCCAGCAGATAGCCTGCGACGACTAAGCATCCTGGGAACCGCTACCGGCCTGCTGCCCGCGGTGATCACCGGCGCTGCGATCGCCTGGGCTCGACGACGCTCACTCGGATGGGTCCTGACCGCCCTCGCCAGCTTGGTCCTGTTGTGGGTCCTACCCGTTGTACCTGACGTCCTTCTCCTCGCCAACTCTCAGGGCATGGCGAGGACCCTGCAGTCACTCACCGCCCTCCTGCCGGAGTTCTTGATCAGCTTCGAACGTGTCTTCACGGTCCTGGTCGCCGTTGCAGTGGCCGCCACCGGTGGGTGGGTCCTGCCCCGCGCTCTCTCGGGCACCGGGCACCGGGCACCGGGCACCGGACGATGAATAAGTAGACGGTGCAGCCGAACTGCTGCCAACCGCGAAAGGATGAGCTTGACGTCACTGTTGATTCTGTTGGTGGGCGCCGTGCTCTGGGGCCTTCATCTCAGAGTGATGTTCTGGGGGAAGGGCTCTGACTGGTTGGGGTGGCTGTGGTTCGGTGCACTTCCAGCGATGTGCTTTGGGAGGTACCTGTACATCTACTTCTATGTGCCACTTCCGCTGGACGCGGATGTGCTCTTCCGGCCCGAGGACGTAACCCCCTGGATTCCCATCATACTAGGATCACTTGAATGGATAGCTTTTGTTGTCTTAGAACCAGTCCTACTTATAGTTAAGCATTTTTGGTTCAAGAAGGGGCGCTAGGGCACTACCAGCAACAGAGCGGGGTTGTTCGTCTGCACCGGAAGCTCACCGGCCACTTGAGCGATGCTGCCACGTCGCCGCCAGGTCTGCGGCACACCATGTCCGGGTGCTGGCGGCACCAGGCGCGCACTGCAGCCCGGGCGCGATCACGCGGTCTTTGACTTCACGGTCATGTCCCGATCCGCGCGGTCGCGGACGCCCTGCTCTACTCCCCTAGCAGGTCATAGTGATCTTCGACTAGGACAGGTTGGATGAGACGAGTCGGTCGTCGGCCGTCTCGCGCGACTTGTCCCACCGCAGGTCACGGACGTGGGTGTGGGACAGATCAGGTGAGAACGGACAGAGGCTGTCGCGTCTCAGTACGGATGTCCCAGTCTCAGTGGACTTGTCCCACGTCTCAGTCTTCTTGTCCCAGCGACTGCTGGCCTGCGCCGTTGGCACGTCCGTTCGATCGTTGAGTCCAAGCGGCAGTTGTCCACGGATGCCCGGTCAGAAGTAGTCGAGGAGTCGAACTTCCGCCGACGGCTGCAGGACGTCCAGTTCAGCCGAGTCGTGGCCCGGCGCGACGTCCAGCACGCCGGCGCGGGCCAGGGCACCCGAGCGAGCCCTTCCGCACATCAGCACCGCCAAGGCTCGTGACCCGACGACGGCAGCAGGCTCTTGGTCGCTCCTCTGCAACGAGCCTTGCCCCCCGGACACCTCAAGAGCCCAGGTGCCGGCGTTCCACGGGGCCACCTCGTCTACGACCCGGAGCACCACGTGGGCGTCCAAGTGGCGGGGCCAACCCCTGTCCCGCACCCAGGCGCTCAGGTCGACCGGCCGCATCATCCACGTCTGGTGGGTGTGCACGCGGGCACGTTCCAGCGGTAGCCGCGCCGCCAAGGCGTCGGCGGGCAGGGTTCGCAGACGCAGGGTGGGGGCAACGGAAGCCCAACCGCGCAGCAGCCTCACCAGACCGTCAGCTCCCTCGGGGGTCGAGGCAGCGAAGTGGTCAAGGCTGAGGACACCGTCGTGGTCGTACCCGCCGTGTCGGCACCACAGGGCCCAGGCGACCACGTCGTTCCCGTCTTCAACGAGTGAGAACCCGTCAGCGGTCGTCAGCGGGTCACCGGGCGGGGCGAACCGAGTCAGCAACCCGTCGACGTCGCGCGCCACGGCTGTGTACGTCTTTTGCGCTGCGAGGAGGTCGTCGCCAGATCCCGTTCGTGCTCGTGTCCGCGTCGTCAGGACCGGTAGCTCCGCGGTGGATACGTCGAGGGTGTCCAGGGCTCCGGTGACTTCCCAGCCGAGGGCTCGGTAGGGCCCTGCGGTGGTCGGTTACAACGCGCTCACCGCCGCGCCTCGCTGGCGTGCCCCGGCCAGCAGCGCCGTCATGAGCGCGCGAGCTACACCTTGACCGCGGGCCTCTGGTGCCACCGCGACCCCGTTGACGTCGGCCGCGGAGACGATGCGACCTCCCCACCAGCGCTCATCGTGTAGGTCGACTGCTTTACCGAGGAGACGACCACGCTCGTCGAAGGCGCCCCAGCGGGTCGCGGTCGGCGAGGGCGTCAGCGCCGCTGGCGGCGGTTCTGTGGCGGTGCCGGCGAAGGCGTGTCTGCTGAGGTGCCATGCGGCTCGCAGCTCGTCTTCGGTGTCCAGGGGGCGAACATCGACGGCAGTCATGAGACGACGCTAGCGGGCGGTGCGGAGCGTGACTGATCTACCGCTTATGCCGCGGTGCGGGCGTGATAATGAGCGCCACTCCCCCGCGTGACTGCCAGTCGTGGCCACCCTAGGTCCCGGTGATCTTCGACAAGGACGGGTTGGATGAGACGAGTAGGACGCCGGGGTCTCACTCGACCTGTCCCACCGCAGGTCACAGCCGCGGGCTGGGACAGATCGAATGAAAACGGACAGCTGCTGCTGCTGCTGGCCGCCCCCATGGGAGTCGTCCTCGCGGTCATGGCGCTGTCGTGGACTTCCTCAGCTACGGACGAGGGCAGCGCTTCTCCTGCCAAGATCGCCGTCATGCCCTCCCAGCAGCACGAGACGCTGAGGTACAACTCCAACAACGCCACCACCGGCCTCGTCGAGCGGGTCCACGCCGCCGATGGCAGCACCCGCATCCACAAGCAGCTGCGCCGCGTCGGGACCGTCACCACCGCACCCGCCCACTGGGCCTCCTCGGCCACCCCCAGCGACTGGAACTACTGGGCCCGCGAGGCCGAGGTCTACACCGACCCACGACTGCGAGCCTCCCTGACCGGCACGGGTCTGGACCTGCCCACCGCCGAGGTACTCCCCGGCGAGGAGACCACCGACCTGTGGCTGGAAGACGTGCACGGCACCGCAGGAGCCGACTTCACCCTCGCCGACCACATCGCTACCGCCGCCGGCCTCGGCCACTGGCAGGCCCGCCCCCTGCAGCCCGCACCGGCGTGGGCCTCGCGCGGCTTCCTGCGGGCCTACTCCACCAGCCGGCCTGGTGACTTCGACCTGGTCGGGGACAGTGCCGCGGCCGACGCCGCCTGGGCTCAGCCCCTCATCCGCGACACCTGGCCGCCGGATCTGCGGGCGGGGTGGACGCGGCTGCTGGCCCACCGCGAGGACCTGCTGCGGGTGATGGAAGCCCTCCCACGCACCTCCTGCCACCTCGATGCGTGGGTCTCCAACGTCATCCGCCGACCCAGCGGCGAGGTGGTCCTGCTGGACTGGGCCTTCGCCGGTGACGGCGCCGTCGGGGAGGACCTGGGCAACTACCTGCCCGACGCGGTCTTCGACCTCTTCTGGCCCGCTGAACGCCTCGCGGAACTGGAGGCGGCGTGCTGGCCTGCCTACCTCGACGGGCTGCGCGCCGGTGGCTGGGACGGCGCCGAACGAGAGGCCCGGCTCGGAGTGGTCGCTTCCTGCGTGAAGTACACCTGGTTGCTGCCCCTGCTGCTGCAGAAGGCTGCCGACGCCGAGCACGATGCCTACCACCAGCGCGCCGACGCCGAACACCTGTACCGCCAGCGCGGGACAGCGCTGTCGCACCTGGTCGGCTGGTGCGAGGAAGCACTCCAGCTGGCCGACTGAACGACCTCACGGTCATCCCGCAGTCAGGATCAGGCGAGGGCCCGCAACTGCTCGATCCACGGGTGCGTTGCAGCGGTCAGCTGCAGGGCCTCGGCCAGCCAGGTGCGCTGGGAGCTGTTGAGCGCCCCGACGGTGTGAGCGAAGTCGGCCTCGTCCTTCGCTCGCGGAGTGCTGCTCTTGTAGAGCAGCTGCACGTCCGGTGCCAGCACACCCCGCTGCGGGCTGGAGGCCGGGCCGCTGAGGGTGCGCCAGGCTCGGCGGACCCTCGCATCCCGCCTGTACACCCACTCCGGCTCGTTCCCGCTGCCTCCGTCGACGAGGTCGTCGACCATCACCTGCAGGCACCAGTCAGCGGTCGGGGTGGGCCGGCACCAGATGTCGTGCACACCCAGCGGCAGCTCCTCCGTTACCGGCCACGGCCGCAGCGTGCCCGGAGGGTCAGCCGCGTACAGGTCCCACCCGGCCAGCTGCTCCCGCAGACGCGGCAGGTGCGGGCGCAGCACCAAGACGTCGATGTCCTCGTGCTCACGGGTGCGCCGGCCGAGGTGCAGGTCGATCGCCCAGCCACCGGCGATCCACCAGGGCACGCCGGCCCGGCGCAGCAGGTGGGCTACCTCGTCGGGGTTCATCGGCGACCAGGACCCCAGCTCGCTCGCCACCTGCAACAGCCTGGTGCATCGCCGATGCACGCACCGACCGATCGATCGTGTCGCAGCGCGGGACGCTCGGTCGTCCCACGCTCCCCGCAGTCATGGACGCCGTGCTGCACTCCCCCGGCGGGTCCCGAAGATCTTCGACAAGGACACTGCCGGGCGCACGATGTGTGGGGTGCGAGTGGTGCACCTCGTGAGGCTGTGCACGGCCGACGGAACGCAGTGCCGAACCGCTAGGCGATGGTGAGCTGTCGGTGGTGTGCAGCCGGGCCGGTGGGTCCCGCTGTCCACCTAATGGCGGGGCGAGGACGCGGCCGGACGCCTGTTGGCCACCTGAGCTTGACTCCTGCCCACAGACCGCGCGGCGGCCGCGTCCTCGCCTGAGGTGGTGGCGAAGATGACTACGCGGGTCTGCCCGCGTGAGCACTCCTCTCGCTGCCGTGAGCCATGAGCTCTTTCCACAGCCACAGGACTCGCGCGGGTCCGCCGGGGACCGGACTGCTGATCAGATGCCGAGCCTCGAGCTCTTCCATTAGGGCGCGGTGCGTCTCCTGCTCAGACCCGCACGCCATGACCGACAAGCCGAGGAGCACGCGTGCGGATCACCTGCGGGATCGACTGGGCCAGCGACCACCACGACATCGCCCTCGTCGATCACGACGGCACCCTGGTCGCCAAGAGACGAGTCAGCGATGACGCCCAGGGCTACCAACAACTTCTCGACCTCCTCGCCGACGCCGGCGACAGCCCGCACGCCCCGATCCCCGTGGCCATTGAGACCCCCCGCGGACTGTTCGTGGCGTGCCTGCGCGCCAGCGGCCGCCCCGTGCACGCCATCAACCCCCTGTCGGCTTCGCGGTACCGGGAACGACGCCGGGTCACCCGGGCGAAGTCTGACCACGCCGACGCGATGATGCTGGCCAACATCCTGCGCACCGATGCCCACGAGCACCCACCCTTGCCCGCCGACACCGAGCAGGCCCGCGCGATCACCGTGCTGGCCCGAGCCCAGCAAGACGCCGTCTGGCGGCGCACCAACCTGGTCAACGAGCTCCGCAGCCACCTGCACCAGTACTACCCCGCCGCCCTGGAGGCCTTCGCCGGCCGCGACGAGGGCCTGCACCACGTCGATGCTCTGGGCCTCCTCGCCGCAGCCCCTGGTCCCCGAGCCGCAGCACGCATGACCCAGGCCCGGATCGTCGCGGCGCTGCGCCGCGGCGGAAGGGTCCGCTACTTCGAGCACCGCGCCCGCCAGCTACACGAGGTCCTGCGCCGCGAGCACCTGCACCAGCCACCCCTGATCGAAGAAGCGATGGCCCACCAGACCAAGGCCCTGGTCGCCCAACTCCGCGTCGCTTGCGAGGCAGCCCGCGACCTCGAGCAAGCCACCGCGAACGCCTTCGACGCCCACCCCGACGCGGCGATCTACCGCAGCCTGCCCGGCGTCGGCGACCTCATCGGCCCGCGGCTGCTCGCCGAGATCGGCGATGACCGCACCCGCTTCAGCGACGCCCGAGCACTCAAGGCCTACGCCGGCTCCTCCCCGGTCACCATCGCCAGCGGCAAGACCCACCGCGTCCGCCACCGCAACGTCAAGAACCGCCGCCTCAACGCCGTCGGCTACCCCTGGGCCATGGCCGCCATCCACACCCCAGGACCCCGCACCCACTACGACCGCCGCCGGGCCACCGGCGACCTGCACACCGCCGCCCTGCGCAACACCTACAACCGGCTCCTGGGCTGCCTGCACCACTGCCTCCGAGAGGGCATCTCCTACGACGACGCCCTGGCCTTCAGCAGTGGCATACAGGTCGTCGGCGACGCGGTAGCCGTCAACGCGTCAGCTAGCCGGCTCGAGCCGCAAGTACCTCGCGCTTCCCAGCATCTGATCGAAGCGAAACGCGTGCCCCGAGGGCCGCACGTCCAAGATGATGCACTCACCAGCCGCGGCATCAACGTCGACCCCGGGACTACCGGTCGGGTCTGCCTCCGGTCGCCGCACAGCGTAAGGGCGTAGCCAAGGCGAGCAGCGCCCCACGAGCCGTCAGCGGCTCGCCCGTGCCGCACTGACTTCACGGTCACGGACGTCACGGTCATGGACCCCTTCTGTGTCAAGGGCCGGGTCTGACGGGGGTCTTGCGCGGTCGGCTGCGGGTGGCGACGATGGGCGCGGCGGGTCCGGGAAGTGACTTCTCCGAAGAGCCGGCATCGGGGTCCGAGCCGGTCGCGCTGGAGCCAGTAGACGCCCCCGCTTGTCCTCCCGGGCCCGTCACCAGCACCTGCTCCTGGGCGACTTCCTTCACCTCAACGAGGGGTGCTGCGTTCGCCTCGACCGGGGCTGCGGCGGCTGCAGAGTCAGCGACCATCTGCCGGTAGACGACGTCGGACAAGCGCCGCTTCAGGCACCGGATCGCCTCCAAGGGCGACTTCCCCGCCGCCAACTTCCGCCGGTAGTAAGCCCGCCCTGGCGTGTCATGACGGATCTGCACGATCGCAGCGATGTGCAGTACTCGGTTGATCCGCCGGTTGCCCAGACGCGACAGGCGCTGCCTGCTGTGGTCACCGCTGGAGGCATCGATCGGAGCGGTCCCGTTCCAAGACGCGAAGTGGGCCTTGGTCGGGAACCGGGCGATGTCAGCGACGTCGCCCAGCAGCCGCGCCGCCCCCGACGGGCCGATCCCGTTCAGCTCCAGCAGCCCCGACCCGGTCGCGGTGATCAGCTCGCTCAGCTGCTTCTTCGCGGCCTTGATCTTCACATCAATCACGGCGAGGTCGGCGATCTTCTCCGCCGCCAACGCCCGCCTGGTCTTGCCCACCACATCACGCGGCTTCACCGTCGCCAACAGCGTCTTAGCTTGCGCTGCAGTGAGGAACTTCTTCGCCCCGCCCGGCATCAGCTCCAGCAGCAGCTTGTGGATGCGGTTGACCGTCTGGGTCCGCAGCACCCCCAGCTCATCACGGCGATCCACCAGCAGCCGCAGCGCCATGTTCTCCCCATCCACGACCACCCGCTGCAAGGTGGGAGTCCTCACTGCGACCAGGGCGATGGAGTGCGCGTCGGTGGCGTCGGTCTTGCGGCCGTTGCCGGTGGAGAACACCCGCACCCGCGCCGACAACGTCGCCGGCACGTCCACCACCTGCTCACCATCGGCCAGAAGGCGCTGGGCCAGGTGCTTGCCGATCCCGCCGGCGCCTTCGACCGCCCACGTCCGCTGCGGCCACTGACGCCCCGCAGCGAGCATGTCCTGGTAGCCGGCGGTGTCGGTCGCGAACCGGCCACCACCGATCACCTGGTGCCGCTCGTCGAGGACCTCGATCGTGGCTGACCGCTTGTGCGGGTCCATCCCGATGATGACGTCCATACCGCTCCCCACCTCGAGCCAGCGGCCAGACCAGACGGTTCGGCCGTCACTGCTGGCGAGGATGGGCAGCACTACTTTGAGTGGAACAGTCCCTTCTTGAGCCACACCTCGCCGGGCGGTGCCCGACGCTCCACATGCCATGAGGGAGCCACACCGTCGAAGCTGGTGGGCAGTCGATATGAGAGCGTCACGTCGGGCACCTCGGCACAGCCTGGCCGGGCCGCTGCCGTGGGTCCAGCAAACAAGTAGTCGATGAGCGAGCAGTCAGACCTCCGCCCCGGTGCTCCTTGCACCAGGAGCGTTCTCCCTGCGTGGGGCCGCCGCCGTGGATGCAGTCCCGCTGCCCGGCGGCGGCCGGTCCCCACTGAAGCGGTTCGCAGACTCCAGCCCCGATGCCTACTGGACTTTCGACGATCTCATCGGCAGTGGTGGGAAGGCCGAGTCCTAGGCCGCAGCCCGCATGGCGTCGATGGCCCGCTTACAAGCCATTATGCACTCCTGCAGAACAATCGAGACCGGCTGAGGGTAACCCTCGGGCCCGTTGCCGTCCCAATGATCGCTCTCCGTCGAGCTTAGGAACATTGCCCCGCTGCCTTGACTGAGGGCTATCGATCCACGGGACCCCTTGCGGAGCACGTCGCCGTTGCGCTGGTCAGTGATCATGATCGACTCGGTCCTCGTCGCGCCGGTCAGTGGATCGCTCACCCTGATGTCCTGGCCCCACTCGTTGAAAAACGCCAGGCGCACACGATGCTTGTCGATGTTGTCCAAGGCGGTCACCACCCACAACCAGTGCCCCTTACCGCCCTGCCAAGGCTCCAGCGCCTTGACGGCCGCGCGTACCGCCGCGGAGGTCCCCTTTAGCTTCTCGGCGTTGACCTTCTGCTCAGTGCCACGGGCCGTGGGAAAGGCCGAGTCCCGGGTGGGCTGTTCGCCGTTCGTCCCGATGAGCTCGTGGACAGTGTGATCCAGCGCGCTGCGGGCGTTGTGCATCGCGTCGCCGACCAGCAGAGCCCAGTCGCGCAGCAGCCGCTCATCGACGCGATCACGCAAGATCAAAACGTCCTTGCTGAGGTCGTCGGGGTCCGGCTCGACGTGGAGGCGAACCCAGTCGAGCACCGGGCGGTAGTGCTGCTCCTGCGACTCGTACTCGCGGGCTAGCTCCACGGCTCGAAAGAGCTTGGGCTGGAAATCCTGCATCTGCCGCCAGGCTGGGTCTTGGCGTACCAGCTCAGCACCGCTCAGGCGCCTGATGCCGTTAGGCAAGCCGTGGGCGAAGCTGCCGGGAAAGTCCTCCACGGTCAGAGTGTCTCAGCCACGCCCACTACTTCAGCCGGTCAGGACGGTCAGCGATCCGGACGGCTGCCAGGCCAACGTCTGCCACGCCGCGATTGATGAGCACACAGGGGAGCCGGCGACGCAGCCATGTCCGCCAGCGGTACCTACTCACCATGACGTCAACGTAGCGAGACGAAGGCGCGCTCATGCCGCTGGTCGCACTGAACGCGCGCTCATGCCGCTGGTCGCGCGCAACGCGCGCTCATGCCGCTGGTCGCGCGGAACGCGCGCTCATGCCGCGATACGGGCGAGAGGACGGCCTCCGGCGGCACACTGAGCTCACGGCGATCTTGGCGACGATCCGCAGGTGGAACACCCATCGAGCCTGGGGCGTCCTCGACAGCCCCGAGACCCCCGGAGGGTGCTGGGCTCACCTCCAGCATCGCCAGACCCGGCCCCTGGGACGTCCAGCCCGGAGACGAGTACATGCTCGAGTGGGAGCACGCCCAGCAGGACGGCTTCGCCTACCGGGCCGTGCGCATGTGGCTGGCCGGTACCGCGCCCATCGACCCGGTGGTTCGGCACAACAACAGCGCCTACAGCAGCAGCCTGACGCTCACTTTCGACGAGGACTGAGGGCCGAGCAACGTCACGGTCATCCCGCGATGCGGTGGCTACCCCAGGGCCGCGGGGGTCCTGCGAGCAGGCCACCGTCCACGGGCAGGGTGTGCCCGCTGACCCAGCCGGCATCAGTCGAGGCGAGGAAGGCCACCGCCCCGGCGACGTCGTCGGCCTCGCCGACCCGGCCCAACGCGTACAGGTGTCGCATCCGGTCCGCTCCACCGTCCTGGTCGTCCCAGACCCGAGTGCGGACGGTTCCCGGCGCCACAGCGTTGACGCGGATCCCGTCGCGGCCCAAGTCGAGGGCGAGGTTGGTGATCAAGGAGACGACACCGGCCTTCGCCGCGGAGTACGGCTCGCTGCCCAAACCGGTGAGGGCGTTGACCGAGACCACGGTGACGATCGCCGGGCCCGCGGTGCTGGCGCGCAGATGCGGGACCGCAGCACGACAGCAGCGCACCATACCGAGCAGGTTCAGCTCGAGCATCCGCGTCCAGGTCGCGTCGTCGGTGTCCTCGAAGCGGCCGTGGGCGGTGTCCCCACCGGCGACGTTGACCAGCACGTCCAGACCGCCGAAGCGATCGACGGCGGCGTGCACAGCGCCCTGGACGGAGGAGTCGTCGGTGACGTCCAGGTGCACCGCGAGGTGCTGCTGCTGGGCTCCCCGCACGGGCAGGGAGTCTGCCGTGCGCTGGGCGGCGGGCAGGTCGACGTCAGCGACCGCGACGCAGGCGCCCTCCTGCGCCAGGCGGGCGGCGCGCGCTCGACCGATGCCGTGGGCGCCGCCGGTGACCAGCGCTGCTGCACCGACGAAGCGACCGGCAGGATCCCAGGACATGCGCTGACCCTGCCACGTAGGACACCACCCACGAACAACGTCCGGGCTCGTCGATCTCGGCCTCGGCTCGTCGCCTCGAATCGAGCTGACACACCCACCCAGAGCACGAGAGCGTGACCTTATGACGCAGGGGGCGTGGTCAGCACTGCCGACGGCCCTGCGCCAGTGCGTCCAGGCTGGGCTCGGGGCACCCGTCACCAGCTGGACCGCTGCCACCTCTGCGGTCCGGCGCCCCGCCGAGCGTCCCGCGGGCATCGCCCGCACCGCAGCCGGCGACACCCTGTTCATCAAGGCCGCCCGCACCGGCGACGCCTTCGGCCTCGACTACCAAGACGAAGCCCGGCTGGCAGCGGCCCTGCCCACCGGGGTGCCGACGCCGCGGTTGCGCCTGGCGATCGAACGTGACGGCTGGATCGCGCTGGGCTTCGATGTCGCCGCCGGGCACCTACCCATGGAGCCGTGGGTACCGCACCAGCTGCAGGCCGTCCTGACCGCGCTGGATGCTGCGGCACCGCTGCTGGACCCGGCGCCGCTGACCCAGCTGCCGACCGTGGCTCAGCGGATAGCCGGACGCTGCAGCACCTACCGCGACCTGGCCCATAGCGGCTGCCGCGACGAGCTGCGCCTGAGCGACCTCAGCGGCTTCGAGCGTCGCCACCTAGACCGGCTGGTCGCGCTGGAGGACACCTGGGAACCCGGGGCGGCAGGGACGTCGCTGTTGCACTTCGACCTGCGCCACGACAACGTCATGCTCGACGAGCGGGCAGGTACTGCGGGCGGCGTCAGGACCGACGGCACGGACGGGACGGCGGTGGCGTTCCTGGACTGGGGACGCGCCTGCACGGGGCAGGCGTGGATCGACACCGCTTGTCTGCTGCTGTTGTCCGACACCGGCCCGGTTCGGCCCGAGGACGCCTTCACCGCCAGCACGCGCGCCGCCGGCGCCGACCCGAACGCGGTGGACGCCTTCCTCGTGGCGCTGGCCAGCTACTGGCGCCACGCCGCAGCCCGCCCGATGACGCTGCAGAGCCCTGACGCGCAGGCACGCCGACGGGCCTCGGGTGAAGCTATCGTGCGATGGCTGCGCACCCGGTGGCGCTAACAGGGATCTCGCGGTCATCCCGCATTCCGCTTGGCAGGCGCTGTCGCGGGGCATCCTGAGCAGGTGCCGACCACGCAGCGCATCGACCTTGACGGCATCTCCCTCGCCCTGCGCACCTGGACCACCCCAGCACCCCAGGCACCACCAGTCCTGCTGCTGCCCGCCACCGGATGCACCTGCGAGGACTGGGAGTCCGTCGCCACCCAGCTGGCCCGCACCCGCACCGTGCACGCCCTGGACCTGCGCGGGCACGGCGGCAGCGACTGGCCCGGCACCTACTCCCTGCAGCTCATGGCCGAGGACGTCACCGGCGTCCTGGACCGACTCTCTGAGCCCGTCCTCGACGTCGTCGGACACTCCCTGGGCGGCCTCGTCGCCTGCCTGGCCATCGCCCAGCGACCGGGCCGGGTGCGCCGCCTGGTCCTGGAGGACGTGCCCTTGCCGCACCCACGACCTGCCGCGGAGGTCCAGCGCCCGGATGGGCCGCTGGACTTCGACTGGCGCGTCATCGAGCAGGTCCGTCCCGAGATCGACGACCCCGCCCCGGACTGGCCCGACGTCGCGCGCCGCGTCCTCATCCCGACGCTGATCCTCGCCGGTGGCGCCAGCAGCTCCATGCCGCAAGACCACGTCCACGAACTCGCCACCACGCTGCCCCACGGACGGTTGGAGACGATCGAGGCCGGTCACTTCATCCACGAGACGCAACCCGAGGCGTTCCTCACGTCGGTGGAAGAGTTCCTGCCACCTCAGAGCTGAGGCGTGTCGCGGTCATGCCGCGGTGATGGTGCAACCACCGCATCCCTGAGCCACGGGGCAGACTCTCAAGGGTGCAGCGACCGGCCAGCCCGTCCCGTGAGGCCCTGCTCGAGCAGCTGGCCACCGAGGTCGACGCCCTGCCCACCGACCCCTACGTCCGCATCGGCATTGACGGCGTCGACGGAGCCGGCAAGAGCGTCCTGGCCGGTGAGCTCACCACCGCCCTGCGCCGACGAGGCCGCACGGTGGTGCACGCCTCCATCGACGGCTTCCACCAGCCCCGCGCCCTGCGCCACGCCCGCGGGTCCCGCGACCCCGAAGGCTTCTACCGCGACTCCTACGACCTGACCGCCTTCCAGGAGCAGCTGCTGGACCCCTTCGCCCCCGGCGGGCACGGCCAGCATCGCGCCCACGTCTTCGACGCCCGCACCGACAGCGTCAACCTCGCCGAACCGCAGCAGGCCGCGCCCAGCACCATCCTTATCGTGGACGGGATCTTCCTGCACCGCCCCGAGCTGCGCGGGCGCTGGACGTGGTCGCTGTGGCTGGAGGTCGACCGGGACACCACCTTGCGGCGCTGCGTCGAACGCGACGGCTCCGGTTCGCCCGATCCCGCTGATGCCTCCAACCGCCGCTACGTCGAAGGTCAGCAGCTGTACGTGCGTGACGCCGCCCCGCAGCAGCAGGCCACCCGCGTCGTGGACAACACCGACCTGACGCGGCCGGTCCTGCTGCGCTGAGCCGACACTCCGGCGACCTTCCAGTACCTGTCTGCCGACCTCACGGTCATCCCGCGGTGGGGGTCGTTCTCGTCACCGGCCTCACAGGGCCAGGTGCAGCCGCAAGGCGTCGTCGAGGGCGTCCAACGCCGCGAGCGGCAACCGCCCCAGCGGCGGTCCCAGTCGGTTCACCGAGACGGCGCGGACCTGCTCAGCCTGGGCCTTGGAGTCGACGTGCAGTCCGGTGTCCTGGGCGGCGAGCAGGACCTGGAAGGGGAACACTCTGGCGGTGTTGCTGGTCACCGGGACCACGGTGACCACGCCCCGGCCCAGGCGCTCCGCGACGGCGTTGGCCTGGTCGTTGCTGACCACGACCGCGGGCCGACGCTTGTTCGCCTCACTGCCTCGGACGGGATCGAAGTCGACGAGGCGGACTTCCCCACGGTGCATCAACGCAGTCCGTCGTCCGCGACGCCCTCCCACACCTCGCGGTCTCCGGAGTCGTCCCAGTCCTTCCAGGCGGCGGCGTAGTCCCGCTCCAGCTGCTGGCGGGTCAGTGCCCGGACGGCCCGCTGAACCGCCGCTGACCGGGACGGCAGACCGGCCTCGCGGACGTGCTCGTCGAGGGCGGCGACGTCGGCTTCGGAGAGGCTGATGCTGAGCTTCACGATTCGATGCTACTGAGGTAGCACCGCTGATACCACCATCCGGTCATGCTCGACGCATGGGTGATCATGGTCGGCTGGCTACGCCCTCACATGCCGAGAAGCGGACGCCACAGTCGCCTAGCGCGAAGCGCCCAGTGGAGCCTTGGCGATCAATGCGGACGGGCTTCCAACACGCGCGCGCGATCCAGCTCAGCGAGCTCAGGAAGCTCCACCTCCCCACCGTCGCGACGACGAACGCGCATCAACCGCGGCCCACCCGGGGGGTCCACGCTCACCGCCTCCACGTCATCCCAGGCGGTGAAGTGATCTTTCCACGCTCCAGAGTTCACCAGGATCCCCTGCTCATCGACGACGACCTTCGCCCGGCGGATCAGCAGTCCGCGCCCCACATAGAAGAAGCCGAGGAAGACCATCGGCGAGAGGGGCCACTCGTCCTTGACCACCACGAACCCACCGATGAGCACGACCCACGCGGCCCCCACCACTACCCAGACCACGCTGCTGCGTAACGACGAGGGCGCCGGGTGCAGGAGCATGCCACCACTATCGCTTCCACCTTTCCTGCTACTGAGCGTCGATCACTCGATCGCTCCACAGGGCCCCGTTCGCGCACACCAGCGTCGGCGTCCAACTGCACGCGGTCATGCCGCAGAGCGCGGGACGCGCGGTCATCCCGCGGTGCGCGTGCGGCGACGGCCCGGCGGCGCCGCCGTGTCGTCGTCGCTCGGGGCGTCAGCTGGTGGGCTGTTGGGTGCGGGCGGTGGTGACGATGTCCTGCAGGGCCGCGGCGTGAGACTGCAGGGCGCCCTGCCCCGTCGCGGTCAGGCGGAGTCGCGTCTTGGTGTAGCGACCGGAGGCGACCTTGTGGATCTCGACGTAGTCGCGGTCAGCCAGCACGGTGAGGTTCTTCGACAGGTTTGGCTGGCTCAAGCCGCAGAACTCCCGCACGGCCTTGAAGTCCGCCTCGTCGCAGCCGGAGAGGTAGGCGCAGATCCGCAGCCGCACCGCGGAGCTGAGGGTGTCGTCCAGCGTGGGCTTGCCCACTGGTGCCGTCGCCGCCAGGGATGTGGTCCTGGCCATCAGGAGCGAGCCCAGCCGCCGGCGACGAGCACGCCGCGCAGCATCGCGTACCAAGCCACGGCGGCGACAACCCCGAGGCCGGCGAAGATCCACGCCAGCTCCCGCCCCCCAGCCGAGCCGCTGATCAGGAGAGAGACCGCGACCAGCAGGAAAGTGGTGTTCTCCGTCCTGGTCCAGCCGCGGTAGCCGTGCAGGCCGCGTCGGCGACGGGCAAAGGTGGGCAGCAGGTGGGCAGCGGCGAAGAACAGCACCGCGGCGACGGCGAAGAACAGGTGCGGCCAGCCGGGCCCGCCCTGGGCAGCGAGGGCGACCCCGGCGCCGGCGCACAGGGCGGAGAAGGCACAGGTGCTGCGCGCCAGGGTGGGACGGCTGGCGGCGAGGTAGGCGCGACGGACCTCGTCGGCCTGCGCCTGGGCGGTGTCGAGGTCCATGTCGTGGTCCATGGATCGAGAGTGACATTCACATGCCAATAAAGCAAGTAGATGCAAGCTGACGCTGGCGCACGGTCATTCCGCGTTGTGCGCGCGTCTGGCGATCTCCGAGTGGTCGCTAGAGGCAGAAGCGCGAGTCGCTAGCGTCGCCTCATGCGTCGCCCCACCCCCGCTGTGCTGACCTTCATGATCACCACCGCACTGGCGCTCATTGCCGTCGCCGTCTCCGCGACCCTGCTGCCCGAGCGAGTGCCCACCCACTTTGGCGCCAACGGCACCGCCGACGACTGGGGCACCCGTACCAGCGCCGTCACCTTCCAAGCTGCGATCACCGCCGGTCTAAGCGCCCTGTTTGCGGTGCTGGCGTGGACGATGCCGAAGGTGCCATGGGAGTGGATCAACTTGCCCGGCAAGCAGCGCTGGGCCGAGGCAGGGCTGCAGGCCCAGGTGCGGCACCGCCTGCGCGCCGACATGCTGTGGATGGGCAGCGCGATGGCTCTGCTCAACATCGCGCTCACCTTCTCCACCGTCGACGCCACCCGCGACGGCACCAACAGCCTGCCGTGGTGGTTCTTCCTCGCCCTGGGGATCTGGCTGGTGGCGATGACGAGCTACGTGGCCTTTATGGGCCTGGTGCGCTACCGACTGCCTGAACACTGACCCGGACGCCCCGACCGACCTCACGGTCACGGCGCTGGTCGCGCGACCATGAGCCGTTCGAGCGGAAGCCTCCACACCAACCAAAGGTCAGCCATGCTGAGACCGTGATCGACCAGCCGACTCAGACACGTCGACCTCTACCCCCGATCACGCCCGTGCGCCCCCGCTTCGGATGGGCAACCGCCACCAGGCCTCGCCAACTGGCAGCATTGGCGACCGCGCCACTCCTCGTGATCACTGTTGGGTTGAGCGTCGTTGACGACCTCGCCGTCCAGCTCCTCCTCGTGGTGACCCAACTGAGCCTCGGATCGATCTGCTGCTACCACCTCGCTCGAGTGCTGCGACCGCCGGCGGCGCCCTCCGCCGAGCGGAGCATCCGTCACGCGGTCGCAGCGGTAGCGACCTCCTCGGCGTCCTGGTGGTTCGGTGCTGTAGCGCTTGGTCGAACTTTCAGCTGGTCCGGCTCTGGCGGCGTGATCCCCCTCCTCTGGCTTGGTGGAGTGGCCTATGCCCTGGTGCCACTGACCCTGGCGTGGGGCCTCGTCGCAGCGCTGATCCGTTCCAGCAGGATGGGCTGATCACTAACGCCTTGCTGGTCGTGCACTCAAGCCGCCGGCTGTCCGTCGGGCCAGCGCGCAAGCGCCAGTGACGCGCTTGAGCTTCAGCCAGTCGAGACACTGGCCCCGTGACGCATGACGCTGTTAACGGCTGGTTCGCCCGATCGGAAGGGCAGGCGGTGTACCAAGGCACTGACCACCAGGACCATGAAGAGGCCCTCGCTCGCGCTGAAGTCGTCCTGTCCGGCCTTTCGACACACGCTGGCTCAGCGCGCATCGCCCTGACATCAGCGGCAGGGCCAGACAGCGCACTACTGAAAGACGCAAGTGACTGGCGCCTTCTGCGCCGTCGCCTTCATGAGCACCTTGACCGCGCACTCGATGCCCTTGAGGCTCCGACTCACGAGACTCAACGAGACTAGGCCTCGCGCTCGTGGCGTCGGCTGCGCGCGATCTACCCGCCTCTGCCGCACTCAGTGCGTTGTGAAGACCATTTTGCGAGCTTTACAACGCTTTACGTCATCCAGGTAAAGCCGCACGCTTCCGCGCGACTTCACGGACATGGCGCGTTGTGCGCGGTCTTGAGCTGCCGGCGAGGTCGCCGTCTCGCTGGTGAGCGCTGACCACCTCGACGTTCGATGGTGGTGGGAGGTACTCACCTGCAGCGGTCAGGACAACAGCAGCTCAGGATGCGATCTCGTGCAGATGAGCAGCTACCGCCGCCTTCAGTCACTCCGAGGGAGCAATGCGGCAGCTGCTCAAGCTAGCCCTGACCGATCAGATGGCCGCGGGTCTGCTGAGCCGGTTCCTGCGCGGGGACCAGACTGTCACCGGGCAGTTGTACGAGCGGATGGCCTCGCTACGGACCTGCCCTAGGAGAGGAGGTCAGTACAGCCTTCCCACCCGCAGATTCGAAGAGCCCTCAATAGACTGCCTTGGTGAGCCAAGAGGCCGTCAGCATCGTGAGCTTGATAACGTCCATCCTGCTTTTCATCATCACCCTGATCTACGTTATATACACGGGGAAGATGGCAAACAGAGCACAAGAGACAGTGGTGGAGGCGAAGCGCGCAGCCGAAGCCGGCGAAAAATCAGCGGCTGCCGCAGTCGACGCAGCCAAGGCCGCTGAACGATCAACAGCGCTCCTTGAGGCGCAGCTACGAACCGACTTTGACGTTCGGCTTTCGGTGTTGACCGACACCTTTTTACTTCTTTTTACGAGCCAGACGTTGAACATCCACGTCGACTCGGTCGAGTTGTCCATTCTTATCGTGCCGGCAGGCGAAGGAGGATTGCGCGAGCACAAGCACTCAGTTCGCTTCGCCGACCATAGGCGCCTACACGTCCTAGCCGGCGCGGACGTCTTGGCTCCTGTACGCGATCGGCTCGAACTGGGCGATCGAGTCCTCGGGACCGCCACCGTGAATTACGGGTTCGAGGAAGACGATGCGCTTCGGGCTCAAGGCGTCTCCGTGTCGACGTTGCAGGTGACAGCCAAGGAGATTCATCGCTGACGTGTCATATCGCAGGGCATCGGTGACAGTCGAAGGTGGCCAGTAGTCGGTCGGACAGGCGCGGCGAGCGTGGCGGCATCTTCATGACCCGATCATGCGACTGCGCCGAGGAGCCGTCCAGACCCGTCGTCGGCAGGCAGTGCAGCGACTTCACGGTCACGCCGCTGGTCGCGCGGGCTAGGGCGTGTCTGATGGGTCAGCGGAGCCAGCACCTGACGATCGCGGCCAGAACGACACCCCCGAGGAAGGTCACGGCGAGCTTGTCGTAGCGGGTGGCAACCCCGCGCCACTCCTTCATCTTGTTGAAGCAGCGCTCGACGACGTTGCGCCGGCGGTAGACGACCGCGTCGAAGGCCGGTGGTCGCCCGCCCTCGGAGCCCTTGGCCTTGCGGTAGGCGATCTGGTCGCTCTTCTCGGGAATGACCGTGGTGATCCGTCGCTGCCGCAGAGCTTCACGGGTCGAGCGATGTGAGTACGCCTTGTCCGCCAGCACCGCGTCGGGGTGGCTGCGGTGCGTCAGGGCGGCGGCGTTACGGACCGGGACAGCAAGGTCGCCCAGCAGCGGAAGCAGTTGCGGGTTGTCCCCGGCCTGACCGGGGGTGATCCGGATCGTCAGCGGGCGACCGAGCCCGTCGACCACCAGGTGGATCTTCGTGGTCCACCCGCCCCGGGAACGACCCAAACCATGATCAACCGGCTCGACGGACAAATTCTTGTCATTCGATCTCGCCCCCCGTGGTGCCGGCCGGCCCCGCCACGTCGTCGTGACCGTGGATGACCGGGGCGCCGGCGGCGTGCTTGTGAGCCCGGGCGTTGCTGGAGTCGATCGAGACGACCCAATCGATGCCGTCCTCCTCGTGGGCGTCGGCCTGCAGCTCGGACAGGATCGTGTTGAACGTCCCGTCCTTGGACCACGTGTTAAAACGCCAGTAGATGGTCTGCCAGGCACCGTAATCGGCTGGTAGATCACGCCAGGGAGAGCCAGTGCGAAAGCGCCACAGGATGCCCTCCACCACCAACCGGTGATCGGACCACAGGCCACCCCGCCCAGCACCGCGACCTCGACCACGAGTCGGCAGGTGAGGCTCCACCCGCTCCCACATCGCGTCGGTCAGGACGAACAAGCGATCGGACACGGACCCATCCTCAATGCCCCAACCTCAGCGACCCATCAGACACGCCCTAGGCCCGGGTGAACTGAGCGGTCAAGTCGTTCAGTCGGGTGGACAGGTCGGCCAGCTCTCGTGCAGCTTGCTGAGACTCGGTGACCGAGGCGGCGCTGGATTGGGTCAGGGCAGCAACGGCGTCGATGTTGTCGGCGATCTGGGCTGCCCCGTCGGCGGCGGCGGAGACGTTGCGGTTGGTCTCGGCGGTGGTGGCGGTCTGCTCCTCCACCGCTGAGGCGATGGTGGTCTGGTAGTCGCTGATGCGGGCGATGACGGCGGCGACCTCGGTGATGGCCGCGATGGCGCTGGTGGTGTCGGTCTGGATGGTCTGGACCCGGGCGGCGATGTCCTGGGTGGCCCGCGCGGTCTCCTGGGCCAGTTCCTTGACCTCGCTGGCCACGACGGCGAAGCCCTTGCCGACATCACCGGCGCGGGCGGCCTCGATGGTGGCGTTCAGCGCCAGCAGGTTGGTCTGCTCGGCGATGGAGGTGATGACCTTCACGACATCACCGATCTGGGCCGAGGACTGTCCCAGCTGGGTGACGGTGACGTTGGTGGCCTCAGCGGCCGCGACAGCCTG